>JACCDQ011602913.1_pt1 | contig 30229 bp, 27 predicted proteins | sample 7446031 | NCBI WGS metagenome assembly JACCDQ01 (sample SAMN15323442, study PRJNA562643) | freshwater metagenome | isolation source: river surface water | place: USA:Blue River Watershed | collected 2017-08-17 | reverse complement strand
TCCTGCGCGACGACAGCAACGTCGTTCGACGACTCCTCCGAAATCAATCTTGTGGTGTACCGCTGATGGCCTACACAGAAATCCAACTCCAGGCCTTGGAGAGCGCGCTCGCCAAGGGCGAACGGCGCGTGACCTTTGCCGACAAGACGGTCGAGTACCGCTCGGTCGACGAACTGATGGCCGCGATCCGCGAGGTTAGGCGCGGAATGCTGCAGCAGGCGGCTGAAACCGGGCTGCTGCCCGGTGCGCCGCGCCAGATCCGCGTCACCACGCGCAAGGGGTTCTGAGATGGCGTGGTTCTCCCAAACGGTGCGCCGGTTGTTCGGTGCCTCGCCAGTACACGAAGCCGCAGGTCGTGGCCGTCGCTCGCTGGCTTGGATGCCCGGCAACCCGGGCGCGGTCGCGGCGATGTTGACAACCAACGCCGAGTTGCGCGGCAAGAGCCGTGACCTCGTCCGCCGCAATGCTTGGGCGCAGGCCGGTATCGAAGCCTTCGTGGCCAACGCGGTCGGCACCGGCATCAAGCCGCAGAGCCTGTCTGGCGACGAACGGTTCAAGGCCGAGGTGCAAGCACTGTGGCGCGATTGGGTTGAGGAAGCAGACGCGGCGGGACAGACCGACTTCTATGGCCTGCAGGCCCTGGCGTGTCGGGCGATGCTCGAAGGTGGCGAATGCCTGATTCGCCTGCGGCCACGCCGTCCGGAGGATGGCCTGTCGGTGCCCCTGCAACTCCAGTTGCTGGAGCCCGAGCACCTGCCCATCAACCTGAACACCGATCTGCCGTCCGGCAACGTCGTGCGCTCCGGCATCGAGTTCGACAACCTTGGGCGGCGCGTGGCCTACCACCTGTACCGCTCGCACCCGGAGGACGGGCGACTGGCTCCGATGTCGGGCCAGGGCGGGATGGACACGGTGCGCATCGACGCCAAGGAGATCATTCACCTGTTCCGCGTGCTGCGCCCGGGGCAGATCCGGGGCGAGCCTTGGTTGTCGCGGGCCCTGGTCAAGCTCAACGAGCTCGACCAGTACGACGACGCCGAGCTGGTGCGCAAGAAGACCGCCGCGATGTTCGCGGGTTTCGTCACGCGCGCCAACCCTGAGGACAACCTGATGGGCGAAGGTGCAGCGGACGCCGACGGGATTGCGCTTGCCGGACTGGAGCCGGGCACGCTGCAGATCCTGGAGCCGGGCGAGGACATCAAGTTCTCCGATCCGGCTGATGTTGGCGGTTCGTACTCCGAATTCCTGCGCACCCAGTTCCGCGCGGTCGCCGCCGCCATTGGTATCACCTACGAGCAGTTGACCGGCGATCTGACCGGCGTGAACTACTCGTCTATCCGTGCCGGGCTGCTGGAGTTCCGGCGTCGCTGCGAGATGGTGCAGCACGGCGTGCTGGTGCATCAGATGTGCCGCCCGGTCTGGGCGGCCTGGATGAAGCAGGCGGTGCTCGCCGGGGCCCTGGATGCCCCGGGCTTTGCGCGTGGTGGGCCAGCCCGTCGCCGCCAGTACCTCGGGGTGAAGTGGATTCCCCAGGGCTGGCAGTGGGTTGACCCGGAGAAGGAATTCAAAGCGATGTTGCTGGCTATCCGCGCCGGCCTGATGAGCCGCTCGGAAGCCATCTCGGCCAACGGCTACGACGCCGAAGACGTCGACCGTGAGATCGCCGCCGACAACCAGCGCGCCGACGACCTCGGCCTGATCTTCGACTCAGATCCTCGCTACACGTCGAAGGACGGCGGCGGCTCGGAACCCAACCGCAGCGCCAACGCGCCGGACATCACCGGTAGCCAATCGCTTCCCTGATTCGCTGCCTGACCGCTTTCCCGAAGGATTCCCATGACTTTGCTACCTCATCTGGCTGCGCGCCTGTTCGGCGTGCCGCTGGCGATTCATCGGCCGAAACTCGACATCATCCTCTCCGTGCTCGGTGCGCGCATCGGCCTCGCCGACCTCGCCGCGCCCGTGGGTTACACGCCTGCGGCCCGCGTGCCTGGGCCTCCGAGCGGCAAGGTTGCCGTCATCCCGATCCACGGCACGCTGGTGCGCCGAACCTCGGGCCTCGAGGCCGAATCGGGTCTCGCCAGCTACACCGGTATCGCCGCGCAACTGGACGCCGCGCTCACCAGCCCCGAGGTCGCTGCGATCCTGCTCGACATCGACTCGCCGGGTGGCGAGTCGGGCGGCGTGTTCGATCTGGCCGACCGTATCCGCGTGGCGTCGCAAGTGAAGCCCGTCTGGGCCGTGGCCAACGACATGGCGTTCTCGGCGGCCTATGCGCTGGCGTCCGCCGCCACCCGCGTGTTCGTCGCGCGCACCGGCGGTGTCGGCTCGATTGGCGTCATCGCCATGCACATCGATCAATCCGTCAAGGACGCCAAGGACGGTGTTCGTTACACCGCCGTGTTCGCGGGCGAGCGCAAGAACGACCTCAACCCGCACGAGCCGCTCTCCGACGCCGCGCACGCGGTTCTCAAGGCCGAGGTGGATCGCGTCTACGAGCTGTTCGTCGAGACGGTCGCTCGACATCGCGGCCTCGATGCGGACGCCGTGCGCGCCACCGAAGCGGGCCTGTTCTTCGGACCGGACGCCGTTGCCACCGGTCTTGCCGATGCCGTCGGCAGCCTCGACGACGCGCTCACGCAACTCACGCAATCGCTTTCCCCACTCCCGACTCAGGTGGCTCCGGCCAGCCAAGCGGGCTTTCTTCGCAACCACCAGATGGAGTCTTCCATGAATGATCGAACCGACCCCGCTGCTCCTGATCGGCCTCTTGCTGATCCTGCTGGCAGTCCTCCTCAACCGTCCGCCGCCTCCACCGCCACCGCGCTGAGCGTGGCCGACGCCGTCGAAATCGCCCAGACCTGCACGTTGGCCGGGCGAACCGACCTGATTGCGGGCTTCCTCGAAGCCCAGTCCTCGCCCGCCAAGGTGCGCAGCCAACTGCTTGCGGCGCAGGCCGAAGCCAGTCCCGAAATCACCAGCCGCATCGCCCCCGATGCCGCGCGCCCTGTGGCCAGCAATCCGCTGATCGACGCCGCCAAGCAGATCGCAGCGCAATCCATCAAGAAGGAGATCTGAGATGCCCGCTCTCGCCGAACCTCTGAACCTGGGCGACCTGCTCAAGTACGAAGCCCCCAACCTTTACTCGCGCGACCGCGTCACGGTCGCTTCGGGCCAGAACCTGCCGCTGGGCACGGTGGTCGGCATCGTCACCGCAACGGCCAAGTTCAAACAGCTCGATCCGTCCGCAGAAGACGGCACGCAGGTCGCTGCTGGCGTGCTGCTGCAGGCCTGCGACGCCACCTTGATCGACCGTGACGACGGTCTCGTCGTCGCGCGCCACGCCATCGTCGCCCACCATGCGCTCGCGTGGCCCGACGCCATCACCACCGCCGAAAAACTCACCGCCATTGCGCAGCTTAAGGCGCTGGGCGTGCTCGTTCGCCAAGGAGCCTGACCATGAACAACCCCTTCAGCAATCCCGCCTTCTCGATGACGGCGCTGACCGCCGCCATCAACATCCTGCCCAACCGCTACGGGCGTCTGGAAGAACTGAACCTGATGCCGTCCAAGCCGGTACGGCAGCGCCAGATCGTCGTCGAGGAAATGAACGGCGTGCTCAACTTGCTGCCTACGCTGCCACCGGGTTCACCCGGCACGGTTGGCGTGCGTGGAAAACGCAAGCTGCGCTCCTTCGTGGTGCCGCACATCCCGCACGACGACGTGGTGCTGCCGGAGGAAGTCCAAGGCATCCGTGCCTTCGGCTCGGAAACCGAAACCGAGACGGTGGCAGGCGTGATCGCGCGCCATCTGGAGACGATGCGCAACAAGCATGCGATCACGCTGGAGCACCTGCGCATGGGTGCGCTCAAGGGCGTGATCCTCGACGCGGACGGCTCGGTTCTCTACGACCTGTTCGATGCCTTCGATATCACCCAGCAGGCGGTGGCCTTCGAGCTGGGCACGGCGGGCACCAATGTGAAAGCCAAGTGCACCACGGTGCTGGCAACCATCGAGGAGAATCTCAAAGGCGAGTTCATGAATGGTGTCCATTGCCTGTGCTCGCCGGAGTTCTTCGCCGCGCTCACCGGCCACGCCAAGGTCGAGAAGGCCTTCGAGAACTGGCAGAACGGGGCAATCCTCATCAACGACGTGCGTCGCGGCTTCACCTACGGCGGTATCACCTTCGAGGAGTACCGGGGTCAGGCCACCGATGCCAGCGGAACCGCACGCCGTTTCATCGCCGCTGGCGAGGCTCATGCCTTCCCGCTGGGCACCATCGACACCTTCGGCACCTACTTCGCACCGGCGGATTTCAACGAAACCGTCAACACGGTCGGCCAGCCGCTGTACGCCAAGCAGGAGCCGCGCAAGTTCGACCGGGGCACCGATCTGCACACGCAGTCCAACCCGCTGCCGATGTGCCATCGTCCGGGTGTGCTGGTGAAGTTGACGGTGGCGTGATGAGTCTCGTCGAGCAGATCTACGAATCGGCCGCCAATGCCGGGCTCTTGAAGGACTGCCTCTGGCGTCCTTCGGACGGCACGACAGCGCAGCTCCACCCGGTTGGCTTCGCCGCTCCGGACGACACCATGTTCGATGGGCTGGCCTCGACCACCGACCACCAGATGTCGTATCCGGCCTCGGTGTTCGTGGGTCTGGCCCCGCGCGACACGGTGGAGATCGGCGGCGTGATCTATCAGGTGCGCGACATCCGAGCCGTGGGCGATGGCTCGGAGATGCGCGCCAAGCTCACAAGGCTCTGACCCGTGTCCGGCAACTCGATCCGCGAACAGATTCTGCTCGCGGTGATGGCGGCTGTCCGCACGCCGGTGGAATCGCTCGGGGCTACGCTGCACCGCTCGCCCACGGTGGCCATCAGCCGGGAGCAATGCCCGGCGCTGGTGGTGTTCCCCGAGTCCGAATCCATCACCGAGCGCGCCAACGACCGCGTCACGCGCGAACTGATCGTGCGCCTCGTCGCGCTGGCCCGCGCGGTGCCGCCCGCGATTCCGGAGACAGAAGCCGACCGGCTGCTCACTGCTGCCCACGCCGCGCTGCTGGCCGACCGGAACCTGGGTGGCTTGAGCCTTGGCATCCGCGAGCAGGAATGCGAGTGGGACGTCGAGGACGCCGACGCGGTGGCCGCCGCTATTCCCGCGCGCTACGCGATCACCTACCGGACGCTCGACACCGATCTTTCAACCAACGGATGACTCCCATGACATCACTCGTTTTGATCCGCCCGCACACCCACGCGGGCAAGCCGCTCCAGCCGGGCGAACGGCTTGACGTGGAAGGCGGCACCGCCGACTGGCTCATCGCCAACGGCATCGCCCGCCACGACCGCCAGCCCGCGCCCGTGCCGCAGCCGGAAGGCGACAGCGCTCCCATCGAAGTCAAACCCACTCCCACCCAACGCAAGGAATCCAAATCATGAGCACCTACGCCAGTTTTCAGGGTCGCGTCTTCCTTGGCAAGCGCAACGAATCCGGCCTGCCCATCGAAGTGCGCTCGCCCGGCAACGTCGCCGAGCTCAAGCTCTCGCTCAAGACCGACGTGCTGGAGCATTACGAGAGCCAGACCGGCCAGCGCTCGCTCGACCACCGGATGGTCAAGCAAAAGTCGGCCACCGTGAACCTCACCATCGAGGAGTTCACCAAGGAAAACCTTGCGCTGGCGCTGTACGGCAACCACGTCACCGGCAGCACAGGCACTGTGACCTTTGAGCCCATCGGCGGCGCTGCTCCGGTGGTCGGCGACCGCTACTTCTTCGCCCATCCCAAGGTGTCGGCGCTGGTGGTGACCGACTCGGCGGGCACGCCCGCGACGCTGACGGCAGGCACGCACTACACCGCCGACACCGATTTCGGTGCCCTCCAGTTTCTGGATATCACCGGCTTCACCGCACCGTTCAAGGCCGCCTACAGCTACGGCGTCGCCACCGAGATCGGCATCTTCACGCAGGCGCTGCCCGAGCGCTACCTGCGCCTGGAAGGCATCAACACCGCGCAGGGCAACGCCAAGGTGCTGGTGGAGCTGTACCGCGTGGCCTTCGACCCGCTGAAGGAAATCTCCTTCATCTCGGACGAGTACAACAAGTTCGAGCTGGAAGGCTCGCTCCTGGCCGACACCACCAAGCCCTACGACGCGGTGCTCGGCCAGTTTGGCCGCATCGTGCAACTGTGATGGGGACTGCCATGAGCGATCTGGAAACCCTCATCCCGCAGGCGGTGGAGCTGGTCATCGATGGCGAGCCGCTGGCGATCAAGCCACTCAAGGTCGGCCAGATGCCCGCCTTCCTGCGCGCTATCACCCCGGTGATGCAGCAGATCGGCGGCGATGGCATCGACTGGCTGGCACTGTTCGGCGAGCGCGGCGACGACCTGCTGACCGCAGTGTCCATCGCTGTCGGCAAACCGCGCGCGTGGGTCGACGCGCTCGATGCCGACCAGGCCATCCTGCTGGCGGCCAAGGTGATCGAGGTCAACGCCGATTTTTTTACCCGGACGGTGATGCCTCGGCTCGACGGGCTGATCGCGCGGACGGGCGCGACGGCAGCAATGGCCACGGGTGGTTCGACACCGTCCAGCACCTGATCGGCCACGGCCACCGGTTGCCGGACATCCTCGACTACACCCTGGCGCAGGTGCGCGGCTTCGCCGCCGCCACCGCGCGGGAGGACGTCGCACGCGATGCCCGGCTTCTGTCGTTGATCGCCATCGGCGCACGCGGTGACGCCCGCCACATCGACCAGACCCTCGACAGGCTCCAAGACCATGCGCATCTCGGTTCGCATCGATAGCAAGGCCGCGCAGGCGCAGTTGCGCCGCTGGGGCGGCGAGTTCCGCGAGAAGGTGCAGAAGGCGGTCGCGCGCGGCATCGCCAGTGAGGCCGCCGAACTCAAAGAGGACGTGCGCAGCCACGTTGCAGGCCAGATGGCGGTGGTCAAGAAATCCTTCGTCAAGGGTTTCACCGCCAAGGTGCTCGACAAGGATCGGAGTCGGCTGCCCGCGCTCTACGTCGGCTCGCGCATCCCGTGGTCGGGCATCCACGAGCGTGGCGGCGTCATTGGTGGCCGGATGCTGATCCCGCTGCACGGGCGCGTGGGCCGCAAACGCTTCAAGGCGCAGATCGCTGAGCTGATGCGCGGTGGCAATGCCTATTTCATCAAGAACGCCAAGGGGAACATCGTGCTGATGGCCGAGAACATCAAGGAACACGACCGGCCACTGTCGGCCTTCAAGCGCCGCTACCGCAAGGCCGAGGGCGTCAAGCGCCTCAAGCGCGGCGCGGACGTGCCCATTGCCGTGCTGGTGCCGCGCGTGCAGCTCAAGAAGCGTCTGAACGTCGAACGCATCGTCGCAGGGCGCATCCCGCGCCTCTCCGCCCGCATCGAGAAGCAATTGCGGCTGGTGGACTGAAGATGGCGAACCGAATTTCCATCCTCGTTGCGCTCGAAGGGGCCGATGAGGGGCTCAAACGCGCCATCACCTCTGCCGAGCGCAGCCTCGGCGAGTTTGGCTCGAACGCCAAGACCGCTGGCGACAAGGCCGCCGCTGGGATGGCCGAGGTCAAGGCCGGGATGAACGCCTTCGGCGATCAGGTCGCCAAGGCCAAGACGCAGTTGCTGGCCTTCCTCACCCTCAACTGGGCGGCGGGCAAGGTGCAGGAGATCGTCCAGATCGCCGACGCCTGGAACATGATGTCCGCGCGCCTGAAGCTCGCCACCGCAGGCCAGCGCGAATACACGGTCGCGCAGAAGGAGTTGTTCGCCATCGCGCAGCGCATCGGCGTGCCGATCCAGGAAACCGCCACGCTCTACGGCAAGCTCCAGCAGGCCGTGCGGATGCTGGGTGGCGAGCAGAAGGACGCGCTCTCGCTGACCGAGAGCATCTCGCAGGCGCTGCGCATCTCGGGCGCATCGGCCACCGAGGCGCAGTCCTCCCTGCTGCAGTTCGGGCAGGCGCTGGCCTCGGGCGTGCTGCGCGGCGAGGAATTCAACTCCGTCGTCGAGAACAGCCCTCGTCTGGCCAAGGCGCTCGCCGATGGTCTGAACGTGCCCATCGGACGGCTGAGGATGCTCGCCGAAGAAGGGCGGCTCACCGCCGACGTGGTGGTCAACGCGCTGATGAGTCAGAAGGACAAGCTGGCCGCCGAGTACGCGCAGTTGCCCGTGACCGTCAGTCAGGCATTCACGCGCCTGTCGAACGTCTTCGGCCAGTGGATCAGCAAACTTGACGAATCGACCGGCTTCACCAAGAAGCTCGCCGAGGCGCTGACGTGGCTGTCGGAGAACCTGGACACGGTGATGAAGTGGCTGGGGCGCATCGCCGAGGTCGGCCTCGCGGTGATGGTCTACCGCCTGATCCCGGCGCTGATCATCGCGTGGCAGACGGCGGGGGCGGCAGCGGTGACAGCCGCCAGCACCACGGCGGCGGCGTGGGCAACGGCCAACCTGTCGTTGTCGAACGCCATCGCCACGGTCGGCAAGCTGCGCGTGGCCTTCGGCGTGCTCGGCGCGGCCATCATCGGCTGGGAGATTGGGACGTGGCTGTCAGAGAAGTTCGAGATCGTCCGCAAGGCGGGCATCTTCATGGTCGAGGTGCTGATGAAGGGCATCGAGCACCTGCGCTTCCAGTGGGAGGTGTTCGCCGCCATCTTCACGTCCGACACCATCGCGGAAGCCACGAAACGGCACGAACAGCGGCTCGCGGAGATGAATCGCATCTTCGCCGAGATGTACGCGGACGCCACCGAAGGCGCGAACGCCGCCAAGGGCGCGATGAACACCGCCGCGACCGCTGCCGAGGAGATCGCCAAGCGGCTCGGAGCCGTGCGCCAGGGCACGCAGGAAGCGGTCGGACGCGGCATCGAGGCGGTGCACGCCGCGCTGGAGAAGCTCAAGTCCCGGCTGGGCGAGGTCGAACAGGCCGTCGGCAAGGCCCAAGGCGTGGTCAACGATGCCACCGCCAAGATGGCCGAAGCCTACAAGGGGCTGACGTCCATCGTCGAGGCCAGCCTCGCCCAGCAGGTGCAGGCGGTGAAGAACCGCTACGACCAGGAGAAGGCGGAACTGGATCGCACCCAGCAATCCGAAACCGCCAGGATCACCAAGTCTACGCAGCTGCTCGCCGAGGCACTGACGCAGCAGGCGACCCTGCGCCGTCAGGCCACGACCGAGACGCTCGGCCTGATCGATCAGGAAACGCAGGCGCGCAAGGACGCCGCCGCCCGGCAAGGCCAGACCGAGGACGAGCGCCGGGCCAACGTGCAGCGTGTCGAGAACGACATCCTCGCCACCAAGCGCCAGACCCTGGCGCAGGCGCTCTCCGAGTACCGCCAGCACATCGACGCCCTCAACGCCGAAGCCAACCGGCATCTGGCGGAAGTGCAGCGCATCGAGGAAGCCAAGCGCCAGTTGTCGATGTCCACGGAGGAGCGCATCCGCGACATCCGCCGCCAGGGCATGACGGAGTATGAGGCGACTGAGGATCGCAAGCGCCAGATCGCGGAGATGCAGGAGCAGGCGCGCCGGGCGCTGGCCAACGGTGAATTGGAGCTTGCCCGCCAGCTTGCGCAGAAGGCGATGGACATGGCCGCGCAGGTGGCCACCAGCCAGACCAACGAGGCCAAGCGCGGCGAGGAAGCGCGCAAGCAGTCCGAGCAGGCGGTGTCGCAGGTCACGCAGCTCGAAGCGCAGTCGCGCGAGGCCTACCGCAGGCAGGAGTACCAGCAGGCCACCGATTTGATGCGGCAAGCCGATCAGTTGCGCGCGGAACTGGCGCAGAAGGCCAAGGATGCCGACGTGCAGGCCGCGCAAGGAAAACAAGGGGTGCGTGACGCCATCGACCGCATCCGCCAGTCTGAGGAAATCCTCAACCAGGCGCTGGATGCCGAGGCCAAGGCGCACCAGACCGCTGCACGCGAAGCGCTCAGCGCGCGTGACCAGATTCGCCAGACGTTGGAGCAGACGCAAACCCAGATCGACCAGGTCACCGCCAAGCTCAAGGACGGCCTGAAGGTCACGCTCGACGCCGACACCACGCGATTCGACCAGGCCATCGCCGATCTGGACAAGGCGCTCGCCGAGAAGGAGTACCTTCTCAAGATCCAGGCCGACCTGCAGGAAGCGGAGAAAAAGCTCAAGGAATACGAGCAGTTGCTCAAGGAGGGCAAGACGCTGCCGGTCGATGCCGATGTTTCCAAGGCCAAGGAAGCACTGGACAAGCTCAAGACCTACGCCGATCAGAACGCGCAGTTCGAGCTGAAGGTGGCGACCGAGAAGGCGCAGGCGGCGATCACCAACGTTGAGGGGATGATCAAGGCGCTGGATCGCATCCAGACCGAGTCGCGCCACCAGGTCAGCACCAATGCGGATGCCGCCCGTGCCGAGATCATGAGCCTGAACGGGGCGAACACCTCCAGCACCCACACCATCTACGTGACCAAGGTGGAAACCAATGCCACCGGTGGTCTGGTGGGTGGCGTGCGCCACTTCGCCGACGGCGGTGCGGTGGCTCCGGCCTTTCCCCGGATGAGTGGTGGTTCGGTGCCCGGCTCCGGCCACCACGACACCGTGCCACGTACCCTGGACGCCGGTGCCTTTGTCATCCGCAAGGCTGCGGTGCAAAAGTACGGCAGCGCCGCGCTCTCGCGTCTGGCGAGCCGTGCGATGGGTGGTGTGGCGCACTTTGCCAAGGGTGGCCCGGTCGGAGTACCTCCGCCCAAACGCAACCGGGACGTGGTCGAGGCCGAAAAAATGATCGAACTCGGGCTGCAAGGCCTGGGGCAGATCAACTACAGCGGCAGTCTGGACGCCCGCGACAAGACCTTCGCGTACTGGACTCCTCTGGCGCGTCAGGATCGCTCCGCGTTGGAAAAGATCATCGACCGCAAGACGCTCACCGCCAACGAGCGCGCCAACCTCGACCAGATCAAGCAGCGCTGGCGCTTCGCTATGGCCCAGCCGATGATTTACGGCAAGGATCTTGAACGGGATCTGATCGATTACATGGAATCGCTGGATGGCGAATTTTTCGCCAAGGGCGGCCTGTCCAAATCCGACACCGTGCCAGCAATGCTCACCCCGGGTGAGTACGTGGTCAACCGATCGGCGGTGGCGCGCTTTGGCGTGGGCTTCTTTGAAGCCATCAACAACCTGAGCGCTCCGGCGCAGGCCCTGGCCGGGCGTGCGCTGGCGGGCATTCAGGGCTTCGCCACCGGTGGTCTGGTGCAACCCGTTGGCATCACCTTGGCACGTCCGTCGTTGCCCGATGGCACGCCCACCCGCACCGTGCGCGTGGAACTGTCCTCGGGACAACAGAAGGTCAACGCCACTGTCGTTGCGCGCGACGAAGCGCGACTACTGCAACTGCTGGACGCCGCCCGCGCTCGCACGGTCTGAAGGACTCCCGATGCAACTGAAGAACCTCGACACCGGGGTGGCTCTGCCATTGCCTGACGACTTGCTGTGGAGCGACGAACACGCGTGGTCGCCTGCGGTCGCCAATGCGTCCTACCTGATCACCGGGTCCTTGCTGATCCAGTCGGCCACCCGGAAGGCAGGTCGGCCGATCACCCTGGTGGGAGCACCCGATATGGCCTGGGTGACGCGTGCCGCCATCGAGCAGTTGCGCGCGTGGGCGGCGATTCCGGTGGGCGGCAGCACAGGCCGCTTCGAACTGACTTTCGCCGATGGCCGTGTCTTCACGGTCGCTTTCCGCCACCAGGAGGTCGCCATCGAGGCCGAACCCGTGCTGGGCATCCCGGCGCGATCCGGCAATGACTTCTACCGCTTGACTCTTCGATTTCTGGAGATCTGATGATGCCCCCACGCTCACTTTGTTCGCTGCCCCCCGAGGGGGCTTCAGCCTCCTTGAGTCGGCTTGGCGGAGGCTGAGATGCCCATTCAATCTGGCGACGTGAAGCTGCTCAAGTCCGCCGTGATGGCAGACGTGCCCGAAGGCGGCGGCGCGCCCACCGGCCTCGTGATTGCCGATGGCGTCTCGAACGCGATCTTTCCGGACATCTCCGAGCTGGATCGTGCCGGAGGCCGTGTCAACCTGCGCAAGAGCTTCGTGCAGGTGGCCACGGATGACACCGACACCTACTTCGGGGCCAACGTCATCGTGGCCGAGCCGCCGCAGGACGAGCGCGTCAGCGTCACGCTGTTTTCCACCCGCAAGACCTTCGACACCCGTGAGCAGGCGCAGACCCGCATCGAGGCCTACCTCAACAAAGGGCCGGAGTGGGCGGGCTACCTGTTCGAGAACCACATTGCGGGCCAGCGGGTGATCCAGCTCTTCCAACGCCTCAGCGACGCTGTGCCCAACGTCGGCCAGACCCTCGTCCTGATCGAGAACGAAGGACTGCCCACGCAGAAGGAGCAGTACATCCGCGCCACCGCCGTGTCGGTGGTCGAGCGCAGCTTCACTTACAACACCGACCAGGACTACAAGGCGGCGGTCGTCACCGTCGCCATCAGCGACGCGCTGCGCTTTGATTTCACGGGCTCGCCCGCCAGCCGAACCTTCACGCGGGCAACCAACAGCACGAAGACGCGCGACACGGTGGTGGCCGACGCGGGCACCTATGTCGGTGTCGTACCGCTGACGCAGGCTGCCAATGTGGGCGACTTCACCATCAAGGGCGCGTCCATCTACACGCAGCTCGTGCCCAGCGCCCAGACCGAGACGCCGATCTCCTTCGTGCCCCCCTACGCCGCATCAGGTTTTCCGGTGCCGGGCGCGGCACCCGTGAGCTACACGGCCAGCCATGCCTGGAACACCAGCATCAAATTCAATCTGCCGGGTGGCTGCCTGCCGGGGTCGCTGTCCATCGTCACCGATGGCATCACGATCTTCGACGATGCGGGCCTGCTCAAGACCGCCAGCGGCACGCTGGGCACCATCGACTACGCCAACGGCATCCTGAGCCTGAACTCCGGATCGATGTCCAACAGCAAGGCCATCACCTACACACCTGCTGCACAACTCCAGCGCGCGCCGCAAAGCGCGGAGATCGCGGTCACGCCGGAGTCGCGCAGCCAGTCCTACGTCGGCACCGTAAATCCGGTGCCGCAACCCGGCACGCTTGCCATCAGCTACATGGCGCAGGGCCGTTGGTATGTGCTTTCGGATGGCGGCAATGGCTCCCTCAAAGGGCTGGATGCCAGCTACGGCGCGGGCACTTTCAACAAGAACACCGGGGCCTTCGTCGTGACCTTGGGGGCACTGCCCGACGTGGGCTCGTCGCTGATCCTGACGTGGAACGTGCCGACCCAGGAAACGCAGCAGCCAACCGCCGCTCTGAAGGCATCGCAGTCCCTGCAGCTTGCCCCGCCCGAAGGCAAAAGCGTTCAGCCGGGCACGCTCACCATCACCTGGCCACACGAGAGCGGCACGGGCACGCGCACGGCGTCCGCCACCACGTCTGGCGAGCTCAGTGGTGCTGCCACCGGTAGTCTGAACGTCGCGCAGAACCTCTTAAGCTTCGCGCCGAATGTCCTGCCGCCAGTCGGCGCACTGCTGACCGTGGACTACGTTGCAGGCCCCAAGCAGGAGGACAGCTTCGCGCACCCCTCGCGCGATGGCCAGGGCAAGGTGCCGGTGACTGCAACCCTTGGCTCCATCGAGCCGGGTTCATTGGAGATCGAGTGGAACACCCTGACGGACACCGCCGTACTCGGGGTCTACACGCTGCAGCAGATTCAGGCGATGGGGCTAGGCCTGTGGAACGGGGTCGATCCGACGCAATACGCCCGCGACGATGGTGCGGGCAATGTGCTGCGCGCAGGTCAAGTCATCGGTAGCGTCAACTACGCCACCGGGGCGGTGCAGTTCCAGCCCGACGTCACTGTAAAGATTCCAAGTCCTGTCTACGGGGCGCAGCGCCTTGGCTGGGCGTCGGGCGTGGGCCAGATGTTCCGCCTCAACTACGGCGGCATCAACTACGTGGATGCGCCGTCGCTCTACCCGAACGACGAGTCCGGCTACGTCAAGCTGCGCTACAACAGCGCGGGCTCGACCAGCAACCACAGCGAGACATTTGCGTTCAGCCCATCGTTTCGGCTGGTGCCCGGCGTCAACGCGCAGGTGGTGACGGGCACGGTGTTGCTGGCCATCGCGGGCAGCCAGCCCTGGGGCGACAACGGTCAGGGCACGTTGCGCGAATTCACGCCCAGCGGCTGGGTCACGCGCGGCAGCATCAACTACCTCTCTGGTGCGGTGACGCTCACCTCGTGGTCGGCGGGCGCGACCAATAGCATCACGCGCGCCAGTTGCGTGACCACCGTCGGCGAGAACATCTCCAGCGAGTACGTGTTCCGCACCGGTGCTGCGCCATTGCGCCCAGGATCGCTCTCCATTCAGTTCGCCCGCGCGGTGGGCGGAACCCAGACCGTGACGGCAGGCATCGACGGCACGATCACCGCGTCTGGCGTCATCGGCAGCGTCGATTACGACACTGGCCTTGTGCGAGTGAGGTTTGGCACCGTGGTCACGGCGGCGGGTAACGAGAGCGAGCCGTGGTTCGACGCCGAGAACGTGCGGCCAGACGGCAAGATCTTCCGGCCAGAGCCGGTCGCAGCCTCCAGCCTGCGCTACAGCGCCGTGGCCTACAGCTATCTGCCCCTGGATGCGGCGCTGCTGGGCATCGACCCGGTACGCCTGCCCAGCGACGGGCGTGTGCCGATCTTCCGTCCGGGCGGCTTCGCCGTCGTTGGCCACACCGGGCGCATCACCGCCTCGGTCAGCAACGGCCAGACCATCGATACGGGTCGTGTGCGTTTGTCGCGCGTGCGTGTGGTCGGCCACAACGGCTCGGTGATCCATTCCGGCTACACCGCCGATCTGGAAGCAGGCACCGTCACGTTCACCGACGTGACTGGCTACAGCCAGCCAGTGACCATCGAGCACCGCATCGAGGACATGGCCGTGGTGCGCGACGTGCAAATCAACGGCGAGATCAGCTTCACGCGCCCGCTGACGCACGCCTATCCGCTGGCCAGTCCCGGCGATCCGGTCTCTGGCAGTTTCGTCTCCAGTGCGCTCGTGGCCGGTGACCTGTTCGCCCGCGTGAACCTCGTGTTCGACCAGAGCACCTGGAACGGCAGCTGGTCGGATGAACTGATCGGCAGCGCCGCTACCGCCACCTTTAACCACACCCAGTACCCGATCACGGTCAGCAATCGCGGGGCGCTCACCGAGCGCTGGGTGGTTCGGATGACCAACAGCACCTCGTTCGAGGTAATCGGCGAGAACGTAGGTGTGATCGCCACCGGAAATACCAGCGCTGACTGCGCCCCCAACAACCCGGCGACCGGCGTGCCGTACTTCCGTCTGCCCGCGCTCGGCTGGGGCAACGGCTGGGCCACCGGCAACGTGCTGCGCTTCAACACCATCGGGAGCCAGTTCCCGGTCTGGGTGGTGCGCACCGTCCAGCAGGGACCGGAGTCCGTGCCCGACGACCACTTCACGTTGCTGATTCGCGGGGATGTCGACACGCCCTGATGGTGTGGGTGCCCCTGATCTTTGAACCCTTCTCGCAGGAATTCCTATGACCGACCTGAGCGTCAAATACTTCAGCAGCGGCATGACCGGCGCGCCCCAGATCGCCAACAACTGGGGCGATCTGGTGACGATGCTCGATGCGTGCCTGATCAATGGCTTCGCCCTGAAGGCCATCGACACGTTGACCTTCGCCGACGGCATCGCCACGGCGACCATTTCCTCGGGCCACGCCTATCGGCCATTTCAAGTGATCGAGATCGCTGGCGCTGAGCAGACCGAGTACAACGGACAGTTCCGCGTGCTGACGGCGACGATGACCACGTTCACCTATGCGGTGACCGGCACGCCCGTCTCACCCGCCACGACGGCGACGAGTCTCTCGGCCAAGGTTGCCCCGCTGGGGTGGGAGAAGCCGTTCTCGTCGACTCACAAGGCCGCCTACCGCAGCAAGAACCCGCAGTCCCCGCAAAACATTCTGCTGATCGACAACAGCCTCAAGACGCCCAACTACACGACGGGCTGGGCCAAGTGGGCCAACGTCGGCATCGTCGAAGACCTGTCGGACATCGACACCATCGTCGGCGCGCAGGCTCCCTATGACCCGAACAACCCGACGCAGAACTGGAAACAGGTCACCGCCAGCCAGTGGGGTTGGTACAAGTGGTTCCACGCGCGCGGCCCCCAGTACGAGAGCAATGGCGACAGCGGCGGCGGTGGGCGCAACTGGGTGCTGATCGGTGACGACCGCCTGTTCTTCCTCTTCTGCACCAACGCGGCGGGCTACGGCTGGTATGGCCGCAACAGCTACTGCTTCGGGGACCTCATCAGCTTCAAGCCGGGTGACAACTACGCCACGGTGCTGGCTGCCGATGACAACTACTCGGGGATGAGCAACTACTGGAGCTATCCCGGCCAGTTCAGCGGCTACGGGTTGGTCTCGTCCCTGGACTTCACGGGCAAGGTGCTGCTGCGCAACCACACCCAACTTGGCAACCCGGTGCGGTTTGGGCTCACGTCCCTGAACACGAACAACGGCCAGCAGATCTGCGGCCGGGGCCCGACGCCGTTCCCGAATGGAGCTGACTACAGCTTGTGGCTGCTGCCCACCTACGTGCGGCAGGAGGATGGCCACATGCGCGGCATCCTGCCTGGAATGCTGTGGATGCCCCAGGATCGTCCGTACAGCGACCAGACCATCGTCGACAACGTCGTCGGCCAGGAAGGCAGAAGGTTCCTGCTCGTCAGGACGCAGTACAGCTCGGAAACCGAAGGCGCGCAGATCGCGTTCGACATCACCGGGCCGTGGAGGTAAGCCATGAGCTACCCGCTGAGCGAGTCCTTCGCCACGGCTCCTGCCACCGGCTACACCGCAGTCCTCGGTGGAATGTCCGCGACGCACAACAGCGCGCAGCAGTCCATCGACATCTCGGCTCCCAACAGCCAGTCCATCCTGCGCTTCAACGAAACCGCCCACGGCGACTTTTGGTTCGAGGCCGACGTCGAGTTGCTGACCGATCCAAGCGCCCGCAAGCACATCGGGCTGTGGATGACGACCGGCAACGGAGCCGAAGGCTACCGGTTCGCACATCTCGACGGGGGGTGGAGTGTCTCCCGCTGGAACAGTGGTTTCGGTGACGGGGCCGGGGTGACCGGCGGCGTCAATGATGGGGCGAGGCCTATCGCTGGGTTGGCCGACGTGGCTCCGACCTTCAACGTCGGCCAGCGGTTGATCCTGCGCTGCGAGGTCATCGTCGGTGCCTTGGATGCCAACGGCGTGCCCTGGGCGCGGTTGATCCAGTTCAAAGCGGATGGCGTGCTGATGTTCCAGGTTGGCGATGCCGCCTACCGGGGCAAGCTGATTCCTGGCGTCTTTTTGTACGGAGCCACGGCACGCGTCCACGCTATCGCAGGCGACACCCCGTCTGGTTTGCCCGCTTTTCCGACGACGGTGGGCGTGAACGCCGACGACGATCTGCTGCCGCTGGCCGGGGGCTCGACCTCGGTGCCGCCCAACCCCGCCGCCAACATCGGCGTCAATGCCCAGCTCGACTTGTCGCGTCTCAACAGCCCGTCGAGCAATCAGTGGAACCGAGGTGGTGGCTACGACTGGCAGTTCCATCCGATTCCGAACGGTCGCAAGAACATCCACTTCAGCGGCCACGGATTCATCGTCGGAACGGTCAAGGAGAAGGGACAACCCGACCAACCGCTGGTGCGGCGGGTGCAGCTCATCAGCGAGAACACCCGCGTCCTGGTCGCCGAGACCTGGTCAGACACTGGAGGCAACTACCGATTCGAACTGCTGGACCCGGCGCAGCGATACACCGTGGTCAGCTACGACCACAAGCAGATGTACCGCGCCGTGATCGCGGACAACCTACGCCCGGAGATGATGCCGTGACCGTCGCCATCACTGTCGAACACAACGAGGCGCGGCTGGCAGGCACCTTGGCCTTCCTCGACGCAGGCACCAATCCGGCGCGCCTGCGCATTTACGGCGGTACGCGTCCAGCCACCCCGGCGACGACGCCCGCGGGCGCGATGCTGGTCGAGATCAGGCTCACCAAGCCCGCAGGCACGATTGCGGGGGGACTCCTCACCCTGACGCAACAGGAGGACGGATTGATCACCAGCACCGGCGTCGCCACGTGGGCGCGGCTGGTCAACGGCAACGAAGTCACGGCTTTGGATCTGGATTGCAGCGGTACTGACGGCGATGGCGATGTGAAACTGGCCAGCACCAACCTCTATCTGGGCGGTGACGCCCGGATGGTGTCGGCCATCCTGGGGTAAGCCGTGCCTGCCGTGTCTAACGAGGTGACCCTGGTCGCCACGTTGTCCGCGCCCGCCGTCACCGTAGTCGTCGGTCCGCCCCTGGTCGATCTGCTCTTCGATCAACCTGCCGCCACCGACGCCAATTTGGTGTTCGGGGCCAACTACATCGCGCCGCGCGACGATGTGACGGTGCAGGCCACACTGCCGCTGCCGGTCGTCACGATCAAGTTCATCCCACCGGCACGGGCCGAGTTGTTGGCCCAGCTCCCGGGTCTGACGGTGCAGTCACTGGTCTTGCGCCCGAGCGTGCCCTTGAATGTGGGGACTGGTGCTGGCGCAAGCCTGCCCGGCGTCCTGTTCACCGGAGAGGTCAGGTACGCGTCGCACACGCAGCGTCCCACGGTGGGTCGGACTTCGCACCTCTGGCAGGTGGCGAAGCAGACGGAGGACGGCGCGAAGCAGGGCCAGCAGGTTACGGCTGCAACGCCCGCAGGCTGGAAGACGTTCTGGCGGCGCACGATTGCCGCGCCTCAAGGCGTCGACCATCGGTTACCCCCGGCCTTGGCCTCGCTGCCTGCGCAGCATCGCACCGGCCAGCAACAGGCTCGGCGCTTCCACGACTTGACGTGGTTCGCGCATCAGGATGGCACGTATCTCGAATTGGCTCGACTGAGCTTGTTTCAGAACGCGTCCCGCCTGCGCGATGCGACGGGGTTTCGTCATCAAGACGGCGACCGCACCAAGCGCACGGGACGGGTGAACCCTTGGCAAACCGCGCGGCAGCTCACCCAGCGCCAAGGGAGTGATTTTCAGAGCGCGAGTGCCTTCGTGTGGGGTTGGCGTGGCCGGTATCAGGATGCCGTGCCACCACCTCCGGGGATCAGCATCTGGGTGATCCCAGAGCCGCCCGCGCCACAACCTTGCTACACGCCGAGCACCCACCTGCTGTTCGCGGCATTGGCCCCTGCGGACAGCCACTTGCTGTTCGTTTGTGAAAACCACATCGACCCGCCACCTCCCGATGGAGAGCCGGTGGTCGTTCCCGTTCGGAGGGTGTATTTCGTGATCAACAACGTGACGCTGCACCGGCTGCCCGATGGCCTGCCGGTGCCAGTGTTCAGCCTCTCACTGGCGCTCGATGCCGCCTCCTGGGCGTGGGGCTTCGATGCGCTGCTGCCCGCCGCCGCAGAAGCTCTTGTCGCCCCCGGAAGCAACGGCGGCCCGGTCGAACTGTTAGCCAGCGTCAACGGCACCCCGTTTCGCGTGCTGGCCGAGAGCATCAGCCGCGAGCGTGTGTTCGGCGACGCGAGCATCCGCATCTCCGGAAGAGGGCGCAACGCCGTACTGGCCGCGCCCTATGCGCCGGTGATGAACTTCCAGCAACCGCAGGCGCGCACGTCGCGGCAGTTGATGGACGATGTCCTTACGCTCAACGGCATCCCGTTGGGCTGGAGCATCGATTGGGGCCTGACCGACTGGAACGTCCCTGCCGGGGTGTTCACCCAGCAGGGCACGTGGATGGAAGCCCTGGTCGCCATTGCCAGTGCGGCTGGGGGTTACCTGATCCCGCACCCGTCCGACCAGAGCATCCGCGTGCGCCACCGGTATCCGGTCGCGCCGTGGGAGTGGAGCACCGTCACGCCAGACTTCGTGCTACCCGTCGATGCGGTGGCCCGCGAGTCGCTGCGCTGGGTAGAGAAGCCCGGCTACAACCGCGTGTTCGTGTCCGGCCAGGATGTCGGTGTGCTTGGGCAGGTGAGCCGGGCTGGGACTGCCGGGGATGTGCTGGCCCCGATGGTGGTCGATGCGCTGATCACCGAAGCCGCTGCGGCGCGCCAGCGAGGCATCTCGGTTCTGGCTGATACCGGGCAACAGATCGAGGTGAGCCTGCGCCTGCCGGTGCTGGCCGAGACGGGGATCATCGAGCCGGGTGCGTTCGTCGAGTACCAGGACGGCAGCGTGACGAAGCTGGGCATCGTGCGCTCGACGCAAGTCGAGGCAGGAATGCCGGAGGTCTGGCAGACCTTGGGGGTGCAGAGCCATGCATAACCTCTACGAGCAGTTCCGCCAACTTATCCCTGATCCCCCATTGCAGGCGGGCACGGTAGTGGGCGTCGGCTCCGGCGTCGTGACCGTTGCCTTGCCCGGCGGTGGCTTGATCCGCGCACGCGGTAGCGCTGCCATCGGCCAGAAGGTGTTCGTGCGTGATGACGTCATCGAAGGCAGCGCACCCAGCTTGACGCTGGAAATCATCGAAATCTGAAACCCATCTTCCTGATCACCCCTGAACCCGCCTTGGTGCCACGTGCATCAGGCGGGTTTCGCATTTCTGGAGACCTGCAATGACCGAACCCGAACAACAACCCGCCGCCTTCGTGGAAAACATGCTCCTGCTGCGCCGCGAGGACTTCGACGAACTGCTTGACCGTGCCGCCGAACGCGGAGCCGAGCGTTGCCTTGCCCATCTCGGGCTGGAGAACGGCAGTGCCGCGAAGGACATCCGCGAACTGCGCGATCTGCTGGAAGCGTGGCGCGATGCCCGCCGCACGGCGTGGCAGACCACCATCAAGGTCGTGACCACCGGCATCCTGGCCGCGCTGCTGGTGGGGGCCGCCATCAAGTTGAAGCTGATGGGAGGCGTCCAATGACCGCCAAGCCGAAGATCTGCCTTCTGGACGACTGGCGGCGCGTGTTGCGACGGGCCTGGAGCATCCGCTTCTCGCTGCTGGCTGCTGCCTTCACGGCGGCTGAAGTGGTGGTGCCGCTGTTCGGGGATGTACTGCCGCGCGGCGCGTTTGTACTGCTGGCCTTTGCCGCCAGCATCGGCGCAACCGTTGCTCGCATCGTGGCTCAGCCGGAGATGCACCGATGACCCGGCCACCATCGCCAGTGATGCGCAGAACGGTGGCCGGACTGACGCTGTCCGCCGCCGCCCTAGTCGGCATCGTGCTGCACGAGGGGTACACCGACCGCGCAGTGATCCCCATCAAGGGCGATGTGCCGACCATTGGTTTCGGCACCACCACCGGGGTGAAGATCGGCGACACCACCACGCCGCCGAAGGCGCTGGCTCGGGCGCTCACCGATGTGCAGCAGTTTGAGGGTGCGCTCAAACAATGCCTAACCGTGCCGCTGGCCCAGCACGAGTACGACGCCCTGGTGAGCTTCTCCTACAACGTCGGCAGCCGCGCATTCTGCCAGTCCACTCTGGTCAGAAGACTCAACGCCGAGGACTACGCCGGGGCCTGTGCCGAGCTGCTGCGCTGGCGCTTCTTCCAGGGTAAGGACTGCGCGCTGCCCGCCAATGCGCGCCTGTGCGGCGGGTTGGCCACACGGCGCGAGGCCGAGTACCGGCAGTGCATCGGGGAGGCATCGTGAGTGTGATTCCATGGCCGTACCGGCTGCTGGCCCTCGCGGTGCTCGGCGTCGCCCTGGTCGGCTTCGGCTGGATCAAGGGCGCAAGCCACCTTCAAGCGCAATGGGATGCCGCCGTCCAGCAACAAGCCCTACAGACCGCAGCCATCCGCGAGCGGCAGGCGCAAGCCACCGTCAAGGTCGTCACCCAGTACGTCGACCGCGTCCGCATCGTTCGCGAGAAGGGCGAAACCATCATCAAGGAGGTTCCTGTCTATGTGCCCGTTCAAGCCGATGCTGCTTGCACTATCAACCGTGGCTTTGTGCGCCTGCACGACGCTGTCGCCGCCGGTAAACTGCCCGAGCCCGCCCGAGATGCTGATGCGGCCGCCACAGGCATTGCGCTCTCTGCCGTCGCCGGAACCGTTGCTGCCAACTACCAGACCTGTCACGAGAACGCCGAGCAGCTAAGGGCGTTGCAAACGTGGGTCAGGGAGATGAAGGTTGCCAGCGAGCAGTAGGGTTCAGCACCGCATCATGGATTGTTCCAGCAACCCGGGCTCCGCGAATCGAAGAACGTGACCTCTGTGCCAGGCAAGGACCGGCCAATGGCCTTGAGTACCTGATGGCAGAACGCCTGCTGATCTCCGTCTGGTTGCCCCGTGAACACCGAGACAGCCATTCGCTTCGGCGGATTTGCCGATATGGCATCGAGCACGTGCTGATCCCTTTCGTCAAAGCTCCAGCCATACACGACCAAACGCTCTCCGAGGCTGGGCAAAACCTCTTCGTACACGTTCGTCAGGTAGTGGCTCCGACGAATTGCGGCGACTTTCTGCTTGCTGGTTCCCTCGCTTACAAACACGGGCACATAGTGCCCGGACGCCCACCTCCGGGTTATGGTGCCAAGCAAGTCACCTGCGGCTCCCGCGCCTACAGCGAGCTTTGTCTCATCACCAAGGTAGTCACGCGCAACCGCAAGACTGCCGTGAGGGTAGAAAACCAATGTTGCTCCTGCAGCGTGCCCATAGGGTCGCCGCAGATATTCCCAATCCGTCTGGAACTCCCCGTCGTGGAATGCGTCCTTGAACCAACTCCCGTTCGCCGCGTTGAACAGCAGCATGGCCCAGTACAAGGTGAGGTCGTAGTTCAGGCTGACGACAGTGGGAAACGCGCTCGCAAACGCACCGACCCGTTGCAGGTCGGCGGCAACATCGGCGTGCACCGGATGCACACTGTGCACAGCTTCGATCAGTGCTGTACGGACCTCATCATAGGCTGCGGAGATGGCGGCCGACGGCGTCCCCAATGCCCCGTTGACGTGCTCGGCATACCAGCACGCGAGCAGAACATGCTCGAAATCGGTTGTCCCGAGCTTGGCGAATATTGGGGCAGTGGTGGCGAGCAGTCCTTTTGCATCAGCGATGCCATGGAGTGTTGGGTATGCGAACTCCTTGTGGATGGCGATACTGGCGCCGTTGCCCAGAAGGAGGGAACTCCAATCTTCAGCGCTGATGTTTGCCCAGGTGTCAATATCGATTCTGTCCATAATCTTCACGGGACGTCATTGTGGGTTGATCTCGCCATGCGAGCCGCCACAGCTATGCAACCCAACCCATGCCGCAAGATCCGGTCTCGTGCAGCCATTCGTGGCCGCACACTTTGCAGCGGTAGTACGCCTCATCGGCAGCGCCCATCATCGACGAGACCTTTCTGCCGTCCTTGTACTCGAGATTTGCATGAGGCTTCGTGCTTCTCGACGCGCCAATCAAGGCCTTGCAGTCATCGCACATCGGCGCAGGTGCTGATGCATTACTCATATCGATAGACCCCATCATCAGACGTCAATTGGCGTCGTCTTCCAGACTTCCTGCGCCAGCGCGATGAGCAATGCGTGGCGCTTCTCGATGGATGCCGCATTCCAGTTGGGGAAGGCTTCCAACTTGGCGTTGATCCGGGAAATGGATGTGTTCTGTCCGACCTCGGTCAGCGCCACCAGGCTGCGCGTCAGGTAGTTTCCGCTCTTGCCGTACTCTGCCTGCTTAGCCTTGTAGAAATCATTGCCCGCGACGATATTGATTGGTTTTTCCAGCAAGGTCAGATTGCCGAGGCGATTCTTGTAGTCGTCGTAGACCGCATTCGGGTTCTCTGCTGCCCACGTGGCACGCAGCTCCGCCTTCGGGTTGTCGGGCAGGATGTGCTCGATTTCCAGCTTGGTGAAGGGCTCGAGACTGCCTGGGGCCTTCAAGCCGCTGAACGCCATCTCGACGTGCTGGGTCAGCCGCGCCAGCAGGTAGCGCGTGCGGTACTGCTGCATCGAATACAGGGTGAAGCGCTTGAGGGCATCGGCGAGCTCCTGCGACTTGCCCGCCATGTTCTTCTCGAAGCGGTCGGCGACGAAGGTGTTGAGCTGAACCTTCTGCTTCACCGGATCAGTTGTCTCCGCAATCGCACGCAGCTCGTCGGCCCATTGTGAGAAGCTGCGCTCCAGATCCTTGGTCGGCGTCTTGGTGAAGATGTAGTAGAAGAGGAAGCTCTCCAGTTGCGCGACGAAGTGATCGAACAGCGGCTTGGGTAAATTCGCGGCTGCCAGCAGCAGGACGTAGTGCAAACTGAACGCGCCACCAGCCAGCCGCTTGAGACTGTCCATCGCCAGGCTGGGCTTGCCGTCATTCCCCAGCCCGTTGGCGAAGGCCAAGTAGTGCTCGACGTTGCGAATCACCTTGCGGACGAACTCGAAGGGTTTGCCTGCGTAATCGCAGAGCGCCGCGTTGTCCTTGGCGATGAACCAGTCGTAGATCTCGTCCTCGCGCACCACCGCATCACCGCGCTCGTTCTTGATGACGTAGTTGGCCATCAGGAAGTAGCGCAAGAAGCGCAGCGGCTTTTCCTTCTCCTTCTCCAGCGGCTTAGTGATCTTCTTCCACTCGTCCTTGAGCTGAGTGAACTGGGTCTGCTTGACCTGCGTGAACAACAGGTTCTTGAGCAAGTCCATCGGGTTCAGACCGACGCCGCGCTCGTTGATTGTCTCGAAAATCTTCAGCGCGCTGCTCACGTCGGTCGAGATCTGGATGAACACCACGTTGTTGGCCAGATAGCCCCAATACTTCTTCAGCTTGGCCGTGTCGTCGTAGTTGTCCTTCAGATAGCGGTACAGCGTGCTGTAAGCATTGACCAAGTTCTCTAGCGACCCGAAGCTCGTGATGCCAGCAGACTGGATGCCGGCGCGCACGGTCTGTGGCTCGGCATCCAGCTCTACCAGTTTGGCCATCACTTCGCCTGCGCTCTCGTAACGCGGTTCTAGCTTCAGGGTGGTGCGCACCTCGCCGTCGCTGTCCACATAGCTGGTCGAGATCAGCCCGGAGATCATCTGGCGCTGTGGCTCGCCCTGGAACAGATGCTTGAGCGCGCACAGCAGCAGGAAGAACGTCGTCAAGCGCTGCTGGCCGTCGATGACCTCGTAATGGTTCTTCTGCTCGGTCGGCGACACCAAGACTGTGCCAATGAAATATTCCCGCGTCGTTCCTGCATCGATCTGTTCGCCAATGTCCTCCAGCAACTGATGCACTTCCTTATCGGTCCAGACGTACTCGCGCTGGTAGTCCGGGACGATGTAGAAGCATTCACGGAATGCCTCCTCGATGCTGTACTTGTGGTTTTCGATGCGAGCCATCTTCTTCCTTCTTCGTTCTTCAAATCGTGCTGCGCAAAGCGACGAACTGGTTACTCGGTCCTTCCGACCGAAGGATCAGGTTTGCACTGTTCGACACCACGTAGGCCAGGGGCCGCGTCAGGGTGAACGGGAACAGCACGGGCAGCGACTGCAGGCTGGGCACTGAGACGGGCTTGCCGGCGTAGCGCACGGCCGCCTCGATCAACCAGGCAGTCAGTCCGTCGTTGTCGATCGCGGTTGGTGCCAGTCGGATGACGCGCTTGCCTTTCTCAACCCGCTCCACAGCTCCCCAGCTCGCCTGGCTCTGGATGACCATGTTGGTCATGCGCCGGGTGCCTTCGCGCTCTCCGTAGGTTTCGCTCATGCGGCGATGCACTTCGGCGGACGCGCAGTCGCCCTGGATGGCGGAGAGGCGGCCCACCAGCTCGGCCACTTTGCCAAAAAACGGGTAGGTCGCCACGGACATGCCCCAGCACAGCGCCGCGACCGGTATGTCCGGCTGCGTCTTGTGGATGGCCACGCCGCGATCCGCGTAATCGACCAGTTCGGCGCGCGGCTCCAGCCACAGCCGATTCAGTACGGTGCGTGTTTTCTTCTTGGCTTCCACGCCAAGCTCGGCTGCATCGAGCAGTGCATTCAGATCATCTAGCCCAGCCACGCCCGCACGAATATTCAGTGCCGCAGCCGCCCAATCAAGCTGAATGAACCGATCAAAGCCTATTTTTGGGGCTGATGAATTCATTCGGTACCAATCACATAACTGACTTTCACAAAGGGCACGATCAACTCTTCGATCGACACCCCGCCGTGGACCACCACCTGCTCGCCCTCCGGCACAAAGGCGGTTCGTCCGCCTGCGAATAGGGGCATGAAGTTCGCGGGTAGTCCAGCGATGTCCAACCTGACTGTGGTGGGATAGGCCGCAGCGGAATCGGCCAGCAACGGCTCACTCCGGTAGACCCGCGCGCGCTCTCCACGCGTCTCGGCAATCACGCCCTGGTTGGGTCTGCCGACGCCGGTGGACTCCACATTGCCGTGGTCCGCCGTGAGATAGATGTGGTATCCCCTGTCCAGCAGCAGCGAGAACAGTCGATCGACGAATCCGGTCGACAACCAGTTGCCGATCCACATCGCCACGTCCTTCTTAGACCGCTCCTTGTGGAGCCGATCGTCCACCTCATCGATGACCAGGCCCACCACCTTCGGACGCCGGTCGTTCAAGTCCGCCTCAAGCACATCCAGTTGATCAATCTGGCGCAGCGCGCGTCGGTACATCACCTCATTCGAGTTGACTCCTTCGTTCTGCCAGAACGTCTTCCACAAGGATTCCTCCTTGTCCGTCCGGTCGATGGAGTCGTCGAACTCTCGCGGTTTCAACCCAGAAAACAGCGCCTGGCGCGACACCGATGTCACGGTCGGCAGCCATGCGAACGCGGTTCCCTCGTCGAACGCGAAACGTTTGGTGGTGGCGATCAGGCGCTCCCGGATCTGCACCCACTGGTCGAAGGCCAGTCCGTCGAAGACCAGCAGAGCCACCTTGGTTTCCCCTGCGGACCGACGATGGCGCAAGAAGCGCGGCACGTGGTGCACCATCACCGGCCCTTTTGTCACCGGCTGCAGAATCAGGTCGGCGTAGTGCTTGGCTGCGACCCAGGCTTGCAGATGCTCGTCTGATTGCGCCTGCAAGGTCTTGATCCGCTCCCGAATCACGGGCAGGTGTTCGCTGCCTTCCGTGCCGGGCAGGCCATGCGTGCGGGCGAGGATCTCACCGTAGCGCTTGGCGAACTCGCTCCAGTCCTTGTGCGAAGAGGCCGTCGTTGGCGTCGTCTCGATCAGGCCATCGATGCCCTTGAGCACCAGGGCCTGCAATGCTGTCGGGTCCTGGACAATCCCCGCCTTGATCCAGCTCGGCATCCCTGCCGGGACGCTGTGCACCGCCAACGGATGCAAGCTGCCGTCGAGGAACATGGAGTCGACCAGCACCTGCACATCGGAGTGATGGAACGGAATCTCGATCTTGGCGACGTAATCTGGCGGCGGAGGTTCGCCTGTACGGGTGCCATCCAGCCCCAATTTCGACAAGTAGCGATACCACGCGTCCTGCACCACACGCAGAAGCGCACTCTTGGACGCCAGCCATGTGGCGACGGGTTGGTCGGTGAACAGCCCCTTGCCTTGAATGATGCCTGCCGCGTGCTGGGCAAACAGGGGCGGCAACGAGCGGTTGGCAAAGTGAAGCCGCAGCAGCTCACGCCAGAAGTCCACCGGGTTGCGAATCGACCTCGGCGCCAGTTGGTAGACGTGTTCGAGGATGAAGTCCTTGGACTCGTTCTCGCCCCGTGCATTCTGCAATTCCGTATGGTGGGCTTGAAACAGCCCGGCAAGATGCTCCGGCTCGACTCGCTGCACGGCGCTGTAAGCCAGCTTGGGGAACAGATCGGCAAGGCTGAGGCGCACCACTCGACCGTGATGCACGATGTCCCAGGGCAACGCATTCGCATCGGCGCTGCGCAGATGCAGAACGAGCGAGGGCGCTGGGCCCGGCTCACCTCGATCCCATGCCGCGCGGTAGCGCTCCTCGTATTCCGCGCGGAAGGCAAACGGGTCTTCGTACAGCATCAGCTCGAAGCCGCGACCGCGCAGCTCGGTCAATAGCTTCTCGTCGAGCAACACATCGTCAGGGTCGCACGCCACCCACAGCCGGGTGAGGTCGGCCGTGAAGTGGCTCAGGATGCGTTCCGTCCAAAGGCTCATGCATCACCTCCGACGCGCACCATCATCACGGCATTCAAATCCGGCACGCTGGCTTCCATGTCATCGAGAGCGGCCATGCGTGCATCGTGTTCTTGTTGCAGCCGCTTGCGCCGGTGCTCACGCACGGCGGGTAAGCCGATTCGTCCGATGGCCTGACCTCGGGCCTCGAACGCATACACCGCTCGTTCGCGCTCTTCCTTCAGCCGGGCGCGGTGTTCGGTCAACAGCTCGGTGAATATCCGTTCACCCTGGGTACTGGCAGCCGCCTGCGATACCTCGAACCACTTCGCCGACTCCTCGGCACCCGTCACGGCATGAACGTCTACGGTTTCGGTCAGCAGCAGATCCCAGACGCGCTTGGCGGTCGGCACGAAGGGGCGGCCTTCCTCGTTGATGAACACGGGAAGGAAGCGCTTCCGACTCAAGCCTTCAGCCGCCAGACTGATCTCCCACAGCGACCAGATGCCGCGTACCGAGTCCGGAAGACCGGTCACGCGGATCACCGGCAGCGGCTGGCCGGCGACAAAGCGCGGCAGCTCGCTGATCACCGCCCGAGCGCGTGGGTCTTCCATCGTGACCCATTCCAACTCCGGGTTCTCATCCGCCGTGCGGGCGTCAAAGCAGGCCTGTGCCGACTCACTGCCGTCTGCCCACTTCACTCGCCACGCCTTGCCAACCTTCGTTGCCGAGCCGCCGCGCGCAGCCAACCCGCTGGTGATGGCGCGCTCCAGCCAGAACTGCGCCGGGTGGTCGCGCCACTTGCGGGCATCATCGGCGTCCAGATCGTGCTCCGTGGTGAGCAGATCGCTGTTCTTCTTCGACTCCGCCAGGGTGGATCGAAGCTGCGACACCACCGCGTCGCACTCCTGTTCGATGGCATCCGGGTTCTGCAGGCCATGCACGAACAGCTCGTCGAAGATCGGGTCGGCCTCGACCGAATCCATCACGTCGGCCGCCTTGTCGACGCCAAACTCCTGCGCGATGACCTCGAGCTTTGCCTCCAACACCTGGCGCACCCGATGCTCCACGGTGTCTTCGAGCACAAAGTTGATGGCGCGAACCACGTGCTTTTGTCCGATGCGGTCCACCCGGCCAATGCGCTGCTCGATCCGCATCGGGTTCCACGGCATGTCGAAGTTGACGATGACATGGCAGAACTGCAGGTTCAGACCTTCACCACCGGCATCCGTCGAAATCAGCACGCGCACATCCTTGGAGAACACCTGTTGTGCCCGCGTGCGCGCTTCCAGGTCCATGCTGCCGTTGAGCGTCGCCACCGAGAAACCCCGGCTTTCGAGGTAATCGGCCAACATCGCTTGCGTCGGCACGAACTCGGTGAAAATCAGCACCTTGAGCGCCGGGTCGCCTTCCTCTTGCTGCAGCTTGTAGATCAGCTCCAGCAGTGCCTCGGCCTTGGCGTCTGTGCCAGCGGCCTCGGTTTCCCGCGCCAGTTCCAGCAGCATCTCGACTTCGGACTTCTCCAGCTCCCAGCCGCTGGACTGCATGGCCAGATCCACCTGGGACTGGCCGTCGAGGTCCGCCCACTCGTCCGGGCTGGTGTTCTCGAACAAATTGGCCTGCGGCTGCGGCGCATCGAGCAAGGCTTGGCGCTTCTCCAGCGTGGTGCGGATGGCCGCCGTGCTAGACGTCACCAGCCGCTGCATCAGGATCATCAAAAAACCGATGTGGCGCTGCTTGGCCGCCATGGCCTGGTTGTAGCCGTGGCGCACATAGTCGGTTACCGCCTCGTATAGCCGCTGCTGCGAACCGTGTCGGTCCTGCCATGCCACGGCCTGCAACCGCGTAACACGCGGCTTGAACAGCGGCTGGCCTTCAGCATTGATCGATGCGCGCTTCTCGGTGCGGATCACGAAGGGGCGCACCCGGTCGCGGCTGACGCTGCTCTCGTCCGGGAAGGCTTCGCGGTCCAGCAACTGCATCAGCCGCATGAACTGGTCGGTCTTGCCCTGGTGCGGTGTGGCTGACAGCAGCAAGAGATAGGGCGACGCTTCGGCCAGCGCCGCGCCCAGCTTGTAGCGGGCCACCTGCTCGGTGCTGCCGCCCATGCGGTGGGCTTCGTCGATGATGACCAGATCCCACGACGCTGAGATCAGGTCCTCGAAGCGCTCGCGGTTGTAGGTGTTGAGTTGCTCCAGGCTCC
>JACCDQ010044694.1_pt1 | contig 30245 bp, 29 predicted proteins | sample 7446031 | NCBI WGS metagenome assembly JACCDQ01 (sample SAMN15323442, study PRJNA562643) | freshwater metagenome | isolation source: river surface water | place: USA:Blue River Watershed | collected 2017-08-17 | reverse complement strand
GCGGCACACGACGACCCGGCTGCCGACAGCCGGTTGTGGGCCCTGGCGGTCTTGGCCACGGTTCTCGTTTGGAAAACCCGGCTTCACATGCTGTGGCTGCTGGCCGGCGGAGCCGCTTTGGGCGCGGCGGGCTGGGTCTGAAACCCTGCCCCGGCTCAGCTCCTCTGCCGCAAGGCTTCGTACAGGCACACGCCACTGGCCACCGAAACGTTCAGGCTTTCCACCGCCCCTTGCATGGGTATGGACACCAATTCATCGCAGGTTTTGCGCGTGAGTTGTCGCATGCCTTGGCCCTCTGCCCCCAACACCAGCGCCACTGGGCCCTTCAGATCCACTTGGTACAGGGTTTTGGGCGCGTCGTCACTGGTGCCTATGATCCAGACGTTGCGTTCTTTCAGCTCGTTCAGGGTGCGCGCCAGGTTGGTCACCATGAAGTAGGGCATGGTTTCCGTAGCCCCACTGGCCACCTTGGCCACGGCGGCGTTGATGCCCGCAGCATGGTCCTTGGGTGCAATCACTGCATGGGCGCCCGCGCCGTCGGCTACACGCAAACAAGCTCCAAGGTTGTGTGGATCGGTCACGCCGTCCAACACCAGCAACAAGGGCGGAGGCCCATCGCCCTGCTCCAACTGGTCCAGCAAATCGTCCAGCGACTTGGCTTGAACCATCGGGTCAACCAGTGCAGCAACCCCTTGGTGCCCGTGGCTGCCAGCAAGTTTGGCCAAACGCAAACCATCGGCCTCGATCAGGCGCACACCGGCATCTTTGGCGCGGTCAATGAACTGTCGCATGCGGGCATCGCGCCGGCTGGCATCGAAATACACCTCAATCACTGAGGCGGGTGCGGTCTTGATGCGCACACCCACGGCATGAAAGCCGAACAACACTTTGGAAGAAGACATGGCGCGATTATCCCGCCTCGTGGGCCTGGCCCGCCTCGATCACGATTTTGCGTTCACAGCGCTGGGCAATGCCCGGATCGTGCGTGACCAAAACCAAGGTGGTGCCCTGCTCGCGGTTCAACTCAAACATCAGCTCCATGACGGTCTGGCCGGTGGCGTAGTCCAAACTGCCCGTGGGTTCGTCGGCCAGCAACACCGCCGGTTGCACCACAAACGCGCGCGCCAAAGCCACCCTTTGCTGTTCACCGCCCGAAAGCACCTTGGGATAGTGACCCAAACGCGAAGCCAAACCGACCCGCTCAAGCATGCGGGTGGCCACCTCCCGCGCGTCTCGCCGCCCGACCAATTCCAAAGGCAACATCACGTTTTCCAGCGCGGTGAGGTTGCCCAACAGCTGAAAACTCTGGAACACAAAACCCACTTTTTGCGCTCGCAAAGCAGCGCGCTGGTCTTCATCAATCGCAAAGATGTCTGCCTGATCAATGAACACCGTGCCTCGGGTGGGGGTGTCCAGTCCTGCGACAATGGACAGCAGTGTGCTCTTGCCCGACCCGGATGCCCCCACAATGGCCACTGTTTGGCCCCGGTAGAGGCTGAACTCGACATCGCGCAAAATGTCCAGGGTGCCTGTTGCATCGGTAACCGACTTGGACACACCCGCTACACGGATCATGGTTTCTGGCATGGAAAGGCTTTCGTTTTGAACCGACGACACTTTAACTGGCTTGCGCTGCTGGCTGCTGGCATGGGGGTTTGGTCCAGCGCCCAAAGCCAGCCTGCGGCCGATCGAACCCTGCTGGTGGTGGGCGACTCATTGAGCGCCGAGTATGGACTCAAACGTGGCACAGGCTGGGTCGCCTTGCTGGGTGAGAAGGTGCAGGGAACCGGCTGGCGCGTGGTGAACGCCAGCGTCAGCGGAGACACCACCTCGGGTGGCCGCTCGCGGCTGAACGCTTTGCTCACCCAACATCGACCCGCCATTGTCATCATAGAACTGGGGGGCAACGACGCGCTGCGCGGCTTGCCTTTGCCCATGACGCGAGACAACCTGACTGCCATGGCAAGCCAATCCCGCAGCGCGGGTGCACAGGTTTTGCTGTTGGGCATGCAAATGCCACCCAACTACGGGGCGCAGTACGCCAAAGATTTTCAAAATATGTACCGCGACATTTCTCGCCAACTCAACACCGGCTTGGTTCCGTTTTTTTTGAAGAATGTGGCGGACACAGCCCAGTCAACCGCCCTGTTCCAGGCCGACCGCATACACCCCAACGAATCGGCCCAGGCGCTGATGCTGGCCAATGTGTGGCCAGACTTGAACAAATTGATGAAGAAGCGCTGATCAAACCGCCTGCAACTGTTTGAGCGCCTGCTGCAGGTCGTGCTGGAGGTCGGTCACATCCTCCAGCCCCACCGCCAAACGAACCAAGGTGGGGGCATAAGGCCAATTGCCCGGGCGCATCGAAGGCATGTCGTAAGGCAGGCACAAGCTCATCGGGCCCGCCCAGCTGTAGCCCAGGCGGAACAGCCGCAGGTGGTCACAAAAGGCGTCAATCGCTTCAACTGGCACGGTGGGGTCAAAAACCAAACTGAACAAACAGGCCGCGCCCTGGGCGTCGCGTTTCCAGTGCTCGTGCCCCGGTGAGCCTGGCAGCGAGGGATGAAACACCCGCGCCACGCCCGGTTGCTCCTGGGCCCACCTGGCCAATTGCCGGGTCGCAGCGTCTTGGGCCCGGTACCGCAAATGCATGCTGGGCAAGCCTCGCAACACCAGTTCTGCATCGTTGCCGGCAACGCCCAAGCCCAGGTGCATGTGGGTCATCAGCAAAGCGTGGTGCAGCTCGGGGTCGCGGGTCACCACCGACCCCATCAACACATCTGCGCCACCGCTGGGGTACTTGGTCAGGGCCTGCATGGACAGGTCCACGCCCAAATCAAATGGTGGGAACGCCACGCCAGCGCCCCAGGTGTTGTCCAAAGCGGTGATGGCAGGGCGAACATTCAAGCCCTCAGCCTCACGACGTCGGTTTTCGGCGCGAACCATTTGCACCAGCGCTGGAACATCTGGGAACTCCAAGGTCACCGAACCAGCAGCCTCGAGCCACACCAGGCGGGTTTGAGCGTTCAACCCATCCGCCAAACTCTGCGGCACCATGGGGTCGTAAAACCGATGCCCTATGCCCCACTGGGTCAACTGCTTTCGCGCCAGGGAAGCGTTGGGGCCATAAGCGTTGTGCGGTATCAAAACCTCTTCGCCCTGTCGCAAAAAGGCCAAATCCACCAAACCGATGGCCGCCAAACCGCTGGGCACCAGCACGCAATGGAACCCACCTTCCAAGGTGGCCAAGCGCTCCTCCAGCACAAACGTGGTGGGCGTGCCGTGGAGGCCGTAGGTGTAAGCCGATTTGTCAACCCAAACACGTGACCGCATGGCCGCCACATTGGGAAACAGAACGGTTGAGGCCTTGTGTACCCCTACAGGCACCGCCTCGAACTCTGGAGGGGCTCGGTACCCGTGGTGTATGAGGTCGGTTTGAAGACCCCGATGGGACACTGTGTGCTGCGGATTTAAATTTTCCACTTATCGAGCAATTGCTGCGGACGCATGCTGTCGTAAGTTTCGAACGGCTGGTGTATCCAAGGGTTGGTGGGCAAAAAGTCCACCGAGTAATCGGGTGTAAACACCGACACCGCCTTGGTCCAAATCACCGCGCTGCGCAATTCAGTGATGGGCGCATAGTTGTTGCGCAACATGTTCATCACCGCATTGAGGGTGTGACCCGAGTCGGCCAAATCATCGACCAACAACACGCGGCCAGCGATTTCGCCTTTGGGGGTGGTGATGTAACGCGCAATATCCAACGACCCCTGCAATGTACCCGACTCAGCCCTGTAGGAGCTGGTGGACATGATGGCCAAGGGTTTGTCAAAAATACGGGAAAGGATGTCACCGGGGCGCATACCACCCCGCGCCAAACACAAAATCGTGTCGAATTCCCACCCGGATTGATGGACCTTGATCGCAAGCTTTTCAATCAGGTTGTGGTATTCGTCGTACGAAACATACAGATGTTTACCGTCTTCTGTCAGCATCGAGGGCTCCTGTGTGGGTCGGAACAAAATCAGGCCGCGTAGGGGTTGTGCAGCAGAATGGTGTGGTCGCGGTCGGGACTGGTGGACACCACGTGCACCGGCACGCCGGTCACTGCCTCAATGCGCTCCAGGTATTTTTGCGCATTCAGCGGCAGTTTGGCGTATTCCGTCACGCCCACCGAAGAATCAGACCAGCCGGGCATTGACTCATAGACCGGTACGCACCGGGCTATCTCGTCGGCCCCCATGGGCAAAATGTCTATGGTCTCACCGTCCAGCTCGTAGCCCACACAGAGTTTCAGCTCAGGCAAGCCGTCCAGCACGTCGAGTTTGGTGATGCACAGGCCGGTCAGCCCGTTGACTTGGGCAGAACGCTTGAGCAACGCAGCGTCAAACCACCCGCAACGGCGTGCCCGCCCCGTGGTGGTGCCTTTTTCAGCCCCGACAGATGACATGTGGTAGCCGGGCGTTCCCTCTTTTTCCCACTCCAGTTCGGTCGGGAAAGGGCCACCACCCACCCGTGTGCAGTAGGCTTTGGTGATGCCTAAAACATAGTGCAGCATGCCCGGGCCAACGCCTGCGCCGGCAGAGGCGTTGCCTGCCACGCAGTTGCTGGAGGTCACGAAGGGGTAGGTCCCATGGTCAATGTCCAGCAAAGTGCCTTGCGCACCTTCAAACAGCAGGTTGACGCCGGCCTTGTGCGCCTCATTCAATTCGCGCGATACGTCGGCCATCATGGGCAAAATGATCGCGGCTTGCTCCATCGCCTGGTCAAAAACCGGCTGGAACTGAATGGCGCCGTCTTTTACAAAAGTGGCCATGGGGCCGTCCCACGCCATGTCTTTGCTGCCCAAGTAGGTGGTCAATGCGTGGTTGTGAACATCCAGCAACTCGCGCAACTTGGCCGCAAACCGCTCTGGGTGCTTCAAGTCCTGCACCCGCAGCGCACGTCGGGCAATTTTGTCTTCGTAAGCGGGTCCAATGCCACGGCCGGTCGTGCCAATTTTGGCATTCCCCGCCTTCTCCTTGGCCAGCTCCCGCGCCACGTCCAGCGCTGCGTGAAAGGGCAGTATCAGCGGGCAAGCCTCGCTGATGCGCAAACGCGAACGCACTTCAACGCCTGCTTTTTCGAGGCCCGCAATTTCTTCCAACAACTTGGTGACCGAAAGCACCACACCGTTGCCGATGTAGCACTTGACGCCGGGCCGCATGATGCCGCTGGGAATGAGATGCAAAGCGGTTTTGACGCCGTTGATCACCAAGGTGTGGCCCGCGTTGTGCCCCCCTTGGAACCGAACCACGCCGCGCGCAGTTTCGGTCAACCAGTCCACCAGCTTGCCCTTGCCCTCGTCGCCCCACTGCGTACCGACCACCACCACGTTGCGCCCGGGCTGGGCCTTGCTCAAAGAATCGCTCATGTTGTTTCGTAAGTTAGATCAGTCTCAGGAGGCCAGCGCTTGCAGCTGCCATACCCCATCACGCGCCACCAGCACCCGGTCGCACTGGAATTCATCGACCTCATGCTCGTGCCCTGGCAGCACGCACACCACGGTTTCACCGGCCTGCCGCAAGGCGGCAACAGCTTGCCGCAGCTGGGGCTCATCACCCCAAGGGGCACGCACAGCGGGCTTGAGGGCGGGCGCTTCCACCGCAGACACCAGCTCTTTCAAATCAAGGCTGAAGCCCACCGCGGGGCGCTTTCGTCCGAAAGCTCCGCCCACTTCGTCGTACCGCCCGCCGCGCACAAGTTCGGTCAGCGCACCCGATGCGGTGCCGCCAAACAATGAAAAGCGCATGCCTGTGTAATAGGCGTAACCGCGCAAATCAGCCAAATCAAAAGACAGGCTCAAGCCCTGCAGTTGGTGAGCCAGGCGTTTCAAGTCATCCAGGGCGCGGGTCAGCAAAACGCTCGGTCGCAAGACCTTGGCGGCTTCATCAAGAACAGCCAAATCGCCGTACAAGCCGGGCAAGGCCAACAGGCTTTGTTGCACATCGGCAGGCAACCCTTGCACCAAGTCTTTCAATTCGGCGGTGTTTTTGGCGGCCAAGGCGCTGTGCAGGTTTTGCACACGTTCCGGCGTCAAAGACAGGCCCTGCACCAGCGAATCAACCACCCGCACATCGGACATGTCCAGCGCCAACCGCTGGGCTCCGGCAGCGCGGAGGCAGGCTTGCGCCAGCTCTATGATTTCAAGATCGGCTTCCAGGCCAGAATGGCCGTAAATTTCAGCGCCGAGCTGCAAAGGTTCGCGGGTCGCGTGGGGCCGATCAACCCGTGTGTGAAGCACCGGCCCGCAGTAGCACAAGCGGGTCACGCCCGACCGGTTCAGCAAATGGGCGTCGATACGGGCAACCTGTGGCGTCGTGTCGGCACGCAAACCCAGGGTGCGACCGGAAAGTTGGTCAACCAACTTGAAGGTTTGAATGTCAAGCGCTTCACCGGTGCCGGTCAACAAAGAGTCGAGGTGTTCCAGCAGCGGGGGGGCCACCAATTCGTAGCCGTACACCCGCGCCGCATCGAGCAATGCGCGCCGAAGGTCTTCGAGGTGACGCGCCTCTGATGGCAAAACGTCGGCGAGTTGATCCGGGAGCACCCAGGCAGACATGGAAGATGTGAGGCTGTTAAAAACGTGATTCTACCGGGTCTGCACTGACAGCCCCTTGACACCTGCTGGCGCTCGACTTTTACCGCGCTGGGGCGCTTCCGCTGTTGCGCATGGCCTTGAAAAACTCTGAAGAAGGGTCCAACACCATCACGTCGTTCTTGCTGGCAAAGCTGGATTTGTAAGCCTCCAGGCTCCGGTAAAACTGGGCGAATGCCGGGTCCCGACCAAACGCTTCGTTGTAGGAACGCGCCGCCTCGGCATCGCCCTCACCTTTTATTTTCTGGGCAGACCGGAACGCTTCAGCAACGATCACTTCGCGCTGACGGTCAGCATCGGCACGGATTTTTTCGCCTTCTGCCAAGCCGGTGGAACGCAATTCATTGGCAACACGCTTGCGCTCGGCTTCCATGCGGTCGTAAACCGATTTGGTGATGGTCTCGGCGTAGTCAATACGGGTGATGCGCACGTCCACAACGTCCATGCCCCAAGGTTTTTCTGCGCCCCGAACCGCCTCCAACACCTCGCGTTTGACGTCTTCCATGAGCCCTTCACGGCGGGTGGACAACAACTCGCGCACGGTGCGTTTGTTCACCTCTTGCTGGAAGGAGTTGCGAACCACTCGGTTGAGTTGTACCGCCCCTGCACGTTCATCCACCCCCACGTTACGGATGTAAGCAGAGGGATCAGAAATGCGCCAACGCACAAACCAGTCGATCACCACCCGCTGCTTTTCGGCCGTGAGCGTGGGCTCGGTGTCGGTGCTTTCCAGGGTGAGCAAGCGCTTGTCGATGTACGAGACATTTTGGAAAGGCGGCGGCAACTTGAAGTTCAGGCCCGGCTCGGTAACCACCGACTTGATTTGCCCAAATGCATACACCACGCCAAATTGGCGCTGATCCACCACAAACAATGTGGAGCTGCCAATGGCCAGCAGCACCAACAGCGAAGACAGGAAAAAACCAATTCTGTTCATGTTCAGTCTTTCGGGCAACTTAGCGTGCTTCGCGTGTACGCGAGCGGTCAGAGTCGCGGCTGCGTATATCGGAGGTGATGCCACTGCTGACGGAGGGCGCACCGCTGGCGTTCGCAGGGCTGGGCGCTGCCACCGGAATCTCTGACGAAGTCGATTGCATCAGCTTGTCCAGAGGCAGGTAGAGCAAATTGCCGTTTTGTTTGGTGTCCACCAACACCTTGGTCACGCTGCCGTAAATGGCCTGCATGGTGTCAATGTAGAGGCGCTCACGGGTCACTTGGGGCGCCTTGGCGTATTCTGTTTGCACCAGCCGGAATCGCTGTGCGTCACCTTGGGCCTGGGCCACAATGCGGGCCTTGTAGCCCTCGGCCTCCTCAATCAAGCGCGAGGCGGTACCGCGTGCCCGTGGCACCACGTCGTTGGCGTAGGCTTGCGCCTCATTTTTGGCCCGCTCACGCTCTTGCCCAGCCTTCAGCACGTCGTCAAACGAGGCCTGCACCTGCTCGGGCGGGCGAACACCACCTTGCTGCAAATTGATGCCCACCACCTCAATGCCAATGTTGTAGCGGTCCAAAATGGTTTGCATCAGGGTGCGAACCCGCGGCGCAATCTGATCACGCTCTTCGGCCAAGGCGGCATCCATTTTCATTTTGCCCACCACCTCGCGCACAGCGGTTTCGGCAGATTTCAGGACCGCAGCGTCCGGATCGCGGCTGCTGAACAAGTAGGCCCGCGCATCGCTCAACCGGTACTGAACAGCGAATTTGATTTCGACAATGTTCTCGTCCTCGGTCAACATGGCCGACTCACGCAGTCCGGTGGCACGGACAATCGAATCGCGACCCACATCGACAGAGCGAATTTGCGTTGCGAACACGGATTCATGGCGCTGAACCGGGTAAGGCAAACGCCAGTTGAAACCCGCCCCGACCGTGCTGTGGTACTTGCCAAATTGCGTAATGACCGCCTGCTGGCCTTCTTGAACAATAAAGAAGCCGGTTCCCATCCAGATGAGCGCAGCCACGCCAAAAATCAAACCGATACCGATGCCGGTGTTCTTGGGATCCCCACCCAATCCAGACGGACGACCACTGCCAGGCCCACGCCCGCCTTTGTCACCGCCGAACAACCCCGAAATTTTGCGGTTGAAGTCACGCCACAACTCGTCCAAATCCGGTGGGGTGGAACTCTGGCTGGGCCTGGGTGGTGGACGTGGCGATTCTTCAGCCTGGTGGGGTTGTTCAGGCTTGCTGTTGGCCTCTGGTTGGTCGCCATCGCCTCGACCCCAACGAGGGTCATTGAGATTGAACATACCTCTCACGCGCTGCCAAGCGCTGGGGAACAACTGAAACGTTTTCATGAATGTATTTGCTGGGAACGTTGGGGCGCTGCAAGCATGGCCCATACCCTATTGTGCCGAATCTTCTGATTCACCCTGAACTGCACCCAAATTATCCGCATTTGCGCGACTGCTAGCCCCCACAGCGGTAGGCACCCTGTCGGCCAACAGCTGCCGCAACACTGGCAAAGCCTCCCCGGTGTGTGCGCTCAAGAAAACGCGCGGCAAACTCAGGCCATCGACTTCCATGCTGTCCAACATTTGCAACGGGCGCCTGTCAGGGGTGATAGCGTCTAGTTTGTTGAACACCAAAATTTGCGGAATGTCATCTGCACCTATTTCGCGCAGCACCCGCTGAACTTCCTGGATTTGTTCCAAATGCCCGGGGTTGGAGGCATCCACCACATGCAGCAGCAAGTCGGCATCTCGGGCTTCCTGCAACGTGGCGGCAAAGGCCTCCACCAGACCGTGCGGCAGATCGCGAATAAATCCCACGGTGTCAGACAAGGAAACGGTTCGCCCAACCTCCCCCAGGTACATCTGTCGCGTGGTGGTGTCCAGGGTGGCAAACAATTGGTCGGCCGCGTAGGCACCCGCTTTGACCAGCGCATTGAACAACGACGATTTGCCCGCGTTGGTGTAACCCACCAGCGAAACAGTGAATGCAGACCGCCTTTCGCGTTGCCGCCTTTGGGTTGCACGTTGGCGCTTGACCTTGTCCAACCTGTCGCGGGTGCGCTTGATCGCGTCGCCAATCATCCGTCGGTCGAGCTCGATCTGGGTTTCACCCGGCCCCCCACGCATGCCGATACCACCGCTTTGCCGCTCCAAGTGGGACCAGCGGCGCACCAGGCGTGTGGACAGGTACTGCAAACGCGCCAGTTCAACTTGCAGTTTGCCTTCGTGGCTCCTGGCACGTTGGGCAAAAATCTCCAAAATCAACAACACCCGGTCGTTCACCGCCATGCCCATGTGGCGCTCCAGGTTGCGCTGCTGGGCGGGGCTCAGGGCTTGATCGAACAGGATTTCCGTGGCCCCATGCCCCAAAGCCAAGGCCTTGATTTCATCGGCCTTGCCGCTGCCCACAAACAGCGCCGGGTCGGGGGCTCGGCGCTTGCAAACCACCTTATCGGCAACTTGGTACCCCGCCGACAGCGCAAATTGCGCCAGCTCGTCGAGTTCGTTGTCAAAATGGGGCAGCCCCAAATCCACCCCCACAAGCACCACCTTGGGCAAGGATGTGCCGCGCGTCTTGTTATCGGTCGTCAAAATGCAAAAGGCCCCAACAGGCAAGCTGCTGGGGCATTCAAGTCGAGGGGAAAAGAAATCACTCGGCTTCGTTGCCAGCGGCAGCGAACTGCACGGGCCGGCCGGGAACGATGGTGGAAATGGCGTGCTTGTACACCATTTGGGTCACTGTGTTGCGCAGCAACACCACGTACTGGTCAAACGACTCAATTTGGCCTTGCAGTTTGATCCCGTTCACCAGATAGATGGACACCGGCACATGTTCGCGCCGAAGTTGGTTCAAGAAAGGATCTTGCAAAAGTTGGCCTTTGTTGTTGCTCACGATATGCTCCGTGTTCAAAAAGTTGAGAAGTCGTGACCATACCACAGCAGCAGCCCAAATATTGGGCTGGCTGAAGTTTCCTAGTCTTTGAAGGGGTTGGCCGTGGTTTTGAATTCGATGCGCAAGGGCGTGCCAACCAGATCAAACGCCTTGCGAAACCGCCCCTCCAAGAAGCGCCGGTAGCTAGCGCTGACATGTTCCAGCGAATTGCCGTGAATCACAATAACCGGAGGATTCATGCCACCTTGGTGGGCGTAGCGCATTTTGGGGCGAAACATTCCGCTGCGCTGGGGCGCCTGCAAGGCAACCGATTCGGCGAGCAGGCGCGTCAACACCGGCGTGGACATTTTGCGCATGGATGACGCATGGGCCTGGGCAATAGACTTCCACAGCGGCGCCAAACCCTGCCTTTTTTGTGCCGATATCTGGTGCAAGGCCGCAAATTTCAGAAAACCCAGCCGGCTCTCAATCGATCTTTCAATGAGTTCACGCTGGTAGCTGTCTATGGCGTCCCATTTGTTGATCGCCAACACCACGGCACGGCCGCTTTCCAGCACAAACCCTGCAATATGGGCGTCTTGGTCGGTAATGCCTTGGGTGGCATCGATCAGCAACAGGACCACATGGGCGTCTTCAATTGCCTGCAATGTTTTCACCACCGAGAACTTCTCGATCGCTTCAAAAACCTTGCCTTTGCGGCGCAACCCGGCCGTGTCGATCAATTCAAATTTTTGCCCGTTTCGCACAAAAGGAACTTTGATAGCGTCGCGAGTTGTGCCGGGCATGTCGAACGCCACCAAGCGTTCCTCGCCCAACCATGCATTGATCAATGTGGATTTCCCCACATTGGGGCGGCCTGCAACCGCCAAACGGATCACCGGATCAACCTCTTCTACCGGGCCGTCTTCCAGGTCCGGCCAAACCAGTTGGTCCAGTGCGTGCTCCACCATGGAGCGTATGCCCTGCCCGTGGGCAGCCGACACGGGCAGCACTTCGCCCAACCCCAGCTCATAGAACTCAACCAGTTGCGCACCTTCCTTCAGACCTTCGGCCTTGTTGGCCACCAACAAGGTGGGCTTGCCCAGTTTGCGCAGGTAGTTGGCAATGTCATGGTCTTGGGCACTGGGGCCCGCGCGCGCATCCAGCACAAACACCACCACATCGGATTCGGCAACGGCCTGGCGGGTCTGCTTGGCCATTTCCTGGTAAATGCCATCTTCCGACCGTGGCTCGAAGCCGCCCGTGTCTATGACGATGAACTCTCGACGACCCAGGTGGGCGTTGCCATAGTGCCGGTCGCGGGTCAACCCGGGAAAATCGGCCACGATGGCGTCACGCGTGTGCGTTAAACGGTTGAACAAGGTGGACTTGCCCACGTTGGGGCGCCCCACCAATGCAATAACAGGCTTCATTCGATTTGCCAGGCGTAAACGCCGCCTTTTTGGGTGACTGCAAGCAGCGTGTTACCGTGCCAAATAGGATCACCCACCACGGGGGAACCGTCGGTATTGGTTCGGACCAACGTTGCGCCATTGGCCGGCGCCAGCACATGAAGCCAACCTTGAGAGTCCCCCACCGCCACCCCTTTGGAGGAGGCCGCTGGCGCGGTCAAGCCACGGTTGAGCAAATCGTCCACAGACCACAACACTTCGCCCTGGGTTCGGCTCCAAGCTTGCACACGGCCGTTGCTTTCAGCACCAAAAACCCGTGTCGCGTCTCCATCGACACCGGTGGCGCCATTGGCCGGTTTGGTCCATTGCAAGACGCCACGGTTTGCATCAATGCAACCCACCGCAGCCTGAAAAGCCCGGGCACAAATTTGCGCGCCTTGCCGGGTGGTGCGCCCGACCAAGTCAACCAAACGCTCTATTTCATTGACCCCTCTGGGGTTGGCAATGGCCGCCTCCCACCGCATGCTGCCGCCGTTGGGGTTCAGGCCCACCATGCGCCCCCCCGACCCCAAAATCAGCGTGTCGTTGTAGGGTTGCAACAGGCCCGGCTGCTGCAACAAGAGGGCATCGGCGGAACGCACATTTTGGGACCACAACCGCGCGCCAGTGGCGGCGTCAAACGCGTACACGCTGCGATCACCCGCCTGCACAAACACACGTTGACCCGCCACCAGCGGCGGTGTGAAAACCCGCGAAGGCAAACGGCTGCGCCACAGCTCTTTGCCCTGGGCCAGCACAACCAATTCATTGCCGGGGGTAACGGCGGCCAGCCACACGCCATCAAAACCCACGCCGGATGACACGCCCCCGGCCACTGTGGCGCGCCAAGACTCTGCGCCACTGCTGACTTGGAAGGCGCGAACCAAACCCCCGCTGCTGGGAACCAGCACCTGTTCGACGTGAAATACAGGCGGCAATGCACCTGGAACCCCGGCTGGTGCGGCCCACAAAGGCTTGGCCGCCAGAGTGGCTTTGTAGGGTACAAGCGCCTTGGGTTCGGGCTTTTTAGGGGCAGAACCGCAAGCCGCCAAAAGCAAAACCGCGCCCGTCAACAAAGCGGCACGGCGCAGCCCCTTCCAGGTGCTTAGCGAGATGTCAGCCGTCATGACTTTCCTTGGTCTGCATCAATATCCTGTGCATTCACCCCCAACGCATTGAGCTTGGCCTCCACAATCCGGCGGTATTCCAAGTCCAGCGTCAAACCTTTGTAGGCCTTCTTGTAAGCGGTTTTTGCAGCGTCTGTTTGCCCTTGCGCCAGCTGAATGTCGCCCTTGCGGTCTTCAGCCAAGGGTTCGAGCTCGGCTGGCACTTTGCTGGTCAGCAGCGCCAAAGCCTTGTCATACGCTTGGGCGTCGAGCTCCAAACCGGCCAAACGTATGCGGGCCAAGCCTGCCAACACGTCGTCACTGGACTTGTCAACCACCCATTGAAGGGCGGCCCGGGCCGGCTCGGGCTTGCCCGCCTCGGCCAAGGCCATGGCCGCCAACAAACCGCCCTGGTAGGTCTGAACGGTGCTGCCACCGTTGCTTTGCAAATCCGCCCACACCCGTTGAATTTTTTCGGCATCCTTGGAGGGCACGGCCCGCTCAAGTTCGTCGTACAAAGCTGCGGCTTGAAGCGCCGTCTTTTGCTGCCAATACTGCCAGCCATTCCAGGCGGCAAAACCGCCAAACACCAAAATCAACAACCAGGTGATGGCATTGCCATACTTGGACCAAAAATGCCGCATTTGCGCAATTTGTTCTTGCTCGTCAAGGTCGAGGTGGGCTGCCATAGCGGTTCAGTACAGATTTAAGGGTTGGCGGATTGTAGGACCAGGAGGGGTTTGGCTGGCAACAGCGCGCGGTCAAAGCAAGCGGGGGCCCCAAATCGAGACCTGATCCAGTGGCAGTAGAGTTTGCTCCAAGATGGTACCCGCCTCGGCACGCAGCGGCTTAACGGCCACCAAGCTCTGAGCCAGCTCGGATTCACCAAAAATCAAGGCGTAACGTGCGCCACTGGCATCCGCCTTTTTGAATTGAGACTTCATGCTACCCCAGCCTTCGGCACCCGCAGCGTGCATTTGCACCGCCACACCGCTCTGGCGCAAAGCCCGCAAAGTTTTCATCACCGTGGGCACGGCATCTGGCTGGGGTACCACCGCATAGGCATCGGGCACAGGCGCAGCAGGCAGCAAATTCTGGGACTTGAGCAATTCCAAGATGCGCTCCACCCCCAGGGCCCAACCCACCGCGGGTGCCGGCTTGCCACCGATTTGTGCGATCAGCCCGTCGTAGCGCCCACCGGCGCAAACCGTGCCTTGCGAACCCAGCGAAGCGGTCACAAACTCGAAAACACTGAGGTTGTAATAATCCATCCCGCGCACCAAACGGGGGTTGATCTTGTAGGCGATGCCTTGCTCGTCCAGCAGCTTGCGCAGTTGCTCAAAATGCTGCAACGACTCTGGACCCAAATAGTCCATCAACTTGGGAGCAGCTTCCACCACCGCCTGCATGGCCGGGTTTTTGGTGTCCAAAATACGCAGCGGGTTGCTGTGCAGACGGCGCTTGGCGTCTTCGTCCAGCACATCGGTGTGTTGTTCCAAATGCGCGATCAAGGCCTGGCGGTGGGCCAGTCGCTCAGCGGGTTGACCCAGGCTGTTGATTTCCAAGCCCACGTCTTGCAGGCCCAGTTCGCGCCAAAGGTCGCAAGCCATAACGATCAGTTCGGCATCCACGTCGGGGCCGGCAAATCCCAAGGCCTCGGCACCCATTTGGTGAAACTGCCGGTAGCGCCCACGTTGCGGCCGCTCGTGGCGAAACATAGGCCCCATGTAGTACAGCCGCTTGGGGCCGTCGTACAACATGGAGTGCTCCACCACGGCCCGAACCACTCCGGCTGTTGCTTCAGGTCGCAAGGTCAAGTGTTCGCCATTCAAGCGGTCCTCGAAAGAGTACATCTCTTTCTCAACAATGTCGGTCACTTCGCCCAAACCGCGTACGAACAAACCGGTGGGTTCAACAATCGGCGTGCGAATGTTGCGGTAGGCATAACGCGCCATCAGTGCACGGACCTTGCCCTCGAGCCACTCCCAATGCGCGGAATCAGGGGCCGCAATGTCGTTCATGCCTTTGACGGCGCTTATTTTTTCTGCCATGTTGTTGAAACCGTTGGATTCAGGCTGCGACCTGTTGACCAAATTTGTTCTGAATGTACTGCTCGACGATTTGCTGGAATTCGGCAGCGATGTTGTCGCCCCGCAGCGTCATTTTCTTTTCGCCATCTATGAACACGGGGGCTGCAGGGGCTTCGCCGGTGCCCGGCAAACTGATGCCGATGTCCGCGTGTTTGCTTTCGCCTGGGCCGTTGACGATGCACCCCATCACGGCCACCTTCATGTGTTCGACACCCGGGTAGCTCTCGCGCCAGCTTGGCATAGACGCGCGCAAATAGTCGTCGATTTGCTTGGCCAATTCTTGAAAAACCGTGCTGGTGGTGCGCCCACACCCTGGGCAAGCGGTCACACTGGGCACGAAGCTGCGCAGGCCCAAAGCCTGCAAAATCTCCATGGCCACCACCACTTCTTGGGTGCGTGCCTCGCCGGGTTGCGGGGTCAATGACACCCTGATCGTGTCGCCTATGCCTTGCTGCATCAACACCGAAAGGGCTGCAGCCGAGGCAACCGTTCCTTTGGTGCCCATGCCCGCCTCTGTCAGCCCCAAATGCAAAGGGTAGTCGCAGCGCTCATGCAGCTGTTGGTACACGGCTATCAAATCCTGAACACCGCTGACCTTGCACGAAAGCACAATATCCTCTGGGGCCATGCCCAGCTCTTGTGCGCGTTGCGCCGATCCCAAAGCGGAAGCAATCAGCGCCTCGTACATCACCTGCTTGCCATCCCAGGGAAGAGCACGCCGAGCGTTTTCGTCCATCATGCTGGCGAGCAAATCTTGGTCCAGGCTGCCCCAATTCACGCCTATGCGCACGGGCTTGTTCCACCGAACAGCGGCTTCCACCATTTGTGAAAACTGTTTGTCCTTCTTGTCGCCTCGCCCCACGTTGCCAGGGTTGATTCGGTACTTGGAAAGCGCCTGCGCCATGGCAGGGTGATCGGTGAGCAACTTGTGCCCGTTGTAGTGAAAGTCGCCGATCAATGGGACGTGAATGCCCATGCGATCGAGTTGTTCCCGAATGTGGGGCACAGCAGCGGCGGCCTCGTCATTGTTGACCGTGATCCGAACCAGCTCGGACCCCGCTTGGGCCAGTTCTTTGATTTGAATCGCGGTGCCGATGGCGTCTGCGGTGTCGGTGTTGGTCATGGACTGCACGCGAACGGGTGCGTCGCCACCCACAGTCACCACATGGTCGCCCCAAACCACCCGCCCTTGCCGGGACTTGCGTTGTATCGTCATGGTTTACTGCACCTCAAAACGGGCAACATTGTTCCGCGCCTTGGCCAACACATCCAAAGCCTGCCCCCGAACCGCAACGTCCAGCACATCGGCGCGGCCGCTTGTTACGCGGTACGGCGCATCAGTTGAAAACTCCGCCGTTTCGCCGGCCTGCAAATTGCGCTGCAGCAGCAACTTGTTTTGCGCGCCAACCACTTCAACCCACACCGTGTCGCGGGCCATCAAACGCAAAATGGCGGCATTGTTCGGTGCGGTTTGCGGAACAGAGGGCTCAGCCACCACCGGAGTGGATGCTGCAACCGTCGCCGAATTGGGCGCTGGCGTGGGTTCTGCCGCAACCGGTGCAACTGGCGCAGCCAAGGGGGTTGCGTCGCCTTCTGGCAAAGGGGTTCGCACCACCGTTGTCGCGGTACCCGGGGCATCTGCATTGGGCAAAGTCCACCACAACACCAACGCGACCACCACCAACGCCAAAGCGGCCCAGGCCGGTTTCAAGGTCAAAGGCTGGTGCTTGCTGGCCGGAGCGGTTCCACGTCCGCCTGTCATTGATGTGCGAAACGGCGTGTTGAGGTCGTTTTCATTCACGCCCAGCCGCACCGTTTGGCTGCCAGGCAGCGCCGCCAACACAGGCGCGGAATCGACTTTGAGAACGCGGCACACACTGGAGGCCAACGCACGGGCAAAAGTCATGTCCGGCAGGTCCTCGTAACGCCCCGCTTCAAGCGCTTCAAGTCGGCGCACCGGGACCTTGAGCATGGCTGCCAGGGCCGCCACATGCAAGCCCGCACTTTCGCGCAACGCCCGAAGCGAATTGGGCGCCCCCGCCTCCGCCACGGTTGCGGCGCTTGGCAGATGTTCCAGCGATTCACTCATTGAATGCTCCTCTGAGGTAAGTGTCCGCCTCCCGAGACTGTCCAAATCGCCTTGTAAGTTGCTCGCCCAGTTGCCGTACAACTTCTCGGTTGTTCAATTTATTTTCAATGCGCGCACCCAGCCAAAGCGATTCCGCGTTGGCCAATTCCGAGTTGTTGAGCCGACGCGCGTAAAACTGCGCCTTGGTGTATTCACCCCGCTGGTAAAGCAGCGATGCCAAGTTGAACATCACAAACGGGTTGCCTGCGTCCAACTCAAAAGCACGGGTCAGGCTGCGCTCAGCCTCAACCGATTGCCCGGCACGCGCCTGACAAACCCCCAGTGCCATCCAGGTGCGTTGTGCGGCGCGGTAGTTGGGCACTTTCAGCGCGGCATCGAAGGCTTTTGCAGCTTCCGCGTAGCGTGTTGCCTGGCAATGCATCCATCCCAGGTTGTGCCAAATATCGCCGTCCCGGTCGTCGAGCCGCAACGCCTGTTGAAAGCTCGATTCGGCCAGTTTGGGCTCGTTGAGCTGCATAAAAATGAGCCCACGCAAGTTGTACGCGGCAGCAAAATTCGGGTCTGCCGCCAACGATTGCTTGACTTCATCCAAAGCGACCGTGGCTTTGCCTTGCTCAAAATACCCCGAGGCCAGCTCCAAGCGTATGCGCGCACGCTTGCGGTTTTCGGGCTCATCAAAATCGGTCACATAGTCTTTTGCGCTGCCCCCATTGGCGCCAGCAGCGCCGCCCGCAGCCGGAGCGCCGGCGCACCCCGTCAAAACCATCAATGCCCCAGCCAAAGCCAACACCGCCCACCACAAGCGCTTCATTCAGACACCTCTCGGGTTTTCCACTGCACCACTTGCTCGATGGGTGCATCGCGGCGCGATGCCAGCCGCTCGCTGGCCCGGGTGCGGTCCAACACATCGCCTGCCAATTGCCCGCAAGCGGCGTCAATGTCGTCACCGCGGGTTTTGCGCACAGTGGTTACCACCCCTGCAGCCAACAATGTGTCTGCAAACGCTTTCACCGCCCCTTTGGAGGAACACTTCAGGCCGGAATCGGGGAAGGGGTTAAAGGGAATCAGGTTGACTTTGCAAGGCACGCCCCGCCCACCATGCTGGCGCAACAAGGCCAACAGTTCCTGAGCGTGCTCGGGTGTGTCGTTCACACCGTCCAACATACAGTATTCGAAGGTGATGAAATCGCGTGGAGCCGATGGCAAATACCGCAGGCACGCGTCCAGCAACTCAGCCAAGGGGTATTTGCGGTTCAGCGGCACCAGGTGGTCGCGCAGCGCATCATTCGGCGCATGCAAAGACACGGCCAAAGCCACCGGACAATCCTGGCTCAGGCGGTCCATCATGGGCACCACACCCGAAGTGGACACCGTGACCCGGCGCCGCGACAGGCCATAACCATGGTCGTCGAGCATGGTTTTCAAGGCCGGAACCAGTGCACTGTAGTTCTGCAGAGGTTCGCCCATGCCCATCATCACCACATTGGAAATGACGCGCTCGGCGGTGTTGAATTTTTTGCGCAGGTGGTGTTCGGCAAACCACAGCTGGGCCACGATTTCACCGGTGCTGAGGTTGCGACTGAAACCCTGGTGCCCCGTGGAGCAAAAACGGCAACCCACAGCGCAGCCCGCCTGGCTGGACACACACAGGGTGCCACGGTCGTCTTCGGGGATGAACACCGTCTCAACGGCATTGCCGTCGCCCACATCGAACAGCCACTTGATGGTGCCGTCGGTGGATTCTTGCTGGGTGAGCACGGGCAGGCCTCGCACCTCACAAACCCCCGGCAGCTTGTCGCGCAAACTGCGGGCCAAATCGGTCATGTCGTCGAAACGATCGACACCTTTTTGGTGGATCCAGCGAAACAATTGAACGGCCCGGAAGCGCTTTTCCCCGAGCCGCTCGCAAAAGGCGGCCAAACCGTCAAGATCGAAATCCAGCAGATTGGCCGTCATCAAACGATCAACGTGCGTACACGTTCATGCCGGGGAAGAAAAACGACACTTCAACAGCCGCAGTTTCAGGCGCGTCAGAACCGTGAACGGCGTTGGCGTCGATGCTGTCCGCGAAGTCGGCGCGGATGGTGCCAGCCGCCGCCTTCTTGGGATCGGTGGCGCCCATCAGGTCGCGGTTTTTGGCAATCGCGCCTTCGCCTTCCAGCACCTGAATCATCACGGGGCCGGAGATCATGAAATCCACCAAGTCCTTGAAGAAGGGGCGCTCTTTGTGCACAGCGTAGAACTGTTCGGCATCGGCGCGGGACAGGTGAACCAGCTTTGCAGCTGCGATCTTGAGGCCAGCAGCTTCGAAACGGCTGTAAATTTGGCCGATCACGTTCTTGGCAACAGCGTCGGGCTTGATGATGGACAGGGTGCGTTCAATCGCCATGGGAATCCTTAAGGGGTCTAAGTTCAAGAGGTTAGCAAAGCTTTCGATTGTAACCTTGGTACATGAATGGAATCAGCCGCGCGGTTTTTTGCCATACCCGCCGCGCCGGGCCCGATCCGGTTGCCCACCAGGACTTGATGAGCGACGCCCCGCCCCCTCTGCACCAATATAGCCATAAGAGGTTTTCATGGGGTCGGGCTGCCCATAGCCCCCCGACTCGCCGTCGTCCCGCCGGGTGGGGCGTTGGGTGCGTCCACCCCTAGGCACCGGAGGCCCGTCCACCAACTTCGGCTGACTGGGGCGTGGCCCCTGGCCCTTGTTCCGGCGGCTGCTGGGGTGGCGGTTGCCGGGCGTGGGCCGGCCGGCCGCGCGGTTGGGGCCACGCCCGTCGTGCACCGGCTGCTCCATACCGGCTGCCGAGGTCAGGCGGTCAATGTCGCGGTGATCCAGTTCCATCCAGACCCCACGCCGAAGACCTCGCGGCAACATGACGGCACCGTAACGGATACGGATCAACCGACTGACGGCATGGCCCACGGCTTCCAGCATGCGGCGCACCTCGCGGTTGCGGCCCTCGGCAATGGTGACCCGGTACCAGCAGTTGGCCCCATCGCCACCGCCGTCTTCTATGGTTTGGAACTGCGCCAAACCGTCGTCGAGTTGAACGCCATCGAGCAGGCGTTGCTTTTCATCGTTGCTCAAAGCCCCCAGCACGCGCACCGCGTATTCGCGTTGCAGACCAAAGCGCGGGTGCATCAACTTGTTGGCCAGTTCACCCGAGTTGGTAAACAGCAACAGGCCTTCGGTGTTCAAATCCAGCCGTCCCACCGACTGCCATTTGCCTTGGTGCAACCGGGGCAAGCGCCGAAACACCGTGGGCCGGTTCTGCGGGTCGTCATGCGTTACCACCTCGCCGGCAGGTTTGTGGTACGCCAGCACGCGCGGCGGCGGCGGCGCGATCCGTACCCGAATCGGCTTGCCATTGACCTTGACCGAGTCGCCGAACATGATGCGTTGGCCAATGTGCGCCGGTTCGCCGTTGACCGAGATGCGGCCCTCCAGAATCATTTGTTCCATTTCAAGCCGCGACCCCAAACCGGCTTGGGCCAACACCTTGTGCAACTTGGGCGCATCCACTTCGGGCTTCAGCACCCGTTTGGCAGGCAAATCGGGGGTGACCGCCTCTTGCTCGGCATCGAACTCACCCGAAATCACGTCCTCAAACCGGGCCACGGCTGCCGCGGTGGGCTGGGGTTTTGCCCTCGGCTCAGCGTTTGCCTGCGCCGCTGCTGGTTCGCCTGTGTTGTCAGGGGTGTCGTTCATGGTTCAAGGCTCCAGGGTGGGCAAAAAGGCTTCGTCAGCAGAAAAATCCAGGCCCATCAACGTGTTGGCGGGCAAGGCGGAAACATCGAGCGGGGGCAAGGCATCTAGGGACGCCAAGCCCAAATCATCTAAAAACTGCCGGGTGGTGGCGTAAAGTGCCGGCCGGCCAACGGTTTCCCGGTGGCCTATCACCTCTACCCACCCCCGGTCCTCCAGGTGCTTGAGGACGGTGGAATTGATGGTGACCCCACGAATATCCTCCATGTCGCCCCGGGTCACTGGCTGGCGGTAGGCAATGATGGCCAATGTCTCCATTGCAGCACGGCTGTACTTGGGTGGCTTTTCTGGGTTCAAACGGTCCAGAAACGGTCGCATTTCGGGCCTGCTTTGAAAACGCCAACCGCTGGCCACACACACCAGTTCCACGCCCCGCCCCGCCCAGGCCTGCTGCAAATCGGCAAGCATGCTCCGCAGGGTGTCGTGGTTCACGGCGCCGTCAAACAGGACGGCCAACTGGCGCAAAGGCAAGGGTTCTTGCGCGCATATCAGGGCGGTCTCCAGAATGCGCCGTGCATCCGAGGTGTTCATGCAATCAAGGGTTGGGGCAACACAAGTGCGCCATAGCGGGGCCCGAATATGGGCAAACCATTCGGTGTAATGGGCTGGGTACAGCGCCTAACTTTCGAACATTGTGGTCGCAGTGGGCTGCCAACGCAAGGCTGCATTGTAATCCAGCCCAGCTTGCCTCGCAGCTTCGATCAAATCGGCCGGGGCGGGCGCAGCCAAATCCAGCTTTTCGCCCGTGATGGGGTGATCTAAAACCAGGCGGCAAGCATGCAAAGCTTGGCGCGCCATGCCCAGCACAGGCTTGCCGCCGTAAAGCGCGTCCCCCACCAGTGGGTGCCCCAACCACGCCATGTGGACACGTATCTGGTGGGTGCGCCCAGTTTTCAATTTACACCCCACCAAGCTGTATCCGCCTTGCGACTGCAGCAGGTGCACCAACGTCTGAGCGGATTTGGCGCTGGTGCTTCCATCGCGCAACACCGCCATGCGTACCCGGTTGCGGGGGTCTCGGCCCACGGGCTGGTCAACCCAACGTTGTTGTTCGTCTTCTGGCACGGGAACCAGACCATGTGCCAATGCCCAGTAAATGCGGTGGACCCGGCGCTCTGCGATCATTTTGACCAAGGCTTCCACAGCGGCTTGGGTTTTCCCCACCATCAACAGGCCGCTGGTGTCTTTGTCCAGTCTGTGCACAATGCCCGCCCGTGGCAGGTGTTTCGCTTGGCCGTGGTAGGCCAACAAGCCGTTGAGCAAAGTGCCCGTCCAGTTGCCCGCTGCGGGGTGAACCACCATTCCCGCGGGCTTGTTGACCACCATGAGGTGGTCGTCCTCGTACACGGCGTCAAGAACCATCGCCTCGGGCACAAATGCGGTGGCTTGTTCGCTTGGCCGCAATTCCACCTCAACCGCAAGCCCAACCTTGACCTTGAGCGAAGCCTTGCTCGCAAGCACGCCCTGCACCTGCACAGCCCCTTGCTCGATCAACTGTTGCAGGTAAGACCTCGAAAATCCGGGCAACTCCGCGGCCAGCCATTTGTCCAGCCGCTCGGCATGGGCGGCAACCGGCACCACCAAACTGCGCCGCTCGGCACCGGAATCCAACTCATCGGCATCTTCCAAAGACGCAGGCACGGTTGAAGGGTTGGTCGATACAATCGCAGCAGACAATTCGTCGGTCCTGTAAGAAAGCGCGTTCAAAGATGAAGTCCGCCCGATTATCCGTCGTTGCCAAAAGTGCCCGTCCGGCGGGGTGGCATTGGGGCGCGGCGGTCTTGTTGTGTTGCCTGCTGACTGCTTGCGCCAACACCCCGCCTGTGGATGAAACCTTGGACTGGAGCGTGGACAAAATATACAAAGAAGCCATGGGTGAGCGCAACGCTGGCAACTTTGAAAAGGCGGTTCGCCTGTTTGACAAGCTCGAAGGGCGCGCCGCCGGTACACCTTTGGCGCAACAAGCCCAGTTGGAGAAGGCGTATGCGCACTACAAGGCCAGCGAGCAGGCGCAGGCCATTGTCACCATCGATCGATTCATCAAACTTCACCCCGCCAGCCCCGCGTTGGACTATGCCCTGTTTCTCAAGGGTTTGGTGAACTTCAACGACAACCTGGGCTTGTTCAGCTCGCTCTCCAATCAGGATTTGTCGGAACGCGATCAAAAGTCCGCCAAGGTATCGTTCGAGGCGTTCAAGGAGCTGGTTGAGCGGTTCCCGGCCTCCAAATACGCTGCCGACGCTCAAAACCGCATGGCCTACATCGTCAATTCTTTGGCGCAGTCAGAAATCCATGTGGCCCGCTACTACATGAGCAAGGGCGCCTACTTGGCCGCGGTGAACAGGGTGCAGCAGGCATTGACTGACTACAGCGGCGCTCCAGCGCACGAGGAAGGGTTGTTCATTCTGACGCAGGCCTACCAGGCGTTGGGACTCCAGGATTTGCGCCAAGACGCATTTCGGGTGTTGGAAAAAAATTACCCCAACAGCACCTACCTGGGGCGCAATGTCACGTCCAAGGCAAATCCTTGGTGGAAGCCCTGGTAACCAGGTCGCTCAAAACCAGTTGCACTTCAGCTTCTGACTTCAACATACGCATGGGCGGCAAACTGCGCATCAGCGTTTTTCCGTAACCCCTGCGCGTCAGCCGGTTGTCCCCTATGACCAGCAAACCGTGGTCGGTTTCGCTGCGTATCAGCCGGCCCGCACCCTGCTTCAACGCAAGCGCTGCTTCGGGCAAATGAAAGCTTTTGAACGCATTTTGCCCCTTGCTTTCTGCCAATTGAGCTTGTGCTTGCACCCATGGGTCGTCGGGCGGGGGAAAGGGCAATTTGTCGATCACGACCATTTGCAAACAATCGCCAGACAGGTCTACCCCCTCCCAAAAGGAATACGAAGCCACCAGCACCGCGCCTGCACCGCCAGGTTGCCCGGCTCTGCGAAAACGGTCCAACAGTTCACGCTTGGACATGCCTTTGCCTTGGCTCAACACTTCGGGCCCCAGATCCTGGGCCGCGCGCAGTTTCAACACATTGCCCACAGCGTCCAGCGACCGCAGGGTGGTGGTCAGAACGAGTGTCCTGCCCCCCAGCGCCAGCACCCAAGGCCAAATGCGGCCGGCCAGTTCAGTGGCGTGGTCCGAGCTCCCCGGGTCCGGCAACTCAGGGGGAACATACACCGAAGCTTGGTAACCGTAATCAAACGGGCTGGGCACCTGCAGGGTTTTGGCCGATCCAAGCCCCAAGGGCTCGGTGAATCTGTCAAAGCGATCACCAATTGCCAGGGTGGCGGAGGTGAACACCCAAGTTTTGCCAAGGGGTGCTTCGGCGTTGGCGTTGGCCGGGTGCTGCACCTGCCCCAGCGCGCCCAGCTCTTGTAGCGTTAACGGCGCCCGTGTCCAACGGGGGTGCGCGCCGGGCTCCACCCAAGAGGCCACGGTGGCACCGTCCCCCTGCAAATCTTGGTTGACGCTCCAATCGGTGCAAAGGAGCCAGCGTTCTTGCTGCGCCTGCCCACGCATTCCCAAGGCCTGCAGCTCGGGGTTGTTGCCTGCTTGGCCCAAGGCCTGTATCAACTGGCTTGTGGCAGCAAGCAGGGCATTTTGACCCGCCAGCCATTGCGCAGGGGCTGCCTGCAACAGGAGCGGCGGCCAAGGCAACCGTTTGGTCGGCAAATCCTGGAAAACGCCCTCTATTTGAACCAAAGCCGATTCAAGTGCCGCCGCTAACTTCAACCCATTTTGGGTATCAAAGGCGTGTGCCCGCACCCCGGACACAACCTCTTGCAACCAGTCCCACCAGACTCTGGTTCCAATGGAATGACCCAAAAATTGGGCCCCGATATCGAGCAAGTGATGGGCTTCATCCATCACCACCACCTCTGCGGAAGGCAGGAGCTGCACGTCGGCGGTGGCTTTGAGCGCGAAATCGGCAAAAAACAAATGGTGATTCACCACCACAATATCGGCCGCCAAGGCCTGACGCCTTGCGGCATAGAAGTGGCATGTGCCGATGTGCTGGCAGGCGTTGCCCGTGCAGTTTTCGGCGGTTGAGGTGACCCAAGGTCGCAGCGGCCCGGTTTCGTCCGTGGCAAACAACTCGTCAAGGTCTCCGGTTTGGGTTGCTTGCGCCCAGTTGGTTACTGCGTTCGCTTGGTCCGCCAAAAATCGGTCGCCCTGGGGAATACGCTGCCACACCTGGCGCAACCGCAATTGGCACAGGTAGTTGCCGCGGCCTTTGAGCAGCCGCACCTGTTTGGGCAACACCAACTTGTCGAGCAGGGCCGGCAAATCGCGTTGGCACAATTGGTCTTGCAAGGCCTTGGTCGCGGTCGAAATCAACACCTTTTTGCCACTCAGCAAAGCGGGCACCAGATAAGCGTAGGTTTTGCCCACGCCCGTGCCGGCCTCCACAACCAGCATGCCGTGTTGCTCTATGGCCTCGGTCACCGCCAAGGCCATCTGCATTTGCCCCGCCCGGGGCTGGTAAGCGAGGTCATGCGCAGCCAGTGCACCGTTGGGCCCCAGCGCCGTATTCACCAAATGTTGCAATTTTGAAAGGGGTAAGGAGCTCATCTGGTCTGATAATACGGACACTTTTGAAACTATAACGGCGTACCATGAGCAATGCCTTGCGCATCCAGGCGGCAACTGGGCTGGATCGCGGAGACAGAGACTACCAACAAGACCAGCTGTGTTTGCTGCCTCACGCACGAATCAACGGTTGCTTGCTGGGCGTGGTTGCCGACGGCATGGGCGGACGCAGTGGGGGGCGCAAGGCCTCGGACCAGGTCATGCTCACTGCCAAGCAGCTGTTTGAGCGCTATGACCCCGGCACCGACAAGCCCCAAGAATTTTTAGGCAATTTGGTAAACGAAGCCCATTTGGTGATCAGGCTGACAGCCACCGCCGCGGAGGAGGAACCCCACAGCACTGTGGCGGCCTTTTTGCTCAACCCAGAAGGTGATTGCCATTGGGTACACGCAGGCGATTCACGCATCTACCATTTCCGCAATGGCAAATTGCAGCACCGCACCCAAGACCATTCTTTGGTGCAAATGCTGGTTGAACGTGGCGAGCTTTCGGAACAAGAAGCGCAGCACGACGCCCGCTCCAATATCCTGATGGGGTGCCTGGGTTCGGACAAAGCGCCGCCCCAAACTTTTCACACCATTCAAAAAATGCAGGCGGGCGACGTGCTGTTGGCTTGCAGTGACGGACTTTGGCACTACTTTTTGACCGAAGAAATCGGCAAAACCGTGGCCCTGCTGACGCCGCAAGAAGCCTGCCCGTTTCTGATTCAAAAAGCCAAACAGCGCGCCGAGGGTTCTGGCGACAATATTTCGGTTATTTTGGTGAAGTGGGAAACGCGGTCAGAAACACAGGCTGCGTGAATCGGCGCGTCGTCAAGTCAGGCCGGTGTCTACCTCGCGCCGCTCCAGCGACAGGTACTCTTTGGATTGCATCTCGTGCAACCGAGACACCGTGCGCGGAAACTCGTGCGCCAAGGGCCCCTCGGTGTACAGCTCGGCCTCGGGCACGGCGGCCGACATGACCAGTTTCACGCGGCGGTCGTAAAGCACATCCACCAACCAGGTAAAACGCCGAGCCGCCGAAGCCATGTTCACAGGCATGTAAGGCACGTTGCTGAGCAGGACCGTGTGAAACTGGGTGGCTATTTCAAGGTAATCGTTTTGTGAGCGAGGCCCGCCACAGAGGGTTCGAAAATCGAACCAAACCACCCCACCCGCGCGCCGAACAGCCCGTATCTCGCGGGCCTCGATGTGAAGCACTGGGTCCTCGTCGCGTGTTTCGGCCAACTGCTTGAACGCTTCGTCCATGGCAGCCTCCGCCGCTTCGCCCAAAGGCGTGTGGTAGAGGTTGACCTGCTCCAGCGTGCGGCGCCGGTAGTCGGTGCCGTTGTCCACATTGACCACTTGCATGTGCGCTTTGATCAAGGCAATGGCGGGCAACACGCGCTCACGGTGCAAACCATTGGGGTACAAACCATCTGGCACAAAATTGCTGGTGGTTACCATGCCTATGCCGTGTTTGACCATGGCATCCAGCACCCGGTAGAGGATGATGGCGTCGGTCACGTCGGCCACGTGGAACTCATCAAAGCAAATGAGCCGGTAACGCTGGGCCATGCGTCTGCCCAATTCATCCAGCGGGTTGACGGTTCCCTGGAGTTCAGCCAATTCGCGGTGCACTTCGCGCATGAATTCGTGAAAATGCAGGCGGGTTTTGCGGCGCAAGGGCACTGCGTTGTAAAAGCAGTCCATCAGAAAGCTTTTGCCCCGCCCCACCCCGCCGTACATGTACACCCCTTGTGGAATGGGCAAACGGTTGATGAACTTTTTGAGCGCGTTGGACCGCCGTTGTTTGAAACGTGACCACTCGGCCGCGCAGCGTTCCAAAGCTTCCACCGCCTGCAATTGAGCGGGGTCGCTTTGGTAGCCTCGCGTTTTGAGTTCGGCCTCGTAGGCCAGGCGAACCGGTCCGAACGCGTCGCTCATGGGCTCAGAAGTTCAGGGTGCGCTTGTCCACCGCCAGCGCCGCCTCTTTGGTGGCTTCGCTCAACGACGGATGGGCATGGCAAATGCGGGCAATGTCTTCAGCGCTGGCACGGAATTCCATGGCCACCACGGCTTCTGAAATCAATTCCGAAGCCATGGGCCCCACAATGTGAACACCCAGGATTTCGTCGGTGGTGGCATCGGCCAGAAACTTCACCATACCGGTGGTGTCGCCCAAGGCACGGGCGCGGCCATTGGCCAGGAACGGAAAGCTGCCTGCCTTGTAAGCCACGCCATCGGCTTTGAGCTGTTGTTCGGTACGGCCCACCCAAGCAATTTCGGGGCTGGTGTAAATGACCCAGGGGATGGTGTTGAAGTTGACATGCCCGTGCTGGCCAGCAATGCGCTCGGCCACGGCAACGCCCTCTTCCTCTGCTTTGTGGGCCAACATGGGGCCCCGCACCACATCGCCCACCGCCCACACGCCGGGCAGGTTGGTCTTGCAGTCGCCGTCCACCGCAATGGCGCCGCGCTCGTCCAGCTGCAGGCCCACCGCTTCTGCGTTCAAACCCGTGGTGTTGGGCACCCGGCCAATCGACACGATCAACTTGTCAGCATCCAGGGTTTGGGCTTCGCCCTTGGCGTTGGTGTAGGCAATGCTGACACCCTTTTTAGCGGTTTTGATTTCGCCAATCTTCACGCCCAGTTCAACTTTCAGGCCCTGTTTGTCAAAGGCCTTTTTGGCTTCTTTGGCGATCTGTTCGTCCACAGCGCCCAAGAATGTGGGCAAGCCTTCCAATATCGTCACGTCCGCGCCCAAACGGCGCCACACCGAACCCATTTCCAGGCCAATCACGCCGGACCCAATCACGGCCAGCTTCTTGGGTACAGCACCCAAGCGCAGTGCGCCGTCATTGCTCAGCACATTGACTTCGTCAAACGCTACACCGGGCAGGGCACGGGCGCTGGAGCCGGTCGCCAGAATCACTTGCTTGCCCGTGATCACCTCTTCTTTGGCGCCAGCGACTTGAATCTCGTAGCCCCCTTCAGCAGCCTTGACGAAGGAGCCCCGGCCGTGGAAAAACGTGACCTTGTTCTTCTTGAACAGGTACAAGATACCGTCGTTGTTCTGTTTGACCACGGTGTCCTTGCGCGCCACCATTTTGGCCACGTCCATTTTGACGGTGCCGGTGCTGATGCCGTGATCGGCGAAGTGGTGGTTGGCGTGCTCGAAGTGCTCGGACGACTGCAGCAAGGCCTTGGACGGAATACAACCCACGTTGGTGCAGGTGCCGCCGGGCGCAGGGCCGCCTGCGGCGTTTTTCCATTCGTCGACACAAGCGACTTTGAAACCGAGTTGCGCCGCGCGGATGGCGGCAATATAACCACCGGGGCCACCGCCAATTACGATCACGTCAAAAGACTGGGACATGTTGATTTCCTGATTGGGTTGAGAAAACGCCCCCGAAGGGGCGTTTCAAAAGTGCAGGTCGGCCGTTCAGATGTTGAACAACAAACGGGCCGGATCTTCCAGCGCTTCCTTCATGGCCACCAGGCCCAGCACGGCTTCGCGACCATCGATGATGCGGTGGTCGTAGCTCATGGCCAAGTAATTGATGGGGCGCACCACCACTTGCCCGTTTTCCACCACGGCACGGTCTTTGGTCGCATGCACGCCCAAAATCGCAGACTGGGGCGGGTTGATGATGGGCGTGGACAGCATGGAGCCAAACGTACCGCCGTTGGAGATGGAGAAAGTGCCGCCGGTCATTTCCTCAATGCCCAGTTTGCCTTCTTGCGCCTTTTTGCCGAATTCAGCGATTTTCTTCTCGATGTCGGCAAAACTCATTTGGTCGGCGTTGCGCAGAATCGGCACCACCAAGCCACGGGGCGAACCCACGGCAATACCAATGTCGAAATAACCGTGGTAGACGATGTCGTTGCCATCGACCGACGCATTCAGCACCGGGAATTTCTTGAGCGCATGCACAGCGGCCTTGACGAAGAAGCTCATGAAACCCAGCTTGCAGCCGTGCTCTTTCTCGAACTTGTCCTGGAACTTTTTGCGCATGTCCATGACCGGGGCCATGTTCACTTCGTTGAACGTGGTCAGGATGGCGTTGGTGGACTGCGATTGGAGCAGACGCTCGGCCACACGGGCACGCAAGCGGCTCATGGGCACGCGCTGTTCCGGGCGATCACCCAGGCTCACTGCAGGGGAAGACACTTGTGGCAGCACCTTGGTGGGCGCACCGGTGGGAATGGCCACTGGCGCAGGCGCCGCCTTGGGCGCGGCGGCTGCGGCCAGCACATCGCCTTTGGTCACGCGGCCGTCTTTGCCGGTACCGGCCACCGAACCGGCAGCCATGCCGTTGTCGGCCATGAGTTTGGCTGCGGCAGGCATGGCCACGCCGGCCATGCTGGTGCTGGCCGGTGCAACCGCCGCGGCCGCCTGGGCCGGGGCTGCAGCCGGTGCGGATGCAGGTGCTGCCGAAGCCGCTACCTTGCCATCGGTGTCCACCCGAGCAATCAATTGATCAGACACCACGGTGCCGCCATTGGCCACGACCAACTCTGCCAACACACCTGCCGCCGGGGCAGGCACTTCCAGAACCACCTTGTCGGTTTCGATCTCGATCAGAATTTCGTCGGCGGCCACGGTGTCGCCCACTTTTTTCTTCCACTGCAACAGGGTTGCTTCGGCCACAGACTCCGACAGCTGAGGCACTTTCACTTCTACGATAGCCATGATCTACTTGTCCT
>JACCDQ011521942.1_pt1 | contig 30256 bp, 28 predicted proteins | sample 7446031 | NCBI WGS metagenome assembly JACCDQ01 (sample SAMN15323442, study PRJNA562643) | freshwater metagenome | isolation source: river surface water | place: USA:Blue River Watershed | collected 2017-08-17 | reverse complement strand
TTATTTAAAATTTTTAATTTATCTATACTATTTTCTATTAAATCGTATATTGGATTATTATCACAATATAATAATTCTAAATTATTCACTACTGGAATAGATATTAAATTATTATTTTTACAACATAATTTTTTTAAATTATTTATTACTGGAATAGATATTAATTTATTGTTATGACAAATTAAATCATTTAAATTATTTATTACTGGAATAGTTGTTAATTGATTGTCAGAACAATACAATTTTTTTAAATTATTCATTACTGGAATACTTATTAATTGATTATTATAACAATACAAATCTTTTAAATTATTCATTACTGGAATAGTTATTAATTGATTATTATAACAATACAAAGTTTTTAAATTATTCATTACTGGAATAGTTATTAATTGATTATAAGAACAACATAATGTGTCTAGATTATTCATTACTGGAATAGTTATTAATTGATTCTCATGACAATACAAAGTTTTTAAATTATTCATTACTGGAATAGTTGTTAATTTATTATTATGACAATCTAAAGTTTTTAAATTATTCATTACTGGAATAGTTGTTAATTGATTATTATGACAATACAAATCTTTTAAATTATTCATTAGAGGAATAGTTGTTAATTTATTATAACAACAATATAAAGTTTTTAAATTTTTAAATCTTGATAAATCTGGTAATATTGTTAAGTTAACAGAATTTAAGTTAATTTCGGTAGTTTCAACAGATAATGAATTAATATAATTTTGAACATATTCTAGTATGGCCATTATGGTTTTGTAAAAAATAAAAATAATTAAAGTTATTTCAATTTTTACCGAATTTACAAAGTTTACCAAGTTTCAAGAATACTTTCGTAGTCTTCCTCTTCACCTATTAACTCTATTAATTTATCGGGATGATATTTTAATTCTATTCTTGGTCTTATCACTCTATCATAATAGAAATTTCTTAGTCTTTTCTTACATTTTAATATATAAAACAATTCTTTGAAATTATTTAAAATTTTTAATTTATCTATACTATTTTCTATTAAATCGTATATTGGATTATTCTCACAAGTCACTGATTTTAAGTTATTCATTTGTGGAATAATTGTTAATTTATTATTTTTACAAAATAAATATTCTAAATTATTCATTACTGGAATAGTCGTTAATTGATTATTAGAACAACCAAATGATTTTACATTATTCATTACTGGAATAGATTTTAATTGATTTTTAGAACAATATAATTCTTTTAAATTATTCATTACTGGAATAGTTGTTAATTTATTATCATAACAATTTAATGTTTTTAAATTATTCATTTCTGGAATCGTCGTTAATTGATTATTATCACAATATAATTCTTTTAAATTATTCATTACTGGAATCGTCGTTAATTGATTATAATCACAATATAATATTTGTAAATTATTCATTGACGGAATAGAACTTAATTTATTATTATCACAATACAATATTTGTAAATTATTCATTACTGGAATAGATGTTAATTTATTATTAGAACAATATAACCTTTCTAAATTATTCATTACTGGAATAGATGTTAATTTATTATTAGAACATTGTAATATTTTTAAATTTTTAAATCTTGATAAATCTGGTAAAATTGTTAAAATTTTGTAACTTAACTCAATTATTTTTATTTCATCAGGTAGTGAATTAATATAATTTTGAACATCTTCTGGTATGGACATTATGTTTTTGTAAAAAATAAAAATAATTAAACCAAAATCAATTTTTTAAAATATTATAATTACTTTACTTTTCCAATACCTAGTTCTTTAGTCATATCATAAATAAATTGTTTTAAATCTTCTTCTAAGTCTTCTTTTAATTTATTAAAAGATTTTTTTTACCTATATGGTCAGTAAAATAATTAAATCATTTAAAAATATAAGTTATTATATAATAAAAAATGCCAAAATATATTTGTGAATGTTGTGATTTTACAACAACTAAAAAAACTTTATACGATGATCATATGACTTCGGATAATCATATGTTAAAAGAAATCGCAATTGATTTTTTTAAATTTGCTAGACGTAAAATTGATAGAGATATTGAACGAATGTTTTTTAAAAGTATTCTTGGTGTAAATATTTCCGAGAATAAAACTGTAAAATCTTTTTCTGAAATTCCAGATGAATTAATTCACGAAGCTTGTAAAGATTCTTCTGCAGATAATACGTGTGAATTCTGTAATAAAACCTTTGTATCTAAACAAAATTTAATTCGTCATAAACTTAAATGTAAAAATAAAACAACTTTAATTAATAAACCAGATAAAATAGATACTATTTTTATTTATAACACTCAAAATAAACCGACTTGTAATATAGATGGTGTGGAATATAGAGTTCATCGAATTATAGAAGTGATTCAGCCAATTAATAAGGTGGATTCTGTTAATTAGGTAAATCATTCAATAATTTTATAATATCCTCTTTCAATTTTATATTATTATGAATAATATTATTTTTATCACATTCTTCTCTTAATTTTTTTATTGTATAATTTTTGTATATATGATAAGTTAATGTATGATTAAATTTATCATTATTAAATAAATTATATTTTTCATATAATATCTTATAACATTCAAATGTAGCAATAATATCACCTTCTGCGTTATGTGCGTTCTCAACAGTTTTATTTCTTAAAAAACAGTTTAATTCTTCTAATGTTGGAACTTTTATTTTATTATTTATACCAAAAGCATTTACTATATTTCTAGAATCATACATAGTATCGTGTATAATAATTCTTCCATTTATAAAATAATTATATCTATTTAACATTTTTCTTATATGAATTAAATCAAACCCTTTAATATTATGTCCAATCAATATTTTTGAATTATTAATATCTTTAACTAAGATACTAGAAGCTATTTCAGGATGAATACCTTTTTCTTTTATATCTTTCTCTGTTAATGTATCTGGATAATATGGTTTACTATGAATGCCATCATATACATAGATACATTTACTATTTATTAATTTAAAATTTTCATCATATATATTATAAGCAATTTGTAATATATTTTTAAATTCATCGGTTTCAATGTCAATAACCATTTTATTATATATAAAAGATGACTCAACATTTTTTATGCGTTTTATGTGATCCAATTTATTACTTGAATATTTATTTTTTATAATAATATTATTATCAATAAATAAATTATCACATATTTTTGCTTTATTTAAATATTTATGTTCAATTAATATTATAATAATTTTTTTTAGATTCTCTATATTACAATTTAATTTAATTAGTTCGTCATTTAAAATATTATATAAATAATAATTTGTATTTTCACGTTTAATATCATTTTTAGTAACATTAATTTTTTTATTTTTATTTTTTAATTGAATTTTACCATTTTTATATATTTTAGTAATATTATATTTTTCAGTTTTAAATACTACTATATCATCAACTTTAAATTCATTATTTATTTTTTCATATTCGTATTGATACATATATATTGCTAATTGTAATATGTGTTCTTTTTGTATTTCTTTTACACATTTAAATTCATAAACATTATTATCATCAATGCAATCAATATAACCTGTTAATCTTATATTTAATAACTCTGGATTATATTTATTACAAGTATTAATTTTTCTTTCAAATATAGACTTATTACTAATATTTAATGAATTTTTCATTCTATCAATAAATTCAATTAACTTTTCATTTGATAACCAATTATAATTATCTATTTGATATGTTTTAAATATAAACCCAGATTTATGAGAATTCCATTCATTTGATAATAATAATAATTGTTCTGGTGTTATTGTATCATTTATACTTATTTTTTTATCATTTATTTTATCTTTAAATATAATGTCATTTTCAAATACAGATATTTTACCTTTTAATTTATATTCAAAAAATAATGGAATTGCTAATCCATTTATTTCACTAACAGATTCAAATGTATCATCTTTACATTTTATTTTTAATGGTATTTTAATTAATTCTTTTTTTGGTAATATATTTACTATATCAATATATTTTAAACATTCATCTAATATATGTTCTGGTATGTGTTTAATTAATTCTGTTGGAGATGAATATTTTATAAAATTGTCATTTTCAATATATTTATCATATAATAATCTATTATTTTCATTATAACAATAATTTAATAAAGTATCTTTGTTAATAAAAGGTAAATGTTCATTTTCATTATGATGTAATAAACTTAATTGTTCCAAACCTCTTGTTGTAGCAACATATAATTCATTTGGACAAATGAAATGATTAACATTTTTATTATAATATTTAAAATAAGAATTATCAAAATTAAATATTATAATTACCTTTCTTTCTAATCCTTTTGTTTGATGAAATGTTGAAAAAACTAACTTACCTAATAATATTTCCTTATCTAATTCTTCTTCATCACTTATAGGAACATAAACTTTGATATGAGGTATACTATTTTTTATTTTATTTTCTAGTATTCTTACTGGTGTTTTAATGGACTTAATTGAAGGAGCAAGTATAAATATATCCTCAGGTAAATATCCCAAACTTAAATAATATTTTACTTCATCAAAAGGCCGATTTTTAAAACAATCACATATTATATATCTTGGTTTATTGGATGTTATTTTATTTGATATAATTCTATCATTATTTAATAAACATTTATTAATAAATAATGACATTTCATTTGTTATTCTAAAACTTTCATTCAATTTACATTTAATCCATTTTAGATTATTAAAATTAAATAATTTTTCAGCAAATAATATATATCTTTCATCCGCGTTATTAAAAATAAAAATACATTGTTTTATATCTCCAAATATACAAATTTTTGCTTTTATATAATTATCATTGTATATTTTACAAAATAATTCATAATATAAATAATTTATATCTTGTGCTTCATCTAATATGATCATATCATAATTAATATGGTTTAATAATGAATTATTATTATTTAATAATAATTGTATATTTGAATCTGTAAAACAATTTTCATCATAATATTTAACACAAAATGAATGATAACTATGAACTTCCATATTTTTTATTTCCATATTTTTTATTTTTTCTCTAGTCTCTATCTTTAATTTTGAATTATATGTTAATAATAATATATTTATATCTGGGTTTTGTTTAGCAATATATAAACTACAAGTAGTTTTACCACTTCCTGCAACAGAATCTACAACTACATTTGATTCTTTTAATGATGTTATTATCTGTTGTTGTTCAACAGATATAGACGCAATCATTTTTTATAACAATATTATTGTGTAATATTTATATTATTTTTAAATATATTTGTTACATAACCAATCACATAAAATATTAGTATATATAGTTTATTAGTATACATAGTTCATAGAATAATATAAGATTATCATATTTTAAAAATTCTTATAATTTTTAAAAGCCTTCTCTTTTTAAAAAAGAAAAAAATCGATTCACTCACTGATCGGTAAACCTGTAACGGAAAACGATTTATGGTCTTATTTTTGATTAAAAACGATTTAATATATTAGATTAATAATCGTATAATACGATTTATAATGATTAAACAATTTAAAAATAAGTAACAAATATTTATTATAAAAATGCCTGTTTTCAATTGTGACTGTTGTAAATATACTTCAGCGTATAAATCGAATTATACACGACACCTAAATTCTAAAATACATCTGGAAAATGAAGAAAAAGCGATTAAAAGTAAACCTTTGGTAAACCTTCAGGTAAACCCTGTGGTAAATCTTGAAACTAAAGAAAATAATTCTAAAGAATGCCCTTACTGTAATGGGTTATATTCTTGTAAGCAATCTCTTTATAAACACAAAAAAATATGTAAATTTAAAGATAATCCAAAACAAAATATTTCTATAGACCAATCCAGTAATATTACAAACAATAATACAACAATAAATAATAATAATACAACCATAAATAATAATAATAATACAAATATTGTTCTTAATTATTATCAAACTGACCTGAGTAAATTAACTGACCAACATTTTATTAAGGCATTAAACGCTGTTAATTTTTGTATTAATAAAATGATAGAACTTGTTCATTTTAATCCAGAATTTCCAGAAAATATGAATCTTAAATATACCAATATTAATAAGGATAGACTTCAATACAAAGATAATGAAAAATGGAAACTTTTAAATAAAGGATTAGATGATGTGTATGATTCTTATGAAAGCATTATGGATGAATGGAATGATTTTAATAAATCTATCTATCCAAATTCTTCACAGAAGTATGAAAAATATTTAGAGAATAAAGAACATCGTCTTGATGATATTAAAGAACATCTTAAAACTACATTATACAATAATACGATTGAATATTTTAAATAATTGTATTGTCATACATCTACAATTAACTTATGAAGAATAAAAATAAGATTATTCAATATAAAGTTTATTAATAATATATTTTAAAATGGAGAAATACAATTGTATCTGCTGTAATTACAGAACAAATAGATCAGATAATTTTACAAAACATAATGAAACAACAAAACATAAAACAAAATATCAAAGATTTATAAATGGCTTTATTGATACGACAAATAAAATTGTATGTGATTTGTGTAGCGATTCATTTAATTCAAGATCAACGTATTATAGACATTATAAAAATTGTAAAATAAATTATAGTAACATAGAAAAAAATAAAATTATAAATGATACCTTAACAATTTTTATGGATAAAATTAATTTACAATTAAATGAAAAATTTGAAGAAATAAAACAAATAAAAGAAAAAAGTAATAAACCAACTATTTGTAATATAAATATTAAACAAAAACCAAATGATATTACAGAATTCTCTAATGCTATTAATATGTGTTTTAATGAATTAATGCCAGAAAAAATAAATATATCTATTGGTGGTAATGATAATAATTGTATTATTGAAGAATGTAATAAACAAGCTTGTTTTAAATATGAAAATGAGAAAAAACCGATTTATTGTTATAATCATAAATTTCCAAATATGATAGATATAAAGCAACAGAAGAGATGCAAAACTCCATTATGTGATACTCGTGTAAGTGAAAAATATGAAGGTTATTGTTTATTTTGTTTTATCAATACATTTCCAGATAAACCGGTTTCACGTAATTATAAAACAAAAGAAAAATATGTCGTTGATTATGTAATCAATCAATATCCAAATATTTCTTGGATTTCTGATAAGAAAATTCAAGATGGATGTTCTAGACGACGTCCTGATTTACTTTTGGATTTAGGTTATCAAATTATAATTATTGAAATTGATGAAAATCAACATATTAATTACGATTGTTCTTGTGAAAATAAAAGATTAATGGAATTATCACAAGATGTGGGACATAGACCAATTGTATTTATAAGATTTAATCCAGATGATTATGATGATGTAACTTCTTGTTGGGGTATTGACAAGAAAGGAATTAGTATAGTTAAAAAAACAAAAGTAAAAGAATGGAATGAAAGATTAAACTCTTTAAAATTACAAATAGATTATTGGTTAGAAAATAATACAGATAAAACACTTGAAGTTATCCAGTTATTCTACGATACAAAATAATATCACATTCATTTTTAATAAATCATTTAAAATTAATATTTAATTAGTAAAGTAATAAACAAAATAATCTTTAATGAATAATTTTGAAATTAATATAATAGAAAATGAAATATTTTTTATGGGCAACCTTAACCTACAATCAATCTCTAAATTAACAATTGAATTAGTAAAAATGGAAAGAGAAAAAAGATATAATTCTATTTATTTACATATTAATTCGCCTGGTGGAATTGCAACTGATGCTCTTTCTCTTTATGATTTAATATGTAGTATGAAAATACCAGTTTATACAATATGTACTGGTGAAACTTGTTCTGCTGGAACAATTATTAGTATGGCTGGAAAAATTAGATATATTACACCAAATACATATATGTTAATTCACCAACTTTGTGTTGGTGATGATAGTTTTTATAAATTAGAAAGTTTCTATAAAAGAGAGAATAAAACAGAAAAAGAAAAAGAAAATCTAGAAAATCTAGAAAATTTGGTAGAAATAAAAGAAGTAAGTAAAAAAGAGATAAAAGAGATAAAAAATATTCTTATAAAACCTTATGAAGATATAGAAGATTTATGTAATAATGAAAATAATAATCGAGATGATAAAATAAATGTATATGATTTAATGAATGTAATTATTAAACGCCAAGTAAGATATAATATTGCAAAACATATTATGGATTCTGTTAAAAATATATATTTAAAACATACAAAAATAAAAGAAAATGAGATTGATAATATTTTATTAGAAGAAGGTGTGTTTAATGCAGAAGAATGTTTAACATTTGGATTAGCAGACAAAATATTTAAGCGTGAATTTATAGTTTAGTTTTATATGGCACATAAGGTAAATTAGAAAACCATATATTATCAATCGTATCTAAACCAACAACACAATTTTTGTGACAAGCAAAAGCTAATGTTAGTGGTGAAGATATACCGCCTATAAATAATTTACACGAATTAATAGCAACGGCAAATTCATAGAGAGAATTTGGACAATAATAATCTATATTAATATTTTTAGATTTTAAATCTTCATAACCATCTTTTTCAAAACCAATAAATATTAATTTATCCTTAAAAATATTTAATTCTTCGAAATTAATATTACACATTTTTCGTCTTTCTGAGTAATTAATTAAAATTTTATCTTCCCATATATTATTTTGCGGTAATTTTAACCAAGGATTTTTACTCCATTCTAATCCATAAGTAGTTTTAAAAAGATTATAAAAGTTTGTCTTTGTAATTAATGGTGATCCTCTCCATTCAGATAGATTTACATTTATAATATCATTTTTTTGATATATTTTATAATCATTAATATATCTTTGTTCTTTTACTAAGTTGTATGTATCATTATAAGCCGTTTCAATACCAAACCTGAAAATATCTCCAATATTGGCAATAAAAATATTACCTTTAATTCCAGTTTCCATAAAATATTCATTTATAATGGATAATTGATGTATAAAATCGCCTAACAAACCTCCACCTATATAGTTTATAGGCATAAACTCAAATTTATCTCTATTTTCATTTAATATAAAATCATCCAATAGAATATTGTCTTTATTATCTATATTGTATGTTTCTGTTTTATAGTTTAAATTTGGTTGTTTGAATATTTTTTTCATAATATTTGTATAGGTTGAATCAGAATGAATAAAATAAACAGAATCGTATTCTAATAATAAATAATTAATTTCTGGTATTTTATTATAAATTGTATCTATGGAATTAACCGTAAAATGGATACAATTTAAACTATAACTTTTTTGTTCTTTAATATTTGAAGATTCTAATTGATTAAACCAATTTTTTATACGAAATCTTTTTTGATTATATTCAAAAATATTATAGGATAAAATGGAAAAAGATGGGTCAGTAAAATTTAATTGTTTAATTTTATTAGTAGTATCCCAAATATATTCATTGACAAATGAAAGTAGTTGATAAAAAAATAAATATTTTATTTTATATTGTTCGCATTGATTTAATTCATTTATTTCTTTTTGAATTTCGATGCGTTTCTCTGAATTGTATATTTTTTTCATTTTTAGTTCTAATATGTTTAATTTATCAATAGCTTCACCTAGAGAAACTTCTAGTTTCATAATTATACAAATAAAATAATAAATAACATATAATCTTACTTATTATTCTTGTTTTTATTTTTTATTTTTTATTTCTTGTTTTTTGTTTCTTTTTTTATTTTTGATAATATTTAAATAAAATCTTTTCAAATTTACATTTAAATATATCACAAGACCAATCTGTTTTCATTTTTTTAACGCCATCTAATGATTTATCAATTGCTTCTTTAATAGAAATATTTGGGTAATAATCTAAATATTTATGAATATGGCGAAAAGTTCTATCTTTACTTACCAACAAAGGACGTTCAGATATAATTGCCTGATCAGCGGTGGCACATAACCCAGAACTAAATAAATGTTCTCTATTGTAAAAAAAACAATTAATAGTATTTTGAGAACACCAATCTATTAATTCTTGATTTGTAAAATTATGTTGGCTTATTATTACATTAATACCTGGTTTTACTAAAATATTTTTACATTTTTCTACAATTTGATTTATTTCATTTGATGTATTGGGAACATAAGAAGCAAAAGGAATATTAAATCGAATAATAGCGTTGTCAAAATCTTTTTGTGTTTCCTCAACAATTTTATGCCATTCTTTACCAGCCGTAGCAAAACCAAAACTCCCAATAATGGGAATATCTTTTGGAATATATGGTTGAATTAGATAATCGTTTAGTGGTCTAGGAAATCCATAAATATTATTTTTTTCATTAATCGAAGAATCTAAAAGTAAATAAGCAGTATAAAAATTAGGAGAACTATCAATATATTTTTCAGTAAATGTAATTTCAGTAACAATACAAAATACTGGTTTATTAAATTTTATAACCATATCTTTGGTTACCCAATTATTTACAGTAAAATGTTCATTGACAATTGCAAAATCATAATCATAAATAAACTCAGTATCTTCTGTATAAGTTAAATCATAAAAGGTTGATTGTTTTAAACAATTAAATACCATTAATCCAGATTCGTGAATACTACATAATGCTTTTTTACTGTTATAAAATATACCTTTTAATTTAGTGAAATTATTGAAATTAGTGATAGTTAATATTATTTTATCTACTTTATTTATTAATTTATCATTACTATATTTTTCTATAAATTTTGGTATAATTTTTCTTGAATTTTCAATTGCCTCTTTAATATTAGTTTTATAAATACAAATATCATCAGTGTATATATTACGAAACATTATACTATCAGAAATAATGATGGGTTTATTTACAGATATAGCATAATCAATAACACTAGAGATTCCAATGATTTGTCCTCTATTTGGAGTTGTCTCATATAAAAAAATATTACAAGTATTCGAATTTAAAAACATTAAAATTTCTTCATTTGTAAAAAATTCATGAGAAATTAATAATTTTATATTTGGTTTTAATGGAATTGAATTACATATATTTACTATGTTGCTAACATTTTTTAATCGGTCACCATCGAATTCGGCAAATGTAATAAGTAATTTAATAATTGCCGAATCATAATTCGAATTTATATGAGAAATTATTTTATCAAACCCTTTATTTAAAAATCCAAAACCAAATGAACCAAAAATAGGGATATCATTACCTTCATTATAATTAATAAACTGTATGATTTGATTATTTTTTATTTCATAATTATCAATAATATTTGATATATTTTCATAGATTGGTCTTGGAATATTATAACTATATGTTGTTTCAACTTCGTCTGGGTCAATTGTTAAAATACAATCAAAAAATGTTGGTTTTGTTTCGTGTGGTATTCCAATATTTTTAACTTGTTTTTGAATTGTATTATGATTTAACCAAGGCATCGTAGAAGTATGATAATTATATAGTATTAAATCATATTGAAATTTATAAATTAATTGTATATATTCATTAAATCCATTAAAAGAGTCTATTTCTTTATAGATATATGTATTTATTTTTGAGTTTTTTAATATATTAAATACTCTTAATCCATATTGATAAACACCACAAGATTTCACTTTATGATTTAAAAATAAGATAATCATTTTTATTTCATAATATATATTTAAATTATTATATAGCTTTTTTGAATTATAAAAATGAATGTTGAAATAAAAAATATGTTTATTTACCATAGATTACCATAGAATCATCCAATTTCAAATTTACTATGAAGAAATCATATATATAAATTTACACAAGATATAGAATTTATTAGAGATTAATTTAAAGTGTAATTGTATTCTTGTTTAATCATTTTCTGTTTTATTTTAATATATCGTTTAATGAAACCATTGGTTTCCAACCCAATTCTTTTAATTTCACACATTCTCCTTGTATATTAGTTGGATAAGTATCAAATCCTTTTCTTTCATTTTCTATGATGATTACTTCTAATCCTGTAACCTCATCGTATAAAATATTTTCTCTTTTTACTAATGATATATTGTTATTTAAATAAATATCTAAAACCAAATCAAACACTTTTACACTATAACTATTACAAATTAAATAATCATCTCCTGTAGGTTGGTTTATAATTGTATAAATTGCATTTGCAACATCAGACGCGTGTAATATATTACGATAAGAGTCGAGATTACCTACCTTAAGAGGTATCCCAGTTTCTTTCCATATTCTTGCGTGTTCTTTTGCTTTATTCAAGAGAAACTCAGGGCGTTTTCTCTCTGATTCAGTTGTAAATAAAACACCATTTGAAAAAGGTAATCCATAAGTTGTTCTATAGAACTCTACCATCGTATGTCCCATTGTCTTGGCAATCGAATAAGGATGTATATGATATTTGTGTGTATCGTCTTCTTTTACCAAATAATCTGTATGACCTTTATAAATTTCGCTACTTGAAGCATTAAATAATTTTGTAGTTAAATTATGTCTATGAATAATATCGCAAATATTTGCAGTTAAAAACCCATTTGTTTTTAAAGTTTCCAATGGATTTTGATAAGCATAATTAGAACTAGAAATAGAAGCCAAATGAATTATAGTATCTGGTTTAATAGTTAATATACAATCAGTTAATTTATTATTATCATTCATATCAAACACAAATTTTGTGATTTTTGTTATTGTTTCTTTTGTGTTATTTGCCTTTTGATTACGTGTGATTCCATATAAACTATATCTATGGTCTTCTTCATTTTGTTCTTTTAAATAAGACGCAATCATTCCATCGCAACCTGTAATTAATACCTTAGGTTTGGAACTTACAATTTCAAAATTTGGAAATGGAAAAATAAATTGTCCTCCATTATCGAGAAACTCTTTCTCTCTTTGTAAAATCTCTGTTTTAAAATGCCAAGGTAATACTAATAAATAATCTGGGGGTGATTCACGCATAGTTTCTTCACTAATAATTTCTATACCTGTGTTTGTCATTTTACCAACTTTATTTGGGTTTCTTTCTACTGCATATTTTATTTTATCTTCACCAATATTGGCGTATTGTAATAAACAATTACCTTTGGTAGATGCTCCATAAATATATACTTTTTTACCATTATGGTTAACAGTATCCAAAAAATCATTTAAATATTTTACTTGTTTATCACAATTGGACATAAAGGTTTGAAATATTCGATTATCATTTAATCCATATTCACCATATTCATTTTCTCTGTTTAAAATATCATTTATTAATTCACTACATTCTACGTGTTGAGTAGAAGACTGTTTGGCAAAATAAATACGAAAACTTCCGCCGTTACAGTTGTTAAATTTTACGTCGATAATTTTAAACCCAGAATGTTCAGCAATATATTTTATTTGTTTAAAAGAATAATATTCCAAATGTTCGTGACAAATTGTATCAATACTGTTTGTGTTTAACATATGAATTAAATAACTTTGCTCACACGTCCAAATACCATCTTCTTCTAAAATTTCATAAATATCACGAGCAAATGTTACTGGTTCTGGTAAATCATAAAACATTGAGATGGATGAAACAACTTTACATTTAATGTTATCAAATTCATTACGAAAATTATTGAGTGTGAAATAAGTAGGTAATAATTTACAAGAGCCATAATAATGAGAGAATTGTTTTCCGGTTGGATCTACACCGATTCGATTTAATGTGTCTGAATAATATTGTAACATTGTAGAGTCATTGCTTCCAATATCTACGATTGTATCCCCTGAGTTGAGAGAAACTTTGGATAAAATTTCCTCTTGATATTCTTTTAAATGTTGCTTCATTGTATTACTGATTCCTGAACGATACCCGTATTCGTGTTCATATAATTCGCTTGAATTGGTAGTTTGGTAAAGTTGTAATAAACGACATTCTGGATTTTCACAAACACATAAATCAATGGGTGTTTTTGGAGTGGAGAAATCACCATACATTGGAAAACGTGATGTAATATATTGCTCACCGAGAGATATAACACGAGTTAATTCATTTGAATTACAAATACGACAATATTCTAAGTTTTTTATAATAGTTTGATTATTTTCAGTCATTTATTCAAATAAATATGAATATCTTTATATAAATTTAAATCGTTATAAAAACTAATTATTAAGTAATATTTATAAAATATAAAATTATGGTTTTTATTTATGTTCTTCAATTAGAAAAGGATAAATATTATGTTGGTAAAACAAATTATCCACATTTTCGTTTAGAAAATCATTTTAATTTAAATGGTTCGGAATGGACAAAATTATATAAACCTTTAAAAGTTCTAGAACTCAAACCAAATTGTGATGAATATGATGAAGATAAAATTACAAGACAATATATGGATAAATATGGAATAGGTAATGTTAGAGGTGGTTCATTTGTTTCTGTTAAATTAGAACAACACGTAATAGATACTTTGGAACAAATGAACAATGGAACAAATAATAAATGTTTTATATGCAGTAAAGAAGGTCATTTTGCAAATAAATGTTATTCAAAATATAATGACAAAAACAATAAGGACAACAATAAAGACAATAAAACCAAAAATAAACAATATATAGAAGTATGGGGATGCGAATATTGTGATAAAGAGTTTAATGAAAAAAATAAATGTGAATATCACGAAAAATATTGTAGTTTAAAAAATAAAAATTATTGTTTTCGTTGTGGAAGAGAAGGACATTATTCTCCACATTGTTATGCTTCTAAACACGTGAATGGTTATTATTTAAATTAGACTGAATTATTTTTTCTCGGTATTTTCTCTGTATTTTACGAATTAGTCTTATAAAATGAATCCAATCACTTTCCCAGATTGAAATTAAATTATAACCCAATTCTTTAATTTTATTTTCTTTGTCTATTGTTTTTTGATATAAGTCTCCAAATAAACAATGACTTCTATCATTAATTGAGGTGGAACAATATATTTTTGGATTACCGTGCCAATAATCACCGTGAAACTCGTAGATAGTATTTGTTTCTTCACAATATCCATCTGCTTTAAAATTTGTATTTGGTATTTTATATTCGCCTTCATTTTCAGCGTGTTGAATATAAATATTTTTTGTTGATGAAATAAGTTCTAACCACTTGATTTGGGTTTTGGAATAACCGGTTGGGTTACATCTAGGACAACCTTGGCCGCCTAAATGAGAGTGAGGTGTTTGGATAAATTCTCCGTGTTGTTTACATATAATTATTACTTTAATATCTTTTCCTTTGTATGTACTGTTTGAATAATCATATTTATTAGGATGAATCGTGGTTGCGTCTATTATAAATTGTTCTGTTGTTTTCATTAATTTTTTTCCACATACGATGCGTCCGCATTTTTTACATCCAGCTTTCTGGATTAAGTGGCTATTTGGTGTAATACAAAATGGACCATGAATTTTACACATAATAGTTACTTTTGTATGTCTATTATTATAATCTTTAACCAATGAATAATCGTATTTATTACCATGTATAATTATTGCTTCTTCAATAAATTGTTCTTTTGTTTTAGTGTTTCTACTAGCATTTATTTGATTAGAACATTTTTTGCATCCATGACCATTTAAATGACAATTTGGAGATTGTTGAAATTTCCCATGAACACTACATATAATATTAACTTTTATATGATTATTAATATATTCAACTAACGAATAATCATATTCATTATTAGGATGAACAATATTTGCTTCTTTGATAAATTGTTCTTGCGATTTTGTATTATTTAATGTATTTTTGTCATTACCACATTTTACACAACCACCGTTTAAATGGTTTTTTGGTGTTTGTTTAAATATTCCATGAATTTTACATATAATATTAACTTCTGTGTTACTATTTTTAAAATCTTTAACTAATGAATAATCATATTTATAATTATGTTTAATATTTGATTCTTCAATAAATTGTTCTTTTGACTTTTTCAATAATAATCCGTGATTAACATATTTACATTTTCTACATTTATTACCCCTTAAATGTCCATTTGGTGTCATTTCAAATTCTCCGTGTAAATTACATATAATAATTAGTTTAATTTTAGAATTGGTATAATTAGATTTACTATAGTTATATATATCTCCGTGTCTCATTCTTGATTTTCTTATAAATTCAATAGTCTTTTCACTTAGTTTTAAATCTTGATTATAATATTCATCTGTTGCTTTCTTCATAAATTGTTCAAATAAATGTGGAACTTTATGATATTGTGAATTTTCTTTTATTCTTTTTTCTACTTCTTTGATGGTTGTTGCCTCTTCAGCGACATTATTGTATTCAGAATTATTAAAATATTGTATAATAAATTTTTCCATTTGTGTCATAATTTTTATTGATAAATTATGATATTTATATTATTCAAAGTTATTCAATTTTAAATAATATAAAGATTTTTTTAAAATAAATGAATTGATGAATAAAAATGACATTAAAGAGTTTCTTTTAAATTTTTTAGATATTATTGTAAAAGATATTGAAACTAGTAAATATCCACCACACTTAAAACCAGAAAATTATAAATTAATAAATATTTTTAGAGAATTTATGTATAATAATAATTTATCTAATTATAGTAATACATTTGATATATATTCTAAATATCATTATTTATTCGAAACAGATATTAATAGTATTTTACAAAAATATCCTAATAGAAAAAATGAATATGATTCTAATATAGGTTCTAGAAATAAATATAAATTAATTCCTGATGTATATTGTATACACGATATTATAGATTTTATTATTAATTATGATATACCTTGTTTAATAAATGAATTATTTAATAAACCAGAATTATTTATAAAGTTAAAAAATGAATTAGAAATAAATTAAAAGATTTATAAATTATTAATTCGTATCATAAAATAATTGAATAACTTCAACGGTTTTATCTGTATTATTTTCTAACCAATAATCTATTTGTAATTTTAAAGAGTTTAATCTTTCATTCCATTCTTTTACTTTTGTTTTTTTAACTATACTAATTCCTTTCTTATCAATACCCCAACAAGAAGTTACATCATCATAATCATCTGGATTAAATCTTATAAATACAATTGGTCTATGTCCCACATCTTGTGATAATTCCATTAATCTTTTATTTTCACAAGAACAATCATAATCAATGTGTTGATTTTCATCAATCTCAATAATTATAATTTGATAACCCAAATCTAAATATAAATCAGGCCTTCTACGAGAGCAACCATCTTGAATTCTCTTGTCATTTATCCAATCAATTGTTGGATATTGATTAATTACATAATCAACAACCGATTTTTCTTTTGTTTTATAATTACGTGAAATAGGTTTATCCGGAAATGTATTGATAAAACAAAATAAACAATATTCTTTATATTTTTTACTTATATGACTATCACATAATGGAGTTTTGCATATTTTAGTAGATACATTTATCATATTTGGCATTTTATGTTTTGAACAGTATAAACGTTTTGTTTCTCCTTTGTAATTATAAGATGCCATAGTTTTACATCCTTCAAAATTACAACATTTATTTATTACATCGACCATATTATCTAATTTATGTTCATTACAATATAATGGTTTTATTTCATTTTTATAATTATAAGAAGGTCTAATATTACAATTTTCAAATTTACATTTTTTTGATTTAATATCTACCATATTATTTAATTTATGTTTATTGCAATACAATGGTTTTATTTCATTTTTATAATTATAATTTGGATGTATATCACACCCTTTAAATATACATCTTTTTGTTTTAATATTTATCATATTTGGTAATTTATGTTCATTGCAATATAATAACTTTTTTTCATTTTCATAATTGTAAACAGAAAGTGTATTACACCCTTTAAATATACATCTTTTTGATTTTATATTTATCATATTTGGTAATTTATGTAAATTACAATATAATGCTTTTTTTTCATTTTCATAGTTATAATTAGGTATTTTATCACAATTTTCAAAAATACATCTTTTTGTATTAATATTTATCATATTTGGTAATTTATGTTCATTACAATATAATTCTTTTGTTTCATTTTTATAATTATAAGAAGGTCTAATATTACATTTTTCAAAAATACATTTTTTATTTATTACATCTACCATATTATCTAATTTATGTTCATTACAATATAATGCTTTTATCTGTCCTTCAAAATTATATATTGGAGTTATTTTACAATCTTTTTGTATACACATTTTATTATTATTAATAAATAGTTAAAATCAATTTTATATTTATTTTTTAATATTATTGAATAAATCTTAATACATAATTAAATAACATTGAGTAATGTTCGCATTTATCTTTTAAACTTGACCCTTGTGTATGTCCGTATTTTAAATCTAAATAAAAAGAAATATCTCTTTTACCTGATTTATAACACTCTAATTCTTTCATTTTTTTATAATAACCAATTGGTTCTTTATAAGGAACAAGACTATCATTCAGATTCGTATAAATAAACATATTTGGATAAGTTGCATTTGTTTGTATGTTATCTAATGGAGCATAACTTTCTATGTATTTTCTTACTTTTGGGTCAGTTGGGTCGCCATATTCAGAAATACTTTCCTCTCCTAGTGGTGTTTTATATGTTGTTAATGTTTCAAGAGGATTTATAAATGGAACCCCACATAGTGCAACCTTGCATATGTCTGGTCTCATATTGAGAGAAGCACTTACCAGTAATCCGCCAGCGCTTCTACCAAAAATGGCCAACTTATCTCTCGTGGTAATTCCTTCTGATACAAGAAAATCTGCGGTTTGAATAAAATCAATAAATGTATTTTTTTTATTCATCATACGTCCCTGGTCATATCCCCAATATCCATACTCGCCGCCTCCCCGCAAATGCCCGATAGCAATCACAAATCCTCTTTCGAGCAAAGCATAATAGAATTCAGTTTCTGTTGCATATTCATAAGTGGCGTAAGCGCCATAACCTCGTAACAAACAAGGTGATTTATTCGGTTTGTTTTTGTAAATGAGTGTGACTTTTAATTTGGAATGTATATAGAGAGTTTTCTCGTGATATTTTGGTTTCATTACTGCTGGAGTAATGGACATTCTATCTATATCCACAATTTGTTCTACATATGGACAAGTATATTTCTCTCGACGAACGGTAAATTCATTTTTAATTGGTGTATAAGTTTGAAGAGAGAAATAATCCTCTTCGCTTTGATCAAGAAGTTTAAGAGTATTACATTTCAAAAGATACAGCTTAATACCTTTGAGAGTTGAGAGAGTAAATAAAAAGGAATCTTTGGCATAAACAATATCAAGAATTTGTTCATAAGGACTATTATTTTCAAACAAGGTTGTGAAATGTTTAAAATTAGTTGTGGTTTGAATAAGATCGTGTTCTTTATCTTGTACCTGAAGATACCACATACCATTTTCGTGATCAATATAATTGTATCTTTTGGAAAATTTGCCCTCAATAAATGGCTTAGGATTAAACTTTAAAGTATCCATATCAATCAAATGAATTTGATCACTGTTATAATCAGATATTTTGGCAATAATATATAATCCACTTGATGAAATAATTAAATCAATGAATTTTCCGTGTGGAACTTTAAAGATAAGCTTATGTGTATTATTAAGTAGGTTAAAAACATAAACACCAGAATCATTATAATATTTGTTAATACTGACATAAATAATATTATCATCATCAAGCCACATTGCTTCTTCGGATGAATTAGTATCGCCGGTATTACTAAAAATATTATGAGTTGGTTTCATATCTTGATGAGGAATTTTAACTTCTCTGATTTCATTGGTAAATATATTTTTAATAAACAAGTGATAAACTTGACTTCCAATAAAATCAATGGTCATTAAAAAGTTTTGATTATTTGGGCTGAGTTCTATTCTGGAAACAGAGAAGAAAGGAAAATGCTTACCGATTTTATCTAAATCCAAAATAGAATAATTATGACAACCAATTTTTGTAGATAATTGTTTATAACCAGTATTTTTGCCTTTTCTTCCATCTATTTTTAAGTCATAATCCTCACTAAAAACATAGGGTTTAGAATGATAATAACTCTTAATTTCTTTGGCTAGTTTTTGAATATTATGACGATGATGATAATAATGTTGATTGTATTTTAATAAACTTTTGATTAATTTTTTATTTCTAAGATTTTTATTTTTTAAATGAACATAATTCATAATTTCATTTTTACCTTTAAGTTCAGATAATTCTTTTGGTGTCAAATAACTGGTAATATTCTCTTTAAAATAAGAGAATGATTTATGAGTGAAGTTTCGTTGTTTATAATATTTCATAAGTTTTTCGGTATTATCATATCTTTTTCTTGGTTTGTTTTTTGTTTTATTTCTTGTTTTATTTATGGTTTTATGTTTTGTTGTCATATATAGTATATAAATAATTATAGTTGAATAAAAAAGTTTAATAAAAGATTAATAAAAGTTCTATAAATTTTATTGTTAAGACCGAAATATTTTTACTTCAAAATATATCATACTCATTTTATCCTCATACATTTTTTGATAATATAATCTTAAGTTTTCGTGTTCTTCTTCTGTAATTTCATTTTGATTTAATTTTCTTGTTAAGGATTGTTTTATTCTTGTAAAACCTAATTTATGTTCTATGTCACTTACAATATGATGACAAGTTAAACATAGAATTTGACATTTATCTATTTCTTTATAAATTTCTTCAATATTTATTCCTTCATTTACCATACTAGAAATAGAATTATTTTTATCAAACATATTTATATGGTCATAATGATACCTTTCTTGTTTTTTATTTTTTGTGCTATTACATAATTGACATTTAATTGGTTTATAAGATAATATATTATCCCATATTATTTCACGTTCATTTTCATAATTACCCCAACAATTATCACATAACTGATTACCTTTCCATATATGTATTGTATTTTCTTGAATATTAAATAATTGTTTATTACATATAGAACATAAAACTTTTTTTTCTTGAATTGATTCAAAATAAGAGGTTATATCTATTTCACTATTTAATATAAACTCTTCTGCTGGTATTTCATTATATAAAGTTCTACATAAATTTGATGATATACCTAAAATTATACTTAGTTCATTACAATGTTCATCAATCGTTTTGTCTTCTATTAAATTTCGAGATAACATATATTTTTTAATTTTATCTTTTTGTTTATTTCGAAATTGTATATTTATTGGACATTTTATACTGGATATTCCGTGACCAATTTCATTACAATTACTACAAACACTTGGTTTTTTCATTTGTCGATATTTTAATTTAAGTTCATTCAAAACTGTATTGAAATTCTTTTGTTCAATGGTTAAGTTCAATTCATTATGCTTTGAAATTAAACAAATTAATTCATCTTTATTTTTATTGCTAAGACCTTTTGTTATACCTAATTCTTTACACATATTAATAAGTTGTGTTCGGGACATTGTCATATAATCCATATTGTAACTTTGTAATATTTTTTTAATAAATTTATTCGATTTCAATTTTTAATTTGAACTTATATTAAAGTTAAAAATTGAACAGATTTTTTTTCATTTTTTTCATAATATATTTATATCCAAAATGTGGCTGTTCTATGATTATGCAACTGGAGAAATTAATATTTTACCCAGTGAGAATTTAAATAAATCAATTGAAATCACAAAACATAATTTTAATGCATATTCAACTGAATCCAATTTTGTTGAAATTAATGATTTAAATTCTTTTAAACAAATGATTAAAAACTATAAAATAATTAACAGAGAAACTCGTACATTTGTAGATATGTTTAAAAATAAATATTGTATAATTAAAACAAGTTATGTTAAAGATGACGATAATTATATTAATTTATATCAATTTATTTGTTTATAATTGTTTATGAATATCTATGAATATCTATGAATATCTATGAATATCTATAAAAAAATATAGTTTCATTTATATAATGGCAAAATCTAGAAAAATGAGTAATATGAGTAAAATGGGTCTTATGAATTATGCCAAACCTGCGTTTGGTTTTGGTTTAGGTGCTTTTGGTAGTTTAATTTTTTATATGTTTATAGCTGTTATATTATTTGTTCCAGGATTTATTGTAGTAAAGAAAGAACACGCTAAGCCAAAAGATAAACAAAGTGATGGTATGAAAGCACTTGGATATATATTAATGGGTTTTGGAATGATAATTGGTATGGGATTTGGTGCGGGATTTTTTTTTGGTGAATTAGGGGGCGAGTTTGATTTTTAATTTTTTTAAATATTAATTTTTATTGTTATTTTTATATTATTTTTGAATATATTATTTTGAACAAAAAATAATATAAACAAATTTTAAATACTTTAGTATGCAAGGTTCAGGATTACTCGCATTGGTTTGTGTATGAATGTTGTTTATATCTTGTACCTTGCGTGTACATAATAGCTAGAAATCATCAATCAACACTACACACTTTATAGATATTATACATTTATTTATTATTAAATAAGTGTCATAATAATGAAGATAACCACCCTATCTATAAATATAGATTATATCATTTGATATGATTTATGTTTTATAAAATATAGGTTATATTGAATAATATGGCTTATATCATAGAAAACTATTTTTCCAACCCTTTCCTTTTTCAATATTTAAAGGTTTAATAAAATTTAAAAATATATATTTGTAATTTATATTTTTAATTATATAAATCATTCAAGTCATCATATATAACATTTGTGTTATTATTTTAAACAATTAAATTAATTTCGAATATTTTGTTATTAGTTTTTAAAATTCAATTAAAATCATTTTATTTTTTATATAAATGATTGAAAAAAGATGTCATTCAAAGGAATCAATGAAAAAAAATAATAAAGAGAAAAAGGAAAAAATAGGCAGAAATGATATTTGTAAATGTGGCAGTGGAAAAAAATATAAAAAATGTTGTGAAGTTTTAATTAAAGAAACAAAATATACTCTTGGACAAATGGTATCAAGCGAGAAATGTAATTATGTATTAAATTATTTAAATGAACAAGAGATATATCAAAAATATCGATTTATAGATATCACCGATGATTTAACTACAGAAAATTATCGAGAATATCAAATGAAAAATTATAATCATAATATTGTTATGATTGCTGAGAAGAAAGAAAATAATATGGGTGTTTTTTTAGAAAGAGATAAAGAGGACCTTGTTACAAATGATATTATATTATTATATGCAGGATCTTATCGAATTATAAACTCTGAAAATATTGCTCGTTATAGTTTTACCGGATTTATTTAAGGTAAATATTAATGAAAAAAAACTAATAAATATAATCGTATGCTTGATATTATTTTTTATTTTATTCAAATTTTCATCATATATTTTTAATTTAGTTTTAATTTTATTTATTATCTCTATGTTTTCATTTTCTTGGATATTCTCAAAGAATAATTTTGCTTGATAATATCCGTGTTTGTATAAATCTGAAATCATTCTGTCAGGAATATCCAAACAAAATGATAAAGGAATATTAAAACTTGGTCGAATGACATCTTTTATATTATCGCATCCACATTCGCAACCATTTGACCAAGAAATTTTAAGTGGTTTCTCTGTAATATGTGGATGTGAATTTGTTAAAATAGAATCATAGAGAAAATGATCATTATAATAAAATGGGATAATTCCTCCAAATATTGGAATATGACACGATGCTTTTAAATAATTCGAAATATCTGTTATTGTATTAAAATGATTATTATTAAAAAAATATGTATTATAACCGAATTTATCTATGTTTGTGGTTATTTTTGTGCAGGCAATATTTAATTTATTATTTTTTAATTTATTATTAGATATTTTACTAGTATATACTTCAATATTTGTTTTTACATAATTACAAAGATTAAACATATGAATAGTATTATTACTTCTATTCATATCTAATATTTTTATTATATCATCTATATCTACATCACATAATAACAAACAGGCTGAAACTGCCCCACCTGACGAACCAGTTAAATTTAAATTTTTTATTTTGTATGTTTCTTTAATATATTTAATTACACCAAAATAAAAAACTAACATCCATCCAGATGCTCGAAAACTAATTTCATTATATGGAAATCTTTTTTTTATTTTTTTTGATTTAATGCCCATATATATAATAGTATTATAATTTTTATATCTTTTTTATAATTTCTAAAATTTAAATAAATCAATAATATATTATGACTCACAAATCTATACCTAATACACCTAATAAAATTTTAACAAGTCCAAAAACACCAAGAAAATCAACAAAATCAAGAAATGAAAGAAGAAATAAAGGAACAAACAGAAAAACAAGTAAAAAAATAAACGGAATAACAAAAAAAACTCCAATAAGTCCAATAACTCCAAAAAAACTTAATTTTAATAAGTCTCCAAAAAGTGCAAATGGATATAATAACGCACGTAGTTTAGAATTAAATAAAGCACCAAAAAGTGCAAATGGATATGGCACGCAAAATAATTTAGGACTAAATAGACCACCAAAAAGTGCTAATGGATATGGCACGCAAAATAATTTAGGATTAAATAGACCACCAATCAGTGCTAATGGATATAATAACGCACGTAGTTTAGGTGCTTTAAGTAGTAAGTCTCAATAATATTTTTTATATTAAAAATAATAAATTTATAAATGATAATATAAATCATAAAAATTATTAATAACATTCTTCACAAACTAAAGAACGACTACACCTTTTTTGTTTCAAACAATATTTATTCAATAATTTAAAACACATTTCACAAGGACCACATTCTTTTGGAACACCACTATTTGTTAATTTATAAATAATGATTCTACATTTATTTAGAATGGCTTTATTTTTAACTTTCATAATTGCATCTCTTTCAGCATGAATACTATGTTTATTTGGTTCATATTTATTAAAATGATTTTTTGAAGATATGTCTTTTACATAATTAAAACCGATTGAAATAACTTTGTTACGATACATTATAACCGCAACAAATTTACTATGAACAGAACTTTTTTTTGCTGCTATAGATAGAAAATCAGAGATAATCCATTCTTCCATATATGTTAATGATTGAAATATTGAGAGATTGAGAGTTTGAGATATTGAGAGATAAATGTGAAAGATAATATATTTAAATTAATTTATTCAATTTTAAAAATAAATCTAATAAACAAATAATAATAAATGGTTTGTGATCACGAATGTTTAATAGGAAAGAATTCAAAAAAAATATATTCACTTCGGGGTGAATGTTATGATGTATATCGTTGGTATCTTTGTGCAAATTGTTATAAGAATGTGGACTATTATAAATATATGAACAAATTAAATGAAACAAATAAATTAGTTGATAAAAAAAGTAAAAAATGTAAAAAAAGAAAAATGATTAAAAATGATTAAAAAATTATTTAATATTTATATTTTTAATTTGTCAACATCAATGATGGACGAATCAAATGAAGTTTAGATGGATTCATAATCAAATAAATCCAAACCATATAAATACACTGAACTAATCCAGCTTGTAAATAATTAAATTTCTGGACGACTTGTTTTGTTTGATTTTTCCAATAATGATACATACGAATACGACCAATAATTTTAACCCTTTTACCGAACGCACTTAATCCTAATTTTTTAGCAAAGGTTTGAAGCTCACGGTAACTAAGGTGTTTAAACGTTTTCATCATTTGAGTTTCCATTTTATTGTTTTGATACATTATTTACATAGGGATTTTTTGACTTCAATTTTTTTTTAATCCGGCAATAATATATATGGCTGAATTAAATAATGAAGAGAGAAATGAAGAGAGAATTTTAAGTCTTTTTAAGAATCGAGCAAATAAGCTATTTGAATATGTAAATTCTGATCTTTTGGCATTGTCACATATTATTGAACAAATAATATCCATAGATGATGCAGAAACTATATTAAATGAAGATACAAGTATTGGTAAGCTATATAAATATATAATACAAAATCCATATTTTGTTATTATAGAAGAGATAGATCAATATGGAAATATGGTAGTAAATGTAAAAGCTTCTCTTATTTATAATCTTGTGTTAAGATATTATATATTACAAGTTGGTGCTATTAATCGTAGTTATAAAGATAAATTTACGATTAAAGGTGGATTTACAATTCAATTAATGTTAAATGGACAGTATCCTACAGATGATATTGATTTAAAAATACATACACCATTAGATGCAAAATATATATATAAAGAATTATTGAAATTAAAACCAGAAATACCTGAAGCATTAAGAATTGAAAGAATTGAAAGAATTGAAAGAATGGAAATTACTTCTAGAAAAGAATCAGAGAAATCATTATATAAATTTACATTTATTTGTGGAACAATTCGCAAGGCTTTTATGGATCTAGATTATTCGGCTGTTCCAAATAATATTAGACCTATTTTTAAAAAATCGGGAACAAATACCATAAAAACCATAAAAACCGAATATAGACTTGCAAGATTAAATGATGATAGATTTGAACTTCTATATCCTATATATTCTTTTGAAACTCAAAGAGAAGAAAAAGAATATCTTATTAAAAAATATAACAATATTGTGAAACTTTGTATTGAACAACATATTGATGAGATTTTAACTATATTAAATCACGGCTTTGAAAACGTTATTATTGTTGAAAGACCTGAAATTAAAAAAAACATATATTTTTTATTGTATTATTATTTTCTTGCAGATGGAGATAATTTTGATAGAATATTAAACACAATCTTAATACGTAAAGATTTTTATATTACTGATTTTAATAAGAATTTTAATTTTTTAATAAATAAAATGTTTGAAGTTAGAACTACTGACAATAGAGCTGCTGAAAATACACCAAATACAACTATTAAAATCTCTTTCTCAAATTGCTTTTTTTATATTAAAAAATTTGATAAGGCGTTCAAGGCATTAGGTAGTAATCAAAGTATTTTATGGAAAACAAGAACTAATGAAATGATAAAAGCATATTATAGAAAGAATCCAGAAAATATTGAATTTAAAAAAAGATACAATAAAATTCAAAGTAAAAAAATGAATGAAAAAAAGAAATTAAATAATAAAACAAAACAGAAAAGGGCTAGATTACAAAAACATTATAGAGATATAACAGGCGAAGAACCTACATACATAACTAATAATAATGCCGAAAATAACGATGAAAATAAAAGTCCAAAAATAAATAGTTTTTTCAGTGCTAGAGATGAACCATTCAATATTTTTCAAAACACTATAGAACCTGAAAATGTATCCATTCACAAAAATAATAATACAACCAAAAACACCAAACCTATCAAACCTACTAAAACTACAAAAAATAACAAAAAAACAATAAAAAAATAAAAACAATAAAAACAATAAAAAAATAAAAACAATAAAAATAATAAAAGAATAATTATACAAAATTAAATCTAACACCTTTTTTTGTTAGGATGATTGGTATCACGTTTATTTAATTCTTTTAATTCATTTGATTCTTTAATTTTATCATTATAATCAATTAATAATTGATCATAATCTTCTTGAAGTTTCTCTTTTTTTAATTTCAATTCATTAAAATCATTTTGAATGATTTTTATTTCATTTCGTAACTCATCAATCGTTTCATATAGGCGATCGAACTCAAATTGATATTCACACATATTGTTTTGTTATCATTTTTTTCATCTATTTTTTTAGAATCAATTTTTTTTTATTTTGTTAAACATCTATTGATGTATCTTGTGTATCAGGTGATACGGCAGATAATGGAGGAGGTGAAATAGATGGTGCCATTGGAACATTTGTCTGAAAAGTTTCAGTACTTTTTGGTGGAGGATAATTAAATAAATTTAAATTATTTTGTTGAGCCGGTTGAGACATAGGCGGTGCGGTTGGTTGTGATGGAACATTAATATAGATTGGTTTTGTATCTTGTATAACAATTGGTTTTTCTCTGTATTCATAGTAATCATTTTCATAAAAATTTCTAAATAAACGTCTTGGCGTAAAATTATAATAATCATAACTATCCACAATTGCTGGAGTAATTATCTCTGTTTGAGTTGTTTGTATTGGTTTTTGGTTGTTTCTTCCAAAAATATACATACCCATCAATATTATAATTAAAATTAATAAACCTATAATGTAAAAATTCATACTTATTTTATTACTGCGTCGCTTCATATAAATAATAAACTATAAAATATTTTCATCTTCTATAGGATTCCTTTTATTCTTTTTTATTAATTTTATTATTTTCATTATACAATAATGAAATTAATATGGTCATCTGGAGTTGTTCTATCTTCTTTAAATAATGGTAATTATTTTACTACAAAACAAACATCAAAAAAACCTAGAATCATTTTAGATGAAAATGACAAAAGTGACAAAAGTGAAAAAAATAACAAACAAAATAAAAATTTGTTAATGATGTATGATCCTGATGCAAGAACGCCATTTATTCATTGGATTACTACACTTGATGGACAAGATATATTACCTTATTATCCACCTTCACCACCAGAGAAAACAGGATTACATCGTTATATGTTTTGTTTAATATCTTCTCCACCATCTACCAATAATCGTATGTTAGATAAAATGCCAAATTGTAAGCCAATGTTTTATTTTTTAAGTAAATATTTTGTAAATGGCGGAACACTTAAAAAATATATGAAAAAGATGAAAAGTTTAAAAAGTTTGAAAAGTTTGAAAAGTTTAAAAAATATGAAACAATAGAAAACTTATCTATCATAAGGGTTATTTAATTGTTGGCTAACTCGTATAAACTGAGTATTTTCAGCAAAATTGGATATTTGATTTGTTCCAATATATGTTCCATAACTTCGTAAGCCACCCATAATATCTTGCATTGTATTTGTAACTGTTCCACGATAATCTAAGAGAAAACTTCGTCCTTCACTTGAACGATATTCATTCATTTTTCCACTGAATTTCTCTTGTGCAGTTTTAGAAGACATACCATACATTAATACTTTTTGTTGTCCTTTTACTTCAATAATCTCTCCTTCTGATTCCAAATGACCACCCAACATTCCACCTAACATTACAAAGTCAGCATTTGCTCCAAATGCCTTACATAAATCCGCTGGTGAAGAACATCCTCCGTCACTTATAATTAATCCACCGATTTGATGTGTTGCTTCTTCACATTCTAATACACAAGATAACTGCGGATATCCTACACCAGTTTTTAAACGTGTTAAACAAGCACTTCCACTTCCAATTCCTACTTTTACAATATCTGCTCCTGCTTGAATTAATTCTTGACAACGTTCTGGAGTCACTACATTACCAGCCATAATAAGAGAATCTGGATGATTTTCTCTAAACCATCTTATAACCTCCACTATTTTTTCAAGATAACCATTTGCAATATCAATACATACTTTATCAAATCCATAAAGAGACATTTTTAAAGAACAATCTTGATAGTCATTCACTCCACAAGAGAGAAATGTGAATTCTTTATTTACATTGATTAAATTTTCACAAGATACATATTTATGTAATATGGTTAAACATTTGATTTCACTTAATTTCTCTGACATTGAGATTGTTCCTACTGAAGACATATTTGAAGCAATAATTGGAACACACGTAAGTGTTTTAGGATAATATTTGAATTGAAATGTTCTTAATAACGAAACATCATTGCGCGAATCTATTTTTGAATTTCTTGGAATAATCAATACATCTTTAAAATCTAGTTTTGGTTCTTGAATTATTTTTTCAAGCATAATATATTATTATTTCATTTTATATTTTTAAATTAATTATCATAATTATCAAAATATATCATAAAAAATATATTATTACAATTTATTACAAATCATAAAATAATCTGTTATTTTTCTTTGTCTTTTATTTGACCTTTGTTCTAGAACACTATTAGAATATTTCCAATAATCTTCACCATAATCTATATATAATTCCTCACCTGAATATATATATTGGTTTGTCCTAAAAATAATATGTATTTGTTTGATACCATTTACAATATGAAATATATAATCGACATTTAAATTTGGATAATTAGAATGATTTACATAAGACATCATTGAACGTTTATCTGAACCATCTATTACA
>JACCDQ011962806.1_pt1 | contig 30270 bp, 24 predicted proteins | sample 7446031 | NCBI WGS metagenome assembly JACCDQ01 (sample SAMN15323442, study PRJNA562643) | freshwater metagenome | isolation source: river surface water | place: USA:Blue River Watershed | collected 2017-08-17 | reverse complement strand
GAAAACTTTTCAGCATCTTCATCTGTCCAATTATTTGTCTCCCAAATTTTGTCAGCTAAATCCATCGTTTTATTAGAAAAATACTGAGCTAACATTTGTTTGATAGATTGCAAGTCTTGTTCAGAAACCTTCCGAGTGTATAATTTCAGAAGTTCTAATTGCAAATTTGTCATTGGTTGTTTTACAGCTTGCATATTTTTATCGTTTAATTACCCACAAAGATAAACAAAATAGCCGTGTTGTAAATCATCTTTACGACACGGCTATCTTCTTACTTTTAAATTTCCTTATGGAGCTGAGAAAATGTCTTTCATCGCATCTTCATATAAGAAACAACGCTCGTTTAGGGCGTTCAAGGCAGCCGCTTTGTCTTTGCCATGTACCAACAACGAAATGTTATGCTCGGAAGCTCCGTAGCAAATCATTCTGATTGGAATGTGTTTCATCGCTTCTAATACTTTCAAGGCAATACCTTCTTTGTCTGCCGAGAAGTTACCCACAATACAAACGATGGTTTGGTCTTTATCCACTTCTTCTAATTCAGCGAATTGACCTAACTCTGCCATGATTTGCTCTAGGTTTTCGTCGTTGTCGATGGTTACAGAAACCGAAACTTCGGAAGTTGTAATCATATCCACAGGCGTTTTGTATTTTTCAAATACTTCAAATACACGACGTAAGAAACCGTAGGCATTCAACATTCTGGTTGAATGAATGTAGATAGCTGTTAAACCGTCTTTAGCAGCAATCGCTTTAATTTCACGATCAGAAGTTTTGTCTGCGATTAATGTTCCAAAAGCAGCAGGCTCCATCGTGTTTTTCAAACGAACGGGTACACCTTTCATTTTGGCAGGAGTAATGGTGCTTGGGTGCAAAATTTTTGCTCCGAAGTAAGCTAATTCAGCTGCTTCTTCAAAAGTCAACTCACGGATTGGGAAGGTTTTCTTTACAATACGTGGGTCGTTGTTGTGCATCCCGTCGATGTCTGTCCAGATTTGAACTTCTTCCGCTACGATAGCTCCACCAATTAACGAAGCCGTATAATCAGAACCACCACGCTTTAAGTTATCCACTTCTCCACGAGGGTTACGGCAGATAAATCCTTGGGTAATAAAGATTTGTTTATCTTCTAATTGAGCTAAAATTGCCCCTAATTTTTCTTCGGTAAATTTCAATACAGGTTCGTTATCTGTATCAATTAACATGAAGTCTAACGCAGGTAATAAGGCTGCTTTCACCCCTTGTTCACGGCAATAAGCCTCAAACATTTGGGTCGAAAGTAATTCGCCTTCAGCAACGATTTCTTTCTCTTGTTTTACCGAAAAAGGCTTGATGTTTATCAGTGAACGAATGAACGAAAATTCTTTTTCGATAATCGCTTTTCCTTCTGCTTTTCCTTCTGGAGTAGTATATAATTCCTCGATAAAGCTTTCATAATGAGCAAATAAGGTGTTGATTTTTTCAACAGCTTCTGCGTCGTTACTTGCTTTTAACGATTCGCCAATAGCGATTAACGAGTTTGTAGAACCCGAAAGAGCCGACAAAACTACAATTTTACGATTACCGTCTTCTGTAATCAGATTTTTGATAGAGTGCATTCTCTCAGGTTTTCCGACAGAAGTACCTCCAAATTTCCAAACTTGCATATTCTAAAGTAATTAGTATAATTTAAGCGATTTCAGTTTACTCACTTAAAGAATTATTGATATTTTTTATCTACAATGGTTTCTTTAACAATATATAAGGGTCTATTTTTTGATTGAAAAAATACTCTTAAGACATATTCTCCGATGACCCCAAGTGCAAATAATTGTATTCCACTAAAAAAGATAATCATAAAAAGTAAGGAGGTAAACCCTTCTATTACTTCTTGAAAAAAGTATTTTTTAATGATAACGGCAAAGAAATAAAGTAATGATACGAGTACGCCAAAAGCTCCTAAGCGACTAACAAATTTAATCGGAAACTCACTAAAATTAAAAATACCATTGTAGGCTAACCTAAATAGTAGTTTTAAGGAATATTTAGACTCGCCTGCTTGTCTTTCTGCTCGTTCATATTCAACGCCTATTTGCTTGAAGCCAATCCAAGTACGCATGCCTCTTAGATAACGGCTTTCTTCAGGCATTTTATTCATGATATCCACAACTCTTCTACTTATCATAGAAAAATCACCGCTGTCCAATGGAATATCAATATAAGAGATACTCTTTAGAATTCTGTAGAATAGGAAGTAGGCACTTTTTTTCAAAAAACCTTCCTTTCGTTTTTTTCTGACAGCATAAATGACATCATAGCCTTTTGAGAGGTAATCATAAAACTCTGTTAGTAATTCAGGAGGGTCTTGTAAATCGCCATCGATAACCATTACTGCTTCAGAGCCTCTTGCATGAGCTAAGCCCGCTGTTAGGGCTAATTGATGTCCATGATTTCGAGATAAAAATACACAATGATAACGTTCATCGGCTAAGGCGTTATCTCTCATCAATTGGGCTGTTAAATCTTTACTACCATCATCTACCAACACAACTTCTATGGTTAACGTAGATGAATCCATAACAGCATTCAACCTTTTTATTAGATGCGGAAAACTCTCTTGCTCATTATATAAGGGAGCAACAATTGAAATTTGAGGCATGTGTAAGTCTTCGATAATTTAAAAATCTATATGTACAGTTTGCTTAGTCTGGAATACTTGTTCTTGACCCTGATTTTTAATATATATTCCAATGGTGTAATCGCCCATTTGAATAAGCTTTGCAGGAATTGTTGTTCTAAAACCCACTGACGATTTAAATGGATTTCTACCCGAATACGGATTCTTCAGGGTCGGTAATAGATAGGTTCTTAAGTTTGATTTCAATAATACATAAGCACCATTGAGCCCTTCTTGTGAACCTGTAAAAGAATTATTGATAATATTCACTGTAGTAGGAGTTGCTTTGTCAATCACTAAAGGCATGATTTGATTTGTACTATCAAAAGGCCTTACTATCAACGATTCGTTTAACCAAACAGGAAATTCGTATGCGTTTCTACTGGTCAAAAAGGTCAATGTTTCTTCTGTTTTTTGAGCAAAAAGAGAGTTGACTTCTGCTGCTAAACCAATGTGATTATATTTTTGATTGAAACCACATACCAATAGATTTTTCTTTCGAGTACTTACTTCTGGCACATATTTGGCGTAAGAAACCACACTAAACAAGATGGAAAAAAGTAAGATGCTGTTTAGGAGTTTGAATTTCGTAGTTGTCTTGCCATAAGAGCTTACCAATAAATAGAGTAAACTTAAAAATAATGCTGGATAGATTTTGTAATTGCCTACTAACATGACGAAATAGCCAAATCTTGGACGAAGTAAAGCAATAATTCCAGCATTAAAAAGCACAAAAAGTAAACAGCCAATAATAAATAAGGTATCTCTTGCCTCTAATTTAGTCCATTTTTGAATTGAATTTTTAAAGAATATCTTGAAAATCAAAAAGGCTAAAATACCTACAGTGGTAAAACCCATCAAAGTTGGGACAATCGCTCTTTTAACGATTTCTACATCTGGTGTGAAATCAAATGCTCCTCCAAGAAAAGTAAAAAATCCAAAAAAGCTTTCTTCTGGATGTGCTTTCAGGTAGGCGAGTCCAGCACCATTCGCACTATTATCAAACCCATAAAAATAAAGCCCAATTGCGATTATCATAAAGGCAGCCCAAATGAAAAGTAGTTTAAACCGTTGTTGTAGAGCTAATAAAACACTGCCCACAAACCAAAACAGTAAACCATTACTCATCGAAAAGGTGGTAATGAACATCGTAATGATGGCTACGCCAAATGCTGTGTAATTATTTTTACAGAGTAAATACACTGTTAAAAATCCCCAAAATAGTACTGAAATATGTTGCCAACCTGTTATTGCCCAATTACTTGTTAAATGATATTGGGGCTGTAATAAAAAAAATAACACGGGTAAAAAGTAAATCAGAGCTAACTTCTGTCTTGTAAATGTTTTCCAGAAAAGAAAAACGATTCCCATTAATTGAATATTGGTTACTAAGATAAGGGAACGGATATTCAATTTTCCTGTAAATTCATAACACAGTACAGCAGCTAACCTTCCCAAAAACATGCGGTGTTCGTTATTAGGACGAAGCAATAATGTTAATCTGTCGAGCCAGTTATTGTGCTTAATCCATATTACTACCGTTTCTGGAAAGGCATCAATGTCATCAAACCAAGGGACATTCACAGCGTATTGCCATAAAATAAGCCAAAATAAAACAATAGGACTGAGAATGATAAGATATAACCAGTTCGATTTACTTGTTAGCATATTAATTAGGAAATCATTAAAAGTATAGAGAAGTACAAAACACCTTAAAACGCCAACATCTTTACCGCCGTAATTGCTGCTTCATCGCCTTTATTTCCGTGGATTCCTCCCGCACGATCAAGGGCTTGTTGCTCAGTGTTGGGCGTTAATACACCAAAGATAACAGGTTTGTCGTATTTTAAACTCACATTCGTTAATCCTTGAGCCACAGCATGATTGATATAGTCGTTATGTTTGGTTTCTCCTTGAATGACGCAGCCGATACAGATTACAGCATCAATGTCATTTTTTTGAGCCATTTTTTGAGCAGCATAAGTCAATTCATAACTTCCAGGAACATTGACACGAATGATGTTTTCTTCTTTTGCTCCATATTGTAACAAGGTGTTAATGGCTCCGTTAGCCAAGGCTCCTGTAATTTCTTCGTTCCATTCTGCCACTACTACGGCAAAGCGTTTTTGGCTTACATCGGGTAGATTTTCGGTAGAGAAAATACTTAAATTTTTATGTGCTGACGACATGATAATTTCGGTTAAGATTAAAAAAAAGGGATAAGAACGTCGCTCTTATCCCTTTGAATACCTGTAATATACTATTTACTCAGAGACAGAACCTTCTAATGCCGCCTTGTATTTCTTGGCGTTAATAGCTTCTGATGACTCAGCATATTTTTCAGTAATTTCAGTATAAGTGTCTAATGCTTCTTTTGGTTGCTTATTAGCTTCGTAAGCCGCCGCTAACTTCATTAAATACGTAGGCGTAAAAAACTTATTTGCTTTGTATTCTGCTGCTTTTTTATAGAAGTCAATCGCATCTCCGTAAGATTTCTTTTCAGTGTACGCATCACCAATTAACGAGTAAGCACGAGCTTGTACTAACAAGTCTGAGCTACTGAATGATTTTAAGTGGTCGATAGCTGCATCGAATTTACCTTCCTTTAATTCTGCTACACCAGCATAGAAGTTTGCCAAGTTGCCTGTGTTACCACCGAACTCATCTGCAATTTTCGCCATTTCTTTTGCTGCAATTTTATTTGAATCTGCTTCAAATTTATAAACAGCATCAAATAATTTTGCTTGTCCTTCTGCATCTTGAGAGGCAGTGTAGTAGTGGTATCCAAAGTATCCAACTACAGCAAGAATGATTGCTCCTGCTACGCCGTACACTACATTTTTATTCTTTTCAACAACCACTTGAACTTTATGAAGGTCATCTTGAAGTTCGTGTTGTAATCCTTCTGGACTCTCTAAAAATTCTAAGGGTGTTTTTTCGTCTTTCTGTGCCATTTCGGTTTTGTAATTATTGATAAACTTTATTCCATTGTTTTTTGACTAGGAATAACAACGAGCGTTCAAATTCTGTTATCTCAGCAAATTAAGATAAATTTGGATTGCAAAATTAGGAATTCTCTTGGAATTTTAAAGACTTTTATATAATCTTTTGAAGCTAATCTCTTAAAGAGTAGTTTATTCCTGTTTTTCTATGTATAAATCTTTGAATAATAGAAAATTAACTGCTATAATTTACCTTCCTCTTAACCACTGTTCGGGATTTTGCTTGGTGGCATTTTTCCATACCTGAAAATTCATTTCTGAAGTACCATCGCTATCAGTTGCGACTACACCAAGTTTTTGTCCACTAGCCACCGACTGCCCATTGCTGACGGTAACATTACTAAGCTTACTATACACCGTAAAATAGTCCCCATGTTGTACCGCCACCATCATATTAACCCCAGGAATCGAGATAACTGACTGAACAATACCTTTATAGACTACTTTAACATCTTTGCCCGCTCCTGTTTGAATATCAACACCATTGTTGTTAAGTTTAATCCTTTTTAATACTGGATGATTATGAACTCCAAAATGATCAGAGATAAAACCTGAAGATACTGGCCAAGGCATTCGACCTTTTAGGGAAGCAAAGGAGGTCGCTAGTTTATTTTCTTCGGCATTCATCGAGATGGCCTCGTTGTCTTGCTTACTGATGACTTTGTTTTGGTTTCCTTTTTCGAGAGCAGCTTTGGCTCGTTGTTCTCTTTGTTGCGAACGTTTAATTTCTCGTTCTACAATCTGAGCAATCATACGGTCGAGGTTGCTAACCGATTTCTTCTTAGCTTCTAACTGACTTTTTAGTTGCTGTTCTTTGGTACTCAATTGAGCAACCAAATCCGTGTGTTTTTGCTTTAAATGCTCTAGGTTATCAATTTGGGTAACTTTTTCTTTTAAAATGGCTGCTTGTTCTTGCTTTCGTTGCAGAATCTTATGTTGTTCTGTTAATAATTCAGAACGAGTTTTCTGAATGAGAACTGCCTGTTTCTCTCTTGATTCTGAATACTGTTTAAGATACTGGTAACGCCTTGCGAGTTGATTGAAATCGGCAGAGGAGAATAAAAAGCTTAGTTTATTAAACTGGGTACTTACTTTGGCCGATGCATAAATCATCTTGGCATATTCTGCTTTCAACTTGTCTAAATTACCTGCTAATTTGCTGGAAGCTTGTTGTAAATCAATGATTTCTTGGGAAAGAAGTTGCTGATTTTCAGATAGAAGGTTAATTTGTTGATTTTGCTTTTCTATTCGCTCACCGATGGCCGTTACCTTACCCACACTCGCTTCCTTACTTTGCTCAGTCTTTTCAATAATTGTATTTAACTCCTGAATCTTTTGGAGATTCGCTCGCTTTGCTGCTTCTAATTGAACCCTTTTTGAACTGGTAGTATTCGCATTTTTTTGTCCAAAGCCTTCAAAGCCAATACCTATGATTAGGCATGACATAGTTAGCAATACTACTGATTTTGATAGGATGGAGTTAGACGAATTTTTCACGATGATAATGGATGAATACTGATATATGCTTCTCGTAAGGATAAATCTTAGTGATTTTTATTCAATAAACGTTCTGGTACTTTAAACGGAAACTCTAGAGGAGTATCCAATAATTCCACCTTCGTGTGCTTAATATTGACAACCGTCTGATACATTTTTTGGTCTTTCTCTGATTTGTAATCAACCGTTATCAAGCTACTTTGTGGAAATAAATATTCGTTCAATGCGGTAAAGTCTTCAAAATCCAAACTTAATTTATTGTTGGTATTCTCTTGGGTTAATAAGAGTTTTTTTAGCTTGCGATTTTGTCCAATATAGTTATCTATAAGAACTTTATTTTCTTCCTGCTTTAACAAATAATACTCGTTTTCACGAACTACTCTCGATTTTTTCTTCTTGAAAGGTCGGTTGCCAATAATCAGGGCTTGAATGATGTCGTAATCCACATTGAAGTTAAACTTCTCGGCAAATTGTGGATAAGTGAATTCTTGGTAGTCTCCATGAATCTTATCGTACAATTTAACGGCATCTTTGGTAAAAAGGGCATTGGCTACCGTGAAACCTACTGCTGAAACATTGAGCCAAATAAGGCTATCCTTTTTCATACGGATATCCACATTGACTGTTTGGCTTTCTTGTGCACTCTTGAAGGAAACTTTAGCTTTGGCTTTCAGATAATTGAAGTCAATTTCGTCAATTTTGACCTTGTCTTCTTCTAGTTCGTTATTCGTTTTACTAGTTGCAATGACCTCGTTTTTAGGAATAGTATCCAGTACTGCCTTAGGATTTTCTCCAGTTTTAACCGTGTCAGCCATGGCTATTACGGGTTGAGTATTGATGGTGGCAACCTGATTTTTCTTACAAGAGCTTAGTAAAATGGTCGATAATAATGCACTGATTACTAATTTATTCATTGACTTGGCGAATTTGTAGGAGCTACTGTTTTTGATGAATATTCTTATCTTTTATCTATTTCTCTCCAAAACTACTCAATAAGTTTTTGTTCTCTAATTTTTTGTTCGAGTAATGTGCTTGTTGAGCCAATTGTTCTGGCTTTTTTCCATTCTTCAATGGCTTTTTCCTTTTTACCTAGTTGAAAAAGGACATCACCGTAATGTTCTACAATCGTGCCACTTTGGTTCACATTATGCTTTACGGCCACTTCCAAAATCTGGCTTGCCTTTTCGTAATTCTTCATTACATACAACACCCATGCGTAGGTATCTAAATAAGTACCATTATCAGGATTTCGTTCGGCCAACTGAGCTCCCATTTGAGCAGCTCTTTCCAACTTTTCTTTCCGTAACGAAAGAAAGTAGCTGTAATTATTAAGAACGTGGTCATTCTCTGGATTAATTTTTAGTGCCATTTCATACGCTTGATCTGAAAGGGTATATTTCTTCAAACTATTGTAGGTATCCCCTAATTGTGCGTGAATATGCTCGGTCATTTCATAACCTTCTGGAGCCAAGCGACGTGCTTCTTCTAAGGACTCTTGAGCTTTCGCATATTGACGCTTACGATAATAAGCAGTCCCATTCAAATACCAAAAAGCAGCTTGGTTTGGAAATACATCAATGGCTTCTTCCGAATGCACAATGGCACTATCAATTTGGCGAAGGTCGAAATCCAACTGGATAATACGACCCCAAACTTCATTGACCGATTTATCAAGGCGGGCTGCCTTTACGTATTCATCTCTTGCCTCTTCTACTTCTTCTTTTTGGTAAAGTAAATCTCCTAAAATAGCGTGTGTCTTAGGGTCGTTCGGATTCGCTTTGATGAGTGTTTTGAGTAAACCTAAGGCATTTTCTTTGCTTTTATCGTCTTTGGCAGAGTTTAGGTAGCTCATCAAAATGCGAGCTTTGATATTGCCATCAAGATTATTGTCTAGCAGGGCAATTTCTAATTCTTTATTACTCTTTTCCAGCTCTCCTTTATCTAAATACAATTGAGCCAACATGATGTGAGCTTGAGCATTTTCGGGGTTATGATGCAGGATTTTCTCTAAGTAAGGAATCGCTTTGTCATTTTGCTTATTGCTAATCAATAACTCGGCCTGTTCGATGCTATAATCCATGTCTTCTGGATCAGACTTTACGAGTTTTTCCCCTTCTTTAATGGCATCGTCCATTTTGCCCATCTTCATCATAATCATTTGCTTTTGACGAGTAATTTCCTCGCTAACGCCCATAATGCGTTCGGCACGGTCATACGCTCTAATCGCATTGTCATACTGATTATCGAAAATAAAGACAGCCGCTTGTTCAATGTAATACGACGTTTTGGTCGGGTATTGTTGAATAAGCGTTTGATAAATTTTGATTGCTTCTGGATATTTTTTGGTACGAACCAGTAAGTCTGCCAAAAGCTCACTATAAGTAGGGTTTTCGGAGTCTATTTTAATGGCTTTTTCAATGTATGAAATGGCTTTGCTCTCTTCTTTTAATTTCTGATAGCTGTTGGCAATTGCATATAAAATACCTGCATTGTTAGGTGAAATTTCGAGGGCTTTTTCAAAATGAGGAATCGTTTTGTCATAGTCTTCCATCATATAGAATTTCATGCCTTCAGTAAAGCTAACCTCTGCTTCGATTAGTCTTGCATGTAAATTGTCTTCTTTCTTGGTGGTAGAGTTGTCTTTCTTTTGAGAAAAAGAGAAGGTGCTGACCGTCAATAAGAGGGTCATAATAGACAGTGTATGTGCAAAAGATAACTTCATATTTAATTCATGTGATAGCCTCAACGGTGGATGTTTTAGCGTAAAGTGGCTTATATCGAGTGCTATATTTTCTCAAAGTTAAGAAAAATCTCTTCAAGAAATAGTTATGGTATTGATAATAAGTACCTCCCCTTACGAATACTCAAATTTGTATCTTTAAAAGCAAATATTGAATTAAGTCTTTAAATTAGAACTTACTTGTGGATATAGCGTTATCAAGACATGTTTATTATAGGATTGAAATAAATAAAAATTACCAGTTAAACGTGTAGCGTTGAAAGTTCAATCTATTTCTTCCAAATAATATGTTGTTTAATTGTATTTAGTAAAACAAAATATTCATTGATAGCTTTCGTCTGAGCGAGGGTCGCTCATCAACTTTTGACTTTTTACCCAATCCGTTATTAATTGTATGGATACTAATTTAGAGCAGGTAATGCAAATAGCATCGGTGGCATTTAACCGATATAAGACTTTTTCAAGACAACAAAAGGCAAGCTTTCTGTATGCGATTGCAGATGAAATCCTCGCTGCTTCGGAGGCCTTGATTCAACAAGCAAAGGAGGAAACAAATATCTCAGCCACGCAACTAGCTGGCGAATTAAAGCGAACGGTTTTCCAATGGCATAGCTTTGCTCGTTTGTTGGAAGAAGGTTCTTGGGTAGAAGCCCGAATTGACACGGCGAATTTGGAACGGTTACCCGTAGCAAAACCAGATGTTCGTAAGATGTTGCAACCTCTTGGAATCGTGGCCGTTTTTGGGGCTAGTAATTTCCCTTTTGCTTATTCTACCTTGGGTGGCGACACGGCCTCGGCTTTGGCTGCTGGTTGTGCCGTGGTGGTAAAAGGACATCCTGCTCATCCGCTTACCTCCCGCTTATCTGCGGAGTTAATTTTGAAAGCGGCTACTCGTACGGGTATGCCAGAAGGTCTTTTTGCCCATGTTGAAGGGCTTGGTTTTGAAATTGGAAAAGAGCTGGTGTTGCATCCGCTTACGAAGGCTGTTGGGTTTACGGGTTCTTTACGTGGTGGACGTGCTTTGTTCGATATGGCGAGTCAACGTCCAGAGCCTATTCCTGTTTTTGCAGAAATGGGAAGTATTAATCCTGTCATTTTGATGCCTGAGAAATTGCAAAATGAAGGAGGAGAAGTTGCCCAGCGTTATCTGCAATCCATTACGGCAGGGATGGGGCAGTTTTGTACGAACCCTGGCTTACTTATTGGTGTCGCAGGTGAAGGACTTGATGTATTTGTAAAAGAACTAGCCAATGGGATGACTCAAGTTGCTCCTGCGGCCATGCTCAATGCAGGAATTTATCAGAATTATGAAGGAAAAAGAACCATTGTAACTTCGCAAGAAGGAGTACGCATTGAGGCAGAATCTCAACTCCCTAAATCGGGAATTATTCAAGCAATACCTACCTTAGCTTCGGTGGATGCAACGTATTTTTTATCGAACCCACTCTTACATCAAGAGGTTTTTGGCCCTTTTTCTTTGTTAGTAATATGCCAAGACTTAGCCGAAATGCAAAAAGTGATTGAGCATTTGGAAGGACAAATTTCCTGTACCATCATGGCAACCGAGCAAGAATTGTTAGCCAATAAGGAGATAGTAGAACGTTTGAGAGCTATTTCGGGAAGATTAATTTTTAATGGAGTGCCAACAGGGGTAGAAGTTGGCTATGCCATGCAACACGGAGGTCCTTACCCTGCCAGTACCGATGCTCGTTTTGGAGCTGTTGGACAAGACGCTATCAAGCGGTTTGTTCGTCCTGCTTCTTACCAGAATTGCCCCGATTTTTTATTACCCGATGAATTGAAAAATGATAATCCATTGGGAATCTGGCGGATGGTGGATAACGTACTGACGCAGTAATAAAAAAGCCCTTTTGATTCTGGATCAAAAGGGCTTTTTATTACTATTACTGGGGTAATATTAAACCACCTTCACCGACCAGTTCAATACGATTTCGTCCATTTCTACTTCTACTGCATCTTCGATTGTTCCGACTACATCAAGCGAAAGAGCTTGTACTTCTTGAGCAATGTAGTCTTTGAATGCCAAGACACTCGCAGAAATTTCTGGATTTGAATCTACTAACTGAATCGCAATTTTATCCGTTACTTCAAATCCTGAATCTTTACGGAAGTTTTGTACACGGTTGACAAAATCACGAGCAACGCCTTCTTGACGAAGTTCGTCACTGATAGTAATGTCTAACGCAACCGTTAACCCTGCTTCAGATGCAGTTAAGTAACCAGGTAAATCTTCTGTCAAGATTTCTACTTCCGCAGGCGTAATGTCAAATTCTGTATTTGCTAAACGGAATGTTCCTGCTTTTTCTAAGGAAGCAATATCATCAGAAGTCATCGTTTGAATTGCCGCCGCTACTTCTTTCATTTTTGGCCCAAATTTTGGCCCTAATGCTTTGAAGTTTGGTTTTACTTTCTTTGAAAGAACACCTGAGGCATCGTCTAAGTACGCAACTTCTTTGATATTTACTTCTGACTTGATAAGCTCGTCCACGTGGCGGATTTGCTCACGAGTTAACTCACTCAAAATCGGAATTAAGATTTTCGATAACGGCTGACGTACCTTAATTCTGTTGGTCTTACGTAACGAGTGAACCAATGAACAAATACGTTGTGCCAATTCCATCGACGTTTCTAAGTCGGTATCAATCCAAGCTGATTCTACCGCAGGATAATCCGTTAAGTGAACCGATTCGCTTTGGTCAGCCAAACATTCGGTCATGTTACGGAACAACCAATCGCCATAGAATGGAGCAATTGGCGACATCAATTGAGCAACAGTTTTCAAACAATATGCCAAGGTTTCATACGCCGAAACTTTATCGTTTGTTAGTTCACCCTGCCAGAAACGTCTTCTACCCAAACGCACGTACCAGTTAGAAAGATGGTCGCCCACAAATTCTTGAATAGCACGTCCAGCTTTGGTTGGCTCATACGCATTGAAGGCTTCATCTACTTCACCGATTAAGGTTTGAAGTTTCGATAAAATCCAACGGTCTAATTCTGTGGCAATGCTGATGTCAATTTTTCCAGTTGGTTTATAACCGTCTAGGTTGGCATACAAGGCAAAGAAATTATAGGTATTCGTTAATGTTCCAAAAAACTTATTACGTACTTCCGTGATACCCGCTAAGTCAAACTTGAGGTTGTCCCACGGTTGAGCGTTCGTAATCATGTACCAACGAGTTGGGTCAGCACCGTATTTTTTCAAGGTATCAAATGGATCAACCGCATTGCCTAAACGCTTAGACATTTTGTTGCCATTTTTATCCAAGACTAAACCCGTCGAAACTACATTTTTGAAAGCTACCGAATCAGAAACCATCGTTGAGATAGCGTGAAGCGTAAAGAACCAACCACGAGTTTGGTCAACACCTTCCGAGATAAAATCGGCAGGATAAGCTTTGTCAAAAATATCGCTGTTTTCAAATGGATAATGCCATTGAGCATACGGCATTGCACCAGAGTCAAACCAAACGTCAATTAAGTCGGTTTCACGAGTCATTACCTCACCTGCTTCCGAAACCAAGAATACTTCATCCACAAATGGGCGGTGTAAGTCTAGGGTTTCATTACTTGCTGATGCTGTGATGAACGCCTCATTTTGTTTGCGTTGTGTTTCGTTTAACACGTCGCTTGCTAGGGCTTTCTGAACGCCTTCTACTAATTCAGCAATTGAACCGATACAGATTTCAGCATCGTTTTCTGAACGCCAAATTGGAAGTGGAGTTCCCCAATAGCGAGAACGAGATAAATTCCAATCTACCAAGTTTTCTAACCAGTTTCCAAAACGACCTGTTCCTGTCGATTCTGGTTTCCAGTTGATGGTGTTATTCAATTCGATTAATCGATCTTTTACCGCTGTGGTACGGATAAACCATGAATCTAATGGATAGTACAAAACAGGTTTGTCTGTTCTCCAACAATGTGGATATGAGTGATCAAATTTCTGAACATTAAACGCACGGTTTTCTGTTTTCAATTTAATCGCAATACGTTCATCTACCGAAAGGTATTTGTCACGTCCTTGTTTTGCTTTTTCGATTTCTTTTTCTTCTTCTGAAAGGTAGGCTTCCTTCACAAATTCACCAGCAAAGTCTGTCACCTCGATGACAAAACGACCTGTACGATCTACCAAAGGCACATCCTTACCGTTTTCGTCTTTCACCATGATGGCAGGAATGCCATTTTGTTGAGCCACTCTAAAGTCATCTGCCCCAAATGTTGGAGCCGTATGCACAACGCCAGTACCGTCTTCTGTCGTAACAAAATCGCCGATGATTACTTTAAAGGCTTCCGTTTCTGGTTGTACATAAGGCATCAATTGTTCGTATTCGATACCTGCTAAGAATTCTCCTTTGCATGTTGAGATAATTTGCCAAGGGATTAACTTATCTCCTTCTTGGTAGTTATCAAAGTCGCCATCTTGCCCTTTTGGATTGAAATATTTACCCAATAAATCTTTCGCAAGGATAACATTTACAGGCAAATAAGTATAAGGGTTGAACGTATAAACGAGAGCATATTCGATGTTCTTGCCAATTGTCAGTGCCGAGTTCGATGGAAGTGTCCAAGGCGTGGTTGTCCATGCCATGATAAATAAATCACCTCTGCGTCTGGCAGCCGCCACATCGTCAAATAAGAAAGCCGATTTACCCGTATGTTTTACTTTAAACTGCACGGTCATAGACGTGTCTTTTACTTCACGATAACAACCAGGTTGGTTCAATTCGTGAGAAGATAAGCCCGTTCCAGCGGCAGGAGAATACGGTTGAATCGTATAGCCTTTATACAGTAAATCTTTTTGATAAAGTTTCTGTAATAAATTCCAAACGGATTCAATATAGTTATTTTCGTAGGTGATATAAGGGTCTTCTAAGTCCACCCAGTAGCCCATTTTTTCGGTTAATTCATTCCACTGATCGGTGAATTTCATAACCGTCTCACGACACTTCTTGTTGTATTCTTCAACGGTAATTTTCCTACCAATATCTTCTTTGGTAATGCCTAATTCTTTTTCTACTTGAAGCTCTACAGGTAGGCCGTGTGTGTCCCAGCCTCCTTTACGCTTTACCTGTTTCCCTTTAAGGGTTTGGTAACGACAGAAAATATCTTTGATAGTACGAGCCATCACGTGGTGGATACCGGGCGTACCATTTGCCGAAGGAGGCCCTTCGTAAAAGGTAAAACTAGGGTGTCCTTCACGAGTTTCGATTGATTTCTCGAAAACATTATTTTCCTGCCAATATTTCAGGATTTCATCCGCAACCTGACCGTAATCTAGGTTTTTATATTCTTTAAAATTCATATCGAAGCCCCCATCCCATTGGGGGAGTTAATGACGTATCGCTCCCCTTGGGTTACAGGGAGTTCTACAAAATTACAATAAATGAATCGGTTTTGGAAGAAAGCAGAAAAAAATGAAAGCGTATTCCAACCTTCTGTTTGCATCCTGTATCTTTAGAACAAAAACATCTTAACGAAAATTCAACCATGAAAACCTCATTTATTGGTATCCTATTGGCGATTACCGCACTAGCAGGTGCTTGTACCTCTGTGGACGTGAATCCAGAGTCGAAGGCGGTGGCTGCCTCTGCCACTTTCTTGATTGGCAAATGGGCTCCTACGTATATCGTGCAAAATTCGGGAGAAACGAAGTGGACTCCTATTCAAACTTTTGCGGCTTTGCCTACTTATGAATTTACAAGCGAAGGAAAATTTCTTATAAATGGAAAGCCTACAGAAGACTGTTGTCCACGTATTGGGAAGTCGTTTACGGCTAAAGATGGACAAATCACATTTTCCGACTTCAATAGCTGTCCTAATGTGATGTGTATCGCATTGGCGTATGAACCTTGGAAGTTTGAGCAAGGAACAGGCGATACCTTGATTTTGCAAGAAACAACAAGCCGTGCAAAATACGTTCGTATGAAGTAAAATAACGAAGAGGTGGTGTAAAAAGTCTGAAGCTTAATTTTGGTAGAAAATGCTTTACACGTTAAGCATTACATTTTTTACACCCCTCCTTTCTTTTGTTTCGTATCTTTGTCTTATGGAAAAAGCACTAGTACGAACTCTGTATCTACAGCAAAGACGAGCCATGTCGTCGGAGGCAATCGCTCAGCAAAGCCTGCTGATAAAACAACGTTTTTTTGAGTCGATAGACTTAACAAGCGTTCGTTTTCTACATATTTTTTTACCTATCCTGAAACAAAAAGAAATCAACACGTGGTTGATTTTGGAAGAAGTAATCCTACGTTATCCAACTATTCAAGTAGTGGTTTCTCGGAGTGTACCAGAGACCTACGAAATGACTCATTATTTATATGAATCGGAACAACTAACACTGAATAAGTGGGGAATTCCTGAACCTATTGAAAACCCTGCTACACGAGTAGCAGAAAAGGCAGTAGACCTAGTCCTTGTTCCTCTGCTGGTGGCAGATGCCGCAGGGAATCGGGTGGGCTATGGCAAAGGATTTTACGATCGTTTTTTGCAAAAATGCCGCCCAGACGTAGTAAAAGTCGGCTTGAGTTTATTCCCTCCTATTGCTCAAATAGACGATGTCAATTCCTTTGATATTCCGCTTTCCGTATTGCTTACGCCTGATATGACCTATAATTATTTAGGACGATGAAAAAGCGTGTTTCTGGTAGCAAGAATATAGTACAAATGGATTATTTTTTTTTGCTATAGTAATAAACACGGAAAAAATCTTTTCTCTTCCAAGATTATAGCGTAATTTTGCGGACTTTTTATGTATTTGCAAGAGCGTGAAAATCAATAATTTATTTTTCAATACGTTTTGTTTTATTCTTGAAAAAGCCAAATCAAATGAAGATAGCCAGCGTTTCGCTTAAACGAATAGTATTAGTGGCAATGTTCTTGGGAATTCGGTCGTTGTTTGCTCAGTCAATCAATACCAAATTACAAGTCATTCAGGTTGAATCTAAGTTATTTGGTACAAGGTATATCTACGAACATCAGACAATTGATAACCCGCTTGCTTTACAAATACCTTTGCTTCAACTAAAAGACCCTGAAGTAAGTCGAGCGTTTTTGCGGTTTAAACAGCAACGAAAAGTAGTACAGACAATCGGTTTTTGCTCTACTTTATTTTCACTATATGCCATTCTCAACAGAGATAAAGTTAGTAATGGCACTTATTGGACAGTAGTAGGAACAACAGCTGTAGTTTCGGGATATTTGAATATCAAGTCAAATATTCACCTGTACAAATCCGTCGAACGTTACAATAACCTTGTAGGAAGTAACCAAGTCGGCATCAAATTAGAGCAATATCCCTTCGGCAAAGAAACGCTTGTGGGATTAGCCTTCAAACACGAATTTTAAATTTTTATTAATAATTAATTACGTAAAACAATGAAAGTAGCAGTAGTCGGAGCCACAGGTTTGGTCGGTGGCGAAATATTGAAGGTTTTAGCGGAACGCAACTTCCCTGTAACAGAACTTATTCCAGTAGCCTCAGCACGTTCTGTGGGTAAACAGGTAGAGTTTAAGGGTAAGCAATATACCGTTGTAGGCTTCGAAGATGCTATCAAGATGAAACCAGCCGTTGCTATTTTCTCAGCGGGAGGTACAACATCCTTAGAAACAGCTCCTTTATTTGCAGCAGCAGGTATTACCGTAGTAGATAACTCATCTGCATGGCGTATGGATCCTACTAAAAAATTAGTAGTACCAGAAATCAATGCTCAGACATTGACAAAAGAAGATAAAATTATTGCAAACCCGAACTGCTCAACTATTCAAATGGTTGTAGTAATGAATCCTTTGCATAAAAAATACAAAATCAAACGTGTAGTTGTTTCTACGTACCAATCAGTAACAGGTACAGGAAAAGCTGCGGTTGACCAAATGTTTGCTGAACGTGAAGGTCGTACAGATGTACCAGCGGTATATCCATACAGAATTGACATGAACGTTTTACCACACATTGACTCGTTTTTACCTAACGGTTACACCAAAGAAGAAATGAAAATGGTGAACGAAACGAAGAAAATCATGATGGATGATTCTATCGCAGTGACAGCTACTACCGTTCGTATTCCAACAGTAGGTGGACACTCAGAATCGGTAAATATCGAGTTTGAAAACGACTTTGATTTACAAGAAGTAATTGATATTTTATCTCAAGAAGAAGGCGTAATAGTACAAAATGATTCGGCTAATCTTGAGTATCCAATGCCATTGACAGCACACGGAAAAGACGAAGTATTTGTTGGTCGTATCCGTCGTGACGAAAGTCAAGCTAACACATTGAATTTGTGGATTGTTGCAGATAACCTACGTAAGGGAGCTGCCACAAACGCAGTTCAAATCGCTGAATATTTAGCGAAAAACGAACTATTGTAGTGTAAATAGGTTTGAGAGGTGTAAAAGACAGAAAATCTGTGCTTTGCATAAAAGCCGAGACCCTGAGGTCTCGGTTTTTTTTTTGTCAAAGGCACTGAAAATAGACATTATGTTATTTTACCGAATCAATTCAATGAGTATAAATACTTTATTTTTTCAAATATGAGAATAATCATATTTGAAATGTTAGATAGCTGTATAACTTTGCAACAAGATGATTGTCTCGAAAAGATTATCCCCTAGTTAAGATATTATTAAGAAAAGAGTCTGTTTGTAAAATATTTTATTTTTTCTTGAAATATTTCAATTGTATTATAAACCACCGTATATTTGTGAAATTTTTGAGATAGCCACACCTCATTTTGATTATACAGTATATACGTAAAACAAAACTTACTTAAAGTTATGAACACAGAAGTAGAAGAAAAAACCCGATACTCAGAAGAAGAACTTAAAGAATTTGAAGCTATAATAACCGCCAAGTTAGAAGAAACTCGTGGAGAATTAAATTACATTCGTGAAGCACTTCACAAACGTAATGACCCAGGAACAGATACCACTGCTGGGAATTCGAAACCAATGGAAGATGGAGCTGATACTTCAGAGAAAGAAAGCCAGAGCCAATTGGCATCTCGCTTACAAAAGTTTGCCACACAGTTGGAAAATGCACTTATTCGTATCAAAAATGGAACGTATGGTGTATGTATTGACACGGGCAAACTGATTCCGAAAGAACGTTTGAGAGCTGTACCACACACGCAACAAACAATTGAAGCAAAGTTAATGAAGCAACAACGTTAGTTAAACTGGGGACGAGATTGTTTCTCAAATAACTAATGCGAAGATAAAAAACACTACTTCGAAACAATAATGAACTATGACGAAAAAGCGGGTAACCGCTTTTTTTGTTTTAAATTCGTGCTTATGAAACTAGTAGAGCCTAACGGATTGATAGATAATCTCTATAAATACGTAAATACGAATATTGAATTAGCCAAATTAGAGGTACAAGAACGTATTGAAGAAGGAATTAAACGAGTGATGATTATGGGATTAATGGCCATTATCGCTCTGTTATTTTTACTCTTCTTCTTTATCACACTTGCTTTACTGCTTAATTATTGGCTTGATAGCTCTTTCATGGGCTTTCTGATAGTAACTGTTCTATTAGCTTTTTTGCTAGGAGGAGCTTTTTTTGTCATCCAACGAAAAGAAGACAAGGCTAACGAACCTGAGCAAGAACTGAGCATAGACAAAGATTAAATGTGCTTTTTGACCTATCGAAGGCTATTATTTTATAATTTTGCTGATAAATCATTCCGCATCTTTTGTGGTTGAATAAATAACAAAACTATGTTTCCAGTAAAAAATAAAACTTCGATTTCCGAGCGAAAAAAGGCATTGAGAGCTGAAGCTGACTTCTATAAAACAACCATCGACGGACAAGTTATGCAGCTAAAAAGCGATGCTGTCGCAGTAAGTACCAAGGCTCTTTTTATTGCAGCTACCTTATTAGGAACGTACTTATTGTTTAATTTTATCGTATCAGACGATGAAAAAGAACAAGAAGATAAAATCGTATCAGAAAATACCAATGTGCCGATGGTTATTCAATCTTCGGAAGAAAATAGTTCTTGGCTAGTCAAATCAATAAAAGGTTATATGCTCTCTTTTTTGATGGGAATTGCTCGAAATAAAATAATGGCAGCAATCGCCATGCTGAAAGATTCAAATGCAAAATAACTTATTAAATAGCTTTGGGAACATTAAGGCAAAAAACAAAAAGGCATTTGCCGTATTGCTTGACCCCGATGGACTATCTGAGGAACGCTTGAGTGAATTGTTGGCCATGAGTACCCAAAGTAAAGTTGATTATTTCTTTGTCGGTGGAAGCTTAATTACGCATTATGTAGTCGAACAGTCGATACGGATGATTAAAGAACAGTCGAACGTCCCTGTGATTCTTTTCCCTGGTAATAGTTTGCATATTAGCCCTTTAGCAGATGGTATTCTATTTTTATCCTTAATTTCGGGACGCAACCCTGAATTCTTAATCGGTCAGCAAGTGGTGGCTGCTCCCTTGTTAAAGGCAAGTGGTTTAGAGGTAATGCCAACGGGTTATCTACTAGTGGATGGGGGTCGCCCGACGACGGTTTCGTATATTTCTAATACTAACCCCATTCCGCATAATAAACCAGCGATTGCTGCATGTACCGCTATGGCTGGTGAAATGTTGGGGCTCAAACTGATGTACCTAGATGCAGGTAGCGGGGCGGAAAATGTGGTTTCTTCCGAAATGGTTAGTGCTGTTCGGAAAGCCGTTGATACCCCTCTTATTGTGGGAGGAGGAATTAACTCGGTTGAGAAAGCTCAACATCTTTTAGAGGCAGGGGCTGATGTCATTGTAGTTGGGAATGGTATTGAAAAAGATATAAGTCTATTGGCTGAAATTGCAAAAACAGTAGAAGCCTTTAATATAAACTAAGTGAACTAGTTGCATGTATCATACCCCAAAAATTGCTATTGGTGCAGTTTTTGGGGTATTCTCTTTTGAAAAATAAAGGAAAATACCTGAAAATGGGAAGGCTTATGTACTTGCTATATCCTAAAAAAATCCTTAAATTCACTCGACTTTATTACAAAGATTACTTGTTGAAGGCTATATTAAGTAGATTTAACACATTGACAACGAAATAGTTATCTTACACATAAATTCATCTTTTAATTTTAAAACAAATCATTTAATAAAATGGCTGGAGTAAACAAAGTTATTTTACTAGGCAATTTAGGTTCTGACCCTGAAATTAGATCATTACCTAGTGGATCTAAGGTAGCATCTTTTAGTATTGCTACATCTGAAGCTTATAACAACAAAGATGGTCAACGAGTTGAACAAACAGAATGGCATAGAATTGAGTTATGGGACGGCTTAGCCAACATTGCAGAACAGTATCTGAAGAAAGGCAGAACGGTTTATGTAGAGGGCAAAATCAGAACAGAAGAATATACAGATAAAGATGGTATTGCTCGCAAAACCACCAAAATTAGAGGTACTTCCATGACCCTTGTAGGCGGAAATCCTGAAAACTCAGGTGCGTCACAGTCGCAAGGTGCTTATGCTGCTCCTGCTCCACAACCAAGCAGACCAGCTCCGGCTCCTGCCCCAGCTCCTGTACCAGATTTTCAAGCGGGAGAAGAAGACGATTTACCTTTTTAACCCTTTTTATTCGGGCTTCTGTGATTGCTTACTGATCACAGAAGCCTTATCTTAAACTTAATAAACAAACAATTGGAAACTCGATTATCTGACGAATCTTACCCGATTAGGGTGTTTTTAGCTCAAGTTGAAAACACCTCATCATACAGTATTTATGGAATCAATACCTTGATTCTACTTGGCCTTCTCTTTCTCTCTGCCTTATTAGCGGGCTCGGAAGTTGCCTTTTTCTCACTTACCGCTGATGAAAGAGCTGCTTGCCGTGATAGCGATAGTAGTAGTGAACGACTGATTGCCAAGTTGTTAGATAAACCTCAACAACTGTTAGCTACTTTGTTGATATTCATTAACTTAGTGAATATTACTTTCGTAACAATTTCCACATTTATTACGGAACAAGTCTTGGGAGAGGCTGAAAAAGAGTCGCTAGTAGCTACGCTAATCTTACTTGTTGGTGTAACCTTTGTGATTACTTTTTTTGGTGAACTGATTCCTAAAGTATGGGCTCAACAAAATAACCTTCGCTTTGCAAAAATAACGGCACCCATTATCGACGTGGCTACGGTTATTTTTCAACCTCTTTCTTCACTCCTATTAGGCATTAGTAACATTATTGAAAAACGAGTAGAACGTAAAGGATATACGATTACGGCTGATGAGCTAAATCATGCCTTGGAAATTACTACTGGAGAGGGAACCTCTGAGCAAGAAAAAGATATCCTCAAAGGAATCGTCAATTTTGGAAGTACCTCCGCTAGAAGTGTCATGAGGTCTAGAAGAGATTTAACGGCTTTTGATATTGAACTCGACTTTCATGAGTTGATGGATAAAATCAATAAATCGGGTTATTCGAGAGTACCTGTTTATAAAGAAACAATAGATAAAATAGAAGGTATCTTATATATTAAAGATTTATTACCTCATATTGATAAAGATGAACACTTTGTCTGGCAAAACCTGATTCATCAAGCCTTCTTTATTCCTGAAAGCAAGAAAATTGATGACTTGCTGTATGATTTTCAGGAAAAAAGAGTACACATGGCTGTGGTCGTGAATGAATATGGGGAAACCGAAGGAATTGTAACCATGGAAGATATTATCGAAGAGATTGTCGGTGATATTAACGATGAATACGATGAGGAAGACCTCGGTTATGTAAAACTTCCTGATGGCTCCTATGAATTTGAAGGAAAAATTTCGTTGAATGACTTGTGTAGAGCATTAGGAATTGATAATGACACATTTGATAAAGTTAGAGGAGAAAGCGAGTCATTGGCAGGATTATTAATTGAATTATTCACTCGATTACCTCATGCTGGCGAAGAAGTCATACAGGATAAATATATTTTTAAAATAGCCTCTGTCGATACTCGGAGAATTAAGAAAGTCAAAGTGACAATCAAATCGGAAGAGGTTGACATTCCCGAAAAGGAAACAGATAAAAAATAAGCTTTTTAATAAACGTAAGAATTACCTCAATTCTTACGTTTATTTGTTTTACAGCAAACGGAAAACTAATGAATATTTTAAACCATGCTAAAGGGTTTTTGTTTCTCTCAATGTTAATAGTAGCTTGTGAGAAAACACCTACAATAACACCTAATGATAATTTTGATGGAGCGGTTGATAAAGGCCTACTTGAAAATCCTGAAATTGATGAAGCATCTGGACTTGCACCAAGTTTAAGCAATGAAGGGGTGCTTTGGACACATAATGACAGCGGCGATAAAAATAGAATTTTCTCAATTGATACCGTAGGGAAAGGGAAACGGGAGTTTTATTTAGAAGGGGCAGAGAATCGTGATTGGGAAGATATGGCGATAACTTCTTTTGAGGATGGCCCGTATTTGTACGTAGCTGATTTTGGTGATAACATTGCTCAATATAGCGATTGTGCTATTTATCGTTTGCCAGAACCTAGCATTAATAGTACAACACCTTTAAGTAATACGGTGAAAAAGGTACAAAAAATAAGCTATCGCTATCCTGATGGAGCAAGAGATGCCGAGTGCCTATTGATTGATCATAAAACAAAGGATATTTATATTTTAACAAAACGAGAAGCTAAACAACGTCTCTATCGTTTGGCATACCCACAGTCATATACTCAGATGATGACGGCAGAGTTTGTAGAAGAAGTTTCTTTTTCAACGGCGATAAATGCCTTGTTTTATATTACTGCGGGAGATGTTTCGCAGGATAATCAGGAATTATTGGTGAGAAATTATGGTACTATTTACCACTGGAGAAGAGCCGCTAATGAGACCATTCCAATGATGTTAGCTCGTCCTGCTTTGGTACTTCCTTATAACTATAACTCGGCTAAAGAGCCACAAGGAGAAGGAATTTGCTTTGCTAAAAATGGCTCAGGATATTATACCATTGGCGAAACAAGTGATGCGTTAGTTCCTGTGCATTTGTATTGGTATGCTAGGCAGAAGTAAAAAATTGACTTTGTATCCAATAACAACTTTTCAAAAATTCTTTGGTATTGAGTCTCTCTTTGAAATATGCGACTTGTTTAGTGAATACGGTAGTCTGCCTTCAAAAGGCTGACTACCGTCAATATCCTAGAAGTTATGCCTGATAACTTTTAAATTTCATTTGGTACAAAATACGGGAGCTTCTCTACACGGGTGAATGAATTCACCCGCTAAGTGGAATAAATGATTTGGAGCTAGTTATATATTTCTCTGTGTGTATTGCTTTAGGTAAGGATAACTTAAAACGTTGAATCCTACACTGTTTACTCTCCCTTACTATTTCTCCAAAATTCTCAATTTGGCAAAACTCAATAAGAGTACCTTCTCGCCTACTCCGCCTTCAAATATAATTTTAGCTTTACGGTCACTTCCATTTACTTCTACTTCTTTTACTGCACCGAAGCCAAATTTTAAATGCTCTACTCGGTCGCCAGCAACTAATACAGACGTGTCACTTGGCTTAAAATCGCCAGATGGTGTATGATTTGTCGCAGCGGGTTTACTAGAAACCACCATCTTTTTATCTACAGGCGTTAAATTACTTGCAGGTGTTTTTTTAGTGGTATTCACAAAACTTGGGGCTGCTGTACTCGAAGTTTCTCTACGTACAAATCCTTGAGGAATGCGAGGCTCTTCTACTCGACGGATATTTTTTGCCAGTTGCAAATACATCGGATTAATATCATCTAAGAAACGGCTTGGTTCGCAAGGTTTTAGGCGACCATATTGGTAGCGAGTTTCGGCATAAGACATTACTAAACGCTTTTCGGCACGAGTGATGGCTACGTAAAACAAACGACGTTCTTCTTCCAAATCTTGACGACTTTGAAGCATCATTTGACTAGGGAATAAATCCTCCTCCATTCCCACGATATAGACATGGTTGAATTCCAAGCCCTTCGCTCCGTGGATGGTCATCATCGTAATGCGGTCGTTATCGCCATCGGGGTCATCTTGGTCGGCTGTAGTCAACAAGGACACCGATTGTAGGAAACTCGAAAGGGATTTATCTTCCGTTTCAGGACTATCGACAAACTGTTTGATAGAGTTTAATAATTCTTGTACGTTTTCGTAACGAGATAAGCCTTCTACCGTTTTGTCTTCGTGTAATTCCTTCAACAAACCTGATGTTTTAGCAACGTGAGCCGCAATTTCATAGGCATCTTTTTGCTGACTTTCTACCATCAATTTGAACGACTTGATTAAATCGGCAAAGCCTTCAATGGTATCTGCAAAACGTCCTGCCTGAAACTGACGAATATTGGCAACAACCTCCCAAATAGGTTCTTGACGTTCGGCAGCCGTTAATTCTAATTTGGCAATGGTCGTATCTCCAATGCCTCTTTTGGGTAAATTAATAATCCGTTTGAAAGCTTCGGTATCTCGTTGGTTAATGATAAAACGTAAATACGCCAGAACATCCTTAATTTCACGACGTTGGTAAAAAGAAAGTCCGCCAATAATTCGGTATTTCAAATTCAGTTTACGTAAGGCTTCTTCAAAAGCACGAGACTGAGCATTGGTTCTATATAAAATGGCAAAATCCGTATTTTTGAGTCCGTGAGCCATTTTGGCTTCAAAGATATTACTAGCAATCAAACGTCCTTCTTCGTTATCAGAACCCGCTTTTACCAAGTCGATTAGGCTTCCTTCTTCGTTGCTTGTAAATACGGTCTTTTTTAATTGAGCCTTATTTTTAGCAATAACCGAATTGGCAGCTTGTACGATGGTATTGGTAGAGCGATAATTTTCCTCCAATTTAATGGTCGTAATGGTTGGATAATCTTTCGATAAATTCAAGATATTCTCAATATTTGCCCCACGGAAAGCATAAATTGATTGAGCGTCATCCCCCACGACACAGAGGTTATTACTCATTGCCGAAAGCTTTTTCACAATCAGGTACTGAGAAACGTTAGTATCCTGAAACTCATCCACCATGACGTGTTTGAATTTACGTTGATATTTATCCAAGACCGCAGGGTGGTCACGAAATAAGACATTGGTATTGAACAATAAATCATCAAAATCCATGGCATTTGCTTGAAAGCAACGCATGGCATATAATTTATACAAGCGACCCACTTCAGGCAATTTAGCTCCTGCATCATCCGCCATGATAATCGGATTATTCAAGTATTCATCAGGGCCAATCAGACGGTTTTTTGCTCCCGAAATACGGTTAAAGACCACATTGGGTTTATACACTTTATCATCAAGTCCACGTTCTTTAATGATACTTTTCAAAAGTGATTTTGAATCGTCGGTATCGTAAATGGAAAAATCAGAAGTATAGCCCAAGTGTTTTCCTTCAAAACGAAGAATTTTGGCAAAGACTGAGTGAAACGTTCCCATCCAAATATTACGAGCCTCATTTCCTACAGCCTTTTCAACACGTTGACGCATTTCACCCGCAGCCTTATTCGTAAAAGTCAGTAGTAAAATTTGAAAAGGATCAATACCCTTTTCAATCAAATAAGCCGTTCGGTAGGTAAGTACCCGAGTTTTGCCAGAACCTGCCCCCGCAATAATCATCAGAGGGCCTTCAATATGTTCTACCGCAGCCCGTTGCGGCTCATTTAATCCTTGTAAATAATCCATTCGTAGTATATTGTTTTAGCAAAAAGCAGTTGCTTAAAGCTTCGAAATTCAAAAAAACAAAATTACGAAAAATATACTGAAGCGTAGTGTATGTAGGGAATTAAGGTTGGGGAGGAGATGTATAGGAGGTAATTGATAGTAAGAACACGCTTACTTTGTGAAAATAAGCGTGTCTAATGTTTTTTGAGAATATTCATCTAATTGAGATTCGTCCCAGAGTTTTACACAAGGTACTTGTTCTAAGATTTTAACCGCTTCGTCGTATTTTGACGCAAGCCCTTTAAGCTTAGGTTCTGCTAGTAATATGTCAAATCTTGCTTTGTGTTCGTCGGCATAGCCTTGTAGAAGGGTGAATTTACCAAAATTAAGAGTAGCTTTTTTGATAATTGATTCTGGCAGTTTTAAGTCTAAGCTAACAGGGCTTACAATATTATAAGTACCATTTTGCCACGCAAAAGGGAATGTGTATTCTCCAATTTGCTTATTTTCTTCAATTTTTCGCCTTGTGAAAATTTGGTCATCACCCAGTTTTATCTTATTACGATATTCTTTGATTAAATATTCTTCTGTATGTTTTTTGTAAGAGACCTCTTCTACTTCATAAGCAGATAAGTACAATACTTCTAGTTGCTTTATTATTTTAGTTAAATCTTCGGTATATAAAATACTGGTTTTAATTTCTCCGAATTGTAATGCTGAAGCGTCACGAACTAAGATTTCGTCATTGATGAAATCTAGTATCCGATTGCTATAGTCATTAAAAATTTCTGGTTGACGATTTAACGCATCTACTTTACTAGCAATTCCCTTGAAAAAAGCTTTAATAGTACGTTCTGCTATACTATTGGGATAGGCAGCTCGTAAACGAGTTAATTTTTCTGGATAGACAAAAGCAAGTTTTTGTTGGTCAGGAAACAGCACCAATAACGCCACATTCAGTACTTCTCCCGAAGCTGAATTGTAGTGATATTGAAGGGGACAATATTGAAAAATGCTGTTCATATTTATGTTGTTTCAATTCTTATTCTATTGGATTTTAAAGGCGTAGGATATATTCTTTTTGCTTTATCTCTTTACTTAATTGATTATACAATTAGGCTATTTTTTGTAGTAGTAAATCGCAAAACTTATCTGGCTTCGCTTTGATTTCAGTCATATACTCTTTTATCAAAATATAGTTACCCACAGAAATATCATTTTCAGTTAAAAATGACTCTGCCTTATCCAAAATATCAACGTTTAAACCTTTTAGATAATGCCAAAATGTTCCAAAAATATCTTGTTTTACTCGTGGAGTTAAGTTTTTCAAAAAAGGATAAAACAAATGTTTCTCAGCTTGATATTGCCAAACATCGTTGCGGAAGTCAGTAATTACAGCGTTATATGATGTGGTAACATCGTCAGCAAAATGGAAAATTTGCTCATGGTCTATCAATAAAAAGTCATCATCATTGAGTAATAGATTGGGTTTATTTCTGTACCCACCACGGTCTAAATTAAGCACAAAGTTATCGAAAGCAAAGATAGTAGCCAAATCATATTCTTTGAAATGCGACTTCAAGTTATTAGCGTCAACAATGTGCATTCCATTTACCCATTCACACCCAAATTTGTATCCTTTAGCTTTTGTTTGAAGTGTTTTTTTCTCTTTATCATTAAGTTGATACTTGATAAATATCTCCGAAAAGTTTATCAAACCAGCTTTGGGCACGGGTAATTCAAATTCACTAGCCAAAATATTGCCAAATAATTCTTTAGCAATAGCGTGTTGTTGCAACAGTTGTCGTTCTGTGAATATTTTAGCCAAGAATGACCTTATTTGTTGCTGTTCATCAATGACCATTACTCACCATTACTCGCCATGGATAAGTAGAGCCTCCAGCGTTAATAACTTCTTGAAAAGATATAGCTTCGTAAATTTGCAAACGAATTGTATTTAAGGTTTATCCTTCAAAGATATTAAAAAAGGGACTACTATTCAACTACTAATAGCCCCATTTTCTCCCCCCTACTTCAAGAAGCGATAGGTGAATTTCATCAGAAATATATTGCGTGCTTGTCCAGAGAAAATGTTGTTGGATAAGCTACTTCCTATACCCGACTCCATATCGTTGTTGGCATCGGGCGTATTACCTTGCGACCAAACGAGATAAAATTCGGAACCTGCTTTGTATTCCCAACGAGCCACTAAATTGGAGCGAAATTGTACAAAGTTAAAATCAGGCTTATCGAATGTATAATCTACTTTTCCATCTCGGTTTTCATCTACTTGAAATTGGTCGTTTTTAAAGCTAATTTCTTCTCCCTGATATGCTTTAAAGCGAGCATCATAAGAAGGATTTAAAGGGTCAACGACGTAAGCAAAATTCTTGTATTTAGGTCTGGTAATGAAAGGTTGACCATAGTATTGAAGCGTTAAATCGGGCGTAATGTTGTAACTCATCCGAAGGGTATAACGCAAGGTGTTTTGATCTACTTCTCCAACAATAATTCTTGGGCTACCCTCAAAAGTGGTACTGCTTACAAATTGGTCTTGTTTTCGCCAGTTATTATTAACTCCTACTCCCAAGCTAATGGTCATCGGGTTTATCGGTTGTACTCTCAGCGTTAGGCTATAATTACTTTGTTTAGCTGTTTGGTCAAAGCCCCAATAGTGATATGCTTCAAAAACAGCATTCACTTTTTTGCGACTATCGGTCTGAATATAAGCCCATTGGTTCACACCTGCGGGCTGACGCAAGGACGAACCTCCTCGAAGAGCATTGTTAGAAACTTGGTACGGAATCCACGTTCCTCCTGTGCCTACACGCCAGTTGTTGTTGAAATTGCCGTGTAAATTAGTATTGAAGGCTTGATACAAAAACTGTCCACCAAAATCCCATCGAGAAAAGTGATTATAGTTGATTCGAGCGTTTCGGAACATCCCTACTTGTTTCTGAAAATGAAGCCCTGCCCATGTAAAATGGTTAATCTCGTTGGCTGTTAACATAAAGCCAATGTCGTTGATTTCTAATTCGGGAGAACGATAGGTAATACCTGTTTCAAACTTAAATACTTGTCCATATTTACCTGATTTTCCTCCTGATTTCCCAATACGGAAAGTTCCGCCTGTACCTGTTAGCGACGTGCGAGTAGAATCCACATTTGTTTCGCTGGCATTGCTTCGTTGGAACAGGTGTTCAAAGGCAGTTTGGGTTTCGTAAATTTTTTCTTTTGAACCAAAGACATGGCTCATTACTACGTTACCACGCAAGTACCACGTTCTTTTTTTCCAGTAATGTAAAAAGTCAAAGCCTGCGGAATATGCCCCTGTATGCAAGGTGTTGTTAAGGTTGTTTTCTCGCTGAACTCCTGTCAAAATCGTTCCAATAACGGTTTGTCCTTGATTAAAATCTTTTTGTAAGCGAGTTACAAAGTAGTTGGTTAAGGGTTCAATCACTTCTGTTCTTCGTGTTCCTTGATAATCTATTTCAGCAGAAACTCGCTGTGTAACACTTTCCAGTAAACCAATACTCCAACCTTTTTGGGTTTTTCCACTAAACTTGGCTGCTCCTAAAATGTTGGTATTGGAAGGTACTTGAGCGTATTCTCCATCTTTTAAGGTTGGATAACCGTGTGGAGAACCGCCAATGCGTCGAGAATAGAAAAGTAAATCAGAGTCATAATCGTCTCCTGCTTCTGAG
>JACCDQ010061913.1_pt1 | contig 30292 bp, 43 predicted proteins | sample 7446031 | NCBI WGS metagenome assembly JACCDQ01 (sample SAMN15323442, study PRJNA562643) | freshwater metagenome | isolation source: river surface water | place: USA:Blue River Watershed | collected 2017-08-17 | reverse complement strand
CACCGGATTTCTAATCCGGTGAAGGCATCGCCGCAAATCGAGCTTTGCGCCTGTTTTCTAGGGGTTTGGCGCGCGCCTCTAGCAGTCCTGTCCTACGCTTCTGCCATACGCATCTTGACAAAATGACGGCCCAGCCTCAAACCTTGGCCCATGGCTACTTGGACCCGAATCGGCGAGAATTTGGCCCGTCGTGATGGTGGGATGATCTACCTCCGCGCCCGCGTCGGTGGCCGGGTGCGGACCGTCTCGCTTGGGACGGCGGATGCCCGCATTGCCCGCCAGAAGGCGTCAGTCCTGCTGGAATCCATGCGCCGGGGCGGGGGCGGGCATGAGGGCCTTGCTGGAGCCCTTGAGCGGGTCGTGGCCCGGCTTGAGGCCGCGCCCCACCTTCGGCCCGCCTCTCGGGCCTACTACGCCGAGATTGCCGCCGTGCTGCGCCGGACGCTGCCGCTGGATCGCCCGGCGCGAGACTTCGGCCCGGCTGAAGCGGCTGACTGGTGGGCGGTGGTAGCCGGGATGCTGTCGCCCGGTCGCTGCAATGCCGCCCTGTCGCTTGCGCGCAGGATGGCCCAGGATCTCGTTGCGGCCGGGGCGTGGCTCGATGACCCCTTCGCGGGCCTGCGCCGTCTCAGGGCCGCCCAGCGGGCAGACGCGCTGCCGACGCGGGCCGTGGTGACCGGGATCGTCGAGGATCTACTGCAGCGGGCGCCTCGGGCCGGGGCGTGGGTCGGCCTGCTGGCCTACGCGGGCTGCCGGGCCGGGCAGGCGGCTGCCTTGCGCTGGGAGGACATTTCGACCGACTGGATCGAATTCCGCGCCGGGGTCAGCGGCACCAAGGGCGCGGCCACCAGGCGGCTGCCGATCAATCCTGCGCTTCGGGCCGTGCTCGAGCGGATCGGTCGGCAGGAGTCCGGCCCGGTGCTGCAGGGTGGGCCGCCACGGGAGGCGCTGCGGGCGGCCTGTAGGCGCGCCGGCTGCCAGCCCCTGCGAATCCACGACCTGCGGCATTGCTTCGCGTCCTGGGCGATCGAGAGCGGCGTGGACGTGCCCACCGTTGCGCGCTGGCTCGGCCACAAGGACGGCGGGGCGCTGCTGATGCGGACTTATTCCCATTTGCGCGACGACCACTCGCTCGCCGAGGCCCAGCGGCTTAAACCGTGAAGCGGATGCGGCTGCGGATCTTGGAGAGGTGGCGCTTCTTGCGCAGGACGGCGCCGCCCTCTCGGCTGCCTTGGCCATCCGTATTCCCCTCCACGGTGGTCACCATGCCCGCCTTGTCGGGCGCCGAGATGGCGATCCCGATGTGCGAAAACTTGAAGATCACGATGTCGCCTGGCTGGATGTCCTTCCCGGCTGGCTTTTTGGTCTGGGTGCTGGCATCCTGTTCAAGCGACCAGTTCTCAAAGGCCCAAGCCCCGGCGGTGGTCGGGCGGCGGAATGTCGGGGTGAATTTCACCCCGGCGGCCTTGGCGGCCTCGCGGACGACAAAACAGACGAAGGCGCTGCACCACGGCCACGGCTCGGCAGGCGGGAGATTCGTGGCGGCCTTGTAGAGATTGACGCGAAGACCGCAATTTGTGCCGTCGACCTCCTCGACGCCGATCTCGGCGATCGCGGTCTTGACGAGGGCGGCTGGCAGTTTTGGGCTCATGCGAGGGCGCGCAGGACGCCGATGGTCTTCTCAACCTCGGTGTCGACAAGCTCGGCCCATTCCTCCGAGTCGTCAATGTCGGCGTGAGTCACATCCGGCCGGGTCAGAAGCCAGACATCGAAGGGCTCGCCCTTGCCGATGCGGATGCGGTGGCCCTGCGGGACGTTGTTGGCCTGCCGGACGCCACGAATGCGGCCGACCGTGCCGGGGAAGCTGATGGTCGCCGAGCGGGGAATCAGGGCTCGGAAGGAAAGAATCTGCGCGATAGTCCAGCGCGGCAGCCATTGGGGCCGGTAGACCGGGTCGCAGAGAAGCACGAGCGGCACGTGGATCTTGCGGGCCGCGAGCTCCCGGCAAAGGTGCGGCGATCCGTAGCCGGCGCCGTGAGAGTAGCCCAGAACGATCGCATGGGTGATGCCGTCCCGGCGGGCAAGCTCGGCCAGCCCAGCCATGTCGGCCTTCCAGGGCCGCAGGTCGTAGACCTCGACATCTTGATCGTGGTGGAATTTCTGATCGAGCCGGCGCTGGATCTTGTCCTGCCCGCAGGCGTCCATTTCTGTCTCGGTGAAGCCCGAGATCGGGAAGATGCCGATGATGGGTTTCATGGCTTTTTGTGGATGTCGATCAAGTCATCGATGCGGTCGGCAACGCGATCAAAAGCATTTGCCTGCCTGTCCATGGCCTCCCTGATGCGCTCGCGGCTGACCTCCGCCTTCGCCGCATCCTCTCTGATGCCTTGGGTGTATTCCGCCCGGTCCTTAAGCCTTCCAGCTTCGCTGGCCCGCAACGCCTTGGTGGTGTAGATCAGCGCGTAGATGGTCAGCCCGAGGAAGGTCATCGGAAGCCCAAGCTCTGAAATGACCTTCGGGATGTCCTCGATATTCGAGGCGGTGATGTCGGCGATCCACGTGATCCCCATCAGAATGATGGCTCCAACGGCTTTTGTGGCGTAGGTCAAATGTTCCGGCATGGGTTGGGCGGCGTTCATGGTGCTGACGCTGATCAGATTTTGCCCCTTTGGCGAGGCTTGGGCTGTTTCAGTGTCGAATGGGGCGATTACGGGTTGGGGGACAGAAGGGGATCCGGACTGGGGGCTGGGGGCTCAGGCGGCGCAGTAAACACCACCGTGCCGTCTGCTTGCGGCGTGAACATGGCAAGGTCAGGCTCAGGCAGGGAATCAGCTTGGCCAATAGAGGCAAGGGCGGCCCGCATTGTGGCGTAGATGGTAACGGCTTGGGCGGCATTGGTTCCGAAAGCGTCCATGATGGCTTGCTGCTCTCCGGGCGTGTTGGCGAGTTGGTAGGCTCGCTGCATTTGAGAGCGCAGGAAGTTGACCGATTCAACGTTGATGGAGTCGATCAGTTGAGCGGTGCGTTGGGCGGATGTGGTGGGGATTAGGGACATGGTCATTGTGGGATTATGGAATCATAGTAAACATGACCCATGTGATTGTTGCGGCGCCCGTAATGTCGGTGGCGTTTTGGGCAAAATAGTGAATCTCAAGAGTGTCATTCGCTGCAACTTGGACGACGGCTGAGCCCTCAACCTGCTCGCCAGATGCTACTGTTTTGCGTGAGAGCCGCTTGTGTTCAGAACCGTTTTTGAATACCGCCATAGCATCCACGCCAGATGTCCCGCTTTTGTAGATCGCCGTTTGCACCATGCAGTAACCCGCCGATGGTGCTGTAAATGTAGATGACGCAAAGGTGGCGGCTGTGTCGTAGACCTCAGCGTCAAAAGTGATTTTGTTCCAAGCGCCAGTTGTTAACCCGGTCTGATCACTGGACTTGTAAGCAGAAACCTTCGGGAAAAGCGCGATTGCGTCTGCTTTGGTTATGAGGCTGTCAGACGCCGGGCTACCCGTGCCCGCGCTTGTCGGTCTGGTCGTGCTGGAAAAAGCCTGCGCCCCCGTGATCGTCGCGCCGTTCCATGTGCCGCTGCCGACGGTAAGGGTGCCGTTGCTGGTGATGCTGCCAAGCGTCACGCTCTCAATCTTCGCCTTGATATAAGTCCAAAAACGCGACAAGGCAGACTTAACCCGAGTCGTATTGCCGCCACCGTCGCTCACGAACACCTCGTCAGCATCAGCCAATGCCGCGCCAATGTCTGCGGTGTTTGCGTAGTCCAGATCGGTGTTGCGGATCGTGCCGTCGGTTTGAGCCACCACTGGCAGGTTGCCGTCAGCGTTTGGCAGGGCAATCTGTCGGTCTGCGGTCAGACCGTTAAATGCACCCAAGGACGCCTCGTAGGTCGTTCCGTCAGCGAAATAGAGCGGGGCAGGCGGCGAGCCGTCTTGCCCGACAGAGGCGCCGTTTTGCAGCACGGTAACGCCCGTGAAGGTTTTGACGCCAGCAACGGTCTGATTGCTGGAAACGTCAACATAGGTCGAATCCACCTTGTAGACGTAATTTGCCCAAGCGCCCGAATGATACACGCGGCGGATTACAGTCCCGGCCACCGCATAAGCCGTGCCGCCAACCGTGGCCGTGCCGTTGCGGACGAAGACCTCAAAGCCCTTGCCTTCAACCGGGCTGGGATCAGTCACCGTTCCAGTAGCCACAACCGAATAGCGCCCACCGTTGTCTGCCGTGAACGATGCCGACTTGACCACGGCGGGAATGTCGTAGTCGGTTAAGGCTACAGCAGCGCCAACATTGGAACCGTCGCCCTTGAGGATGCCGGTGATGTCCGTGCCGGTCGAGGTCGTGATGTTATTGGGGCCGGCTGGGCCGACGCCCTCCTGGATCGTGTAGGAGATCTCTTGGCCGTCCTGTGTGATGGTGTAGTCGATGGCCATGGCTCAGGTCGTGGTTTGGTCGAGGATTTCCCAGCAGCCCTTGAAATGGGTGGCGACGTTGCCGCTGGCATCGGTCGTCTCGATGTCGTAATTGTGGACCCCTTCATCCATCGCGCCCGTCAAGGCGGCGCTGATCGGCCCGATCGTGTATTGCCAGGCGCCAGCCGTGGCGGTATCGATGGTGATTCCGCTCGTGTCACTGTCCAGCGTTAGCTGTTCGACGCCATCGACGTCCCGCACAGTCATGCGGACGCGGGCGAGATCGACGGTTGTGCCGGTGGCCGAGAGGACAATCGCCGGGAAGGTGTCCCCTTGGGTGATTGCCTCCCAGTCCCATTTTGCAGGGGCGAGCAGGCTCATGGTTATGCGGAGGTGCCGAGGGCGGTGACCGTGACGACGCCGGGGCCGGTCGTTGGTGATACTTGCAGGGCGGTGTCGAGCGCGTTGGTCAGAGCGGTCGAGTTGGTGAGCAGCGCGTAGGAGCCCGCATCGAGCGTCAGGACGTCGGTGCCGCCGGTCGAGAACGTGCAGGTCATCTCGTCGGCGCTTGAGGTTTCGAGCAGCAGCGCCTGCAGCGAGACGGCGGTTGCGAGGGTCACGCCCTCGTAGTCCTTGCCGTCCCCGTCGAGGATGTAGCAGCCGTCGGTGGCGACGCCGGCCGTGGTATTGGCCGAGGTGGCTGCCGTGGTGATGCCCGTGCAGGTGCCGTTGTCCAGCGAGATGTTCAAAGTAGCATCGTTGGCGGGGTAGGTCGTGATCGTGACCGTCGAGGAAAGCACGTAGGAGCCGGTCGACTTGCGGGTCAGAATGATCGAGGTCGAGCTTCCGCTGACATCGAAGAGGGCCGTGACATCCGTGTCGGCATTGAGCGCGGTGCGGACCTTCCCGGCCCAGACGGCTGCCGAGTCGCCATTGGTGACGGCCACGCTGATCGTCTTCGGGCTTCCGGTCATGCCTGCAGCGGTGACCACAACCGAGGCATTGCCAGACCCGGTGATGGCCCCGGCCGCCGTGGCGGTTTCGACTTGAGCGACGCCGGCCGTATAGGCGGTCGAGCTCGAGGTCGATCCGGTGGTCATGTTTAGCTGGAAAGTGTCGCCAGCCGTGGCCACAAAGGCCTTGATCGAGTAGAAGATGTTGCAGCCGGAAAGGGTGACCGTGCCGGCCTTGCCAAGCGAGACAGAGCCCGTCGTGTTGGTCGAGGTCAGGCTGCCGGTGGCGGCGATGCCGTAGCTTGCAGAGCCAGAAGTGATTGCCATGCGGGCATCATGCCGCCCGAGAGGCGAATGTCAAAAAATCAAGAGATGACGCAGGTGGCGGTCGCGGTGACGCCCGACATGGGCGTCTGGGTTGCCGTGTAGGTGCCGCGCCAGTCCCTCCATTGCGATTCAGTCCATCCGGTGATGTCGGTCACGGTCCCAAACATGTCATAGCCAGACGGAGAGATGTGGCACAAGCCTCCCATCGGCGGGCTGTATGAGGCAATCGGGGTGTAGCCGAAAACGTCCTCGACGATGTCAGTGGTGACCGGCGGGAAGGGGTTATTGTCGGTCTGGGTGCCCACGACAGCGCCGGCCTCAAGCAGGAAGATACCAGCGGTCGAGAGATCCGGCCCGAGGAAGATCGGCATCTGCTTTCTGGGATCAAAGGCGGTGTTGAGCTCGCTGTAGGCGTAGGGCGGCGATTCGGCCAGGACCCAGATCATGCCAGCGAACAGGTGACAAGTGAAGGATGCTGCTGGCGGGGTTAGCGTTGGGACAACATCCAGCGAAACGAGGCCCGGCAGGTAGCCCGTGCCGGTGACTCCCCAGCCGTAAAAGACGCCCTGCTCGGCCTGTAGCCTTGCGACGATCGCGCCGTCGATTGCTTCCCGGTGGGTGACGCGGTTAAAGGTCGTGGTCTTCGTGTAGTTGTAGTTGTAGTCGATTCCGCCCGACGAGCTTGTGCCGTTGATCGCGTAGGTCAGCTCGAGGGTTGTGTAGATCGGCGATCCTTCGATCAGCGGCTGCAGCGCGGTCGTGTTCCTGGTATTGAATGCGGCCAACGCCAAAGGCCCTCCAATCATCGCATTTTTGGCTGCAGGGATACTCATACCTTCCACCAGAAATTGACCGACCCGAAGCTCTCAACCCAGAGATTTCCGCCCGAGTAGTCGTTCAGCTCCGAGAAGTAGCTGTCGACGTAGTTGATGACTCCGAGGTAGAGGTAGGAGGTGAATCCCGTGTCGGTGATTTCGGTTCCTGCCGGGGTGGCTGGATCTGAGGACGTTTCGATCGTGAACGTGTAGACCGTCGGGTCGTCGCTGAACAGGCCCACGCATTTGATCCAGACGTAGGTCGTGTCGATGACCTCGATCTCAGGGACGGCCGCGTCGTCGATGCTGACCCCGTCGATCGTAGGGTAGACGGTATTGACCGTGCCGGGCGTGATGCGGTAGTTGGAATTGGAGGAGCCTGGAACGATCGTGAATGGCGGGTCCGCGACGCCAACGGCCACGCTGTAGCTTTCCTTTTCTCGTGATCTGGCGAGGATCTCGAGCGACTCGCGCATCTTGTCGATGGTGCGGGCCGAGATGCGGTTGCCTCGCTTGACCGGGCGCGGGATCGGGATGTGGCGCTCGTTTTTCATGTCGGGCGGGCGTAGATTTTGGTCGGCCAGTCGCCCTCGACCCACGTGACGCTGTAGGAGTTGACGCCGCCCAAGACCGGGATTTCCTCCTGCACGTTTTGCAGGAGCCAGTTTTTGCCGGTCTTCGTGTATGGGTCGCCGTCTGGCGCCGGGTCGATGTATCCCTGATTGTCCAGGTAGGAGGGATCGATTGGACCGATCCCCGACGCGCTCATGGTCCACTCAGAGGCGGGCGCGAGGTAGGTTTCGTTCCCCTCGACCACAATGTAGTTATACCAGTAATCGACGTTGGCGCTGTCCAGGAAGACCAGAACGACGCGCCGGGTCGCGTAGCTGCGGACCTCGTAGCCGTAAGGATACCCGCCGTAATCGCAGGCCTGGGCGCCGATGTAGAAGTCCTTTTGGCGCAGGCCTCGCAGAGCATCGATGTCGCCAGCCGAGAGCTCGGCCTCGATTGCCGGGCAGGTGTAGATCGACTTGTCCTGCAGGCTCAGGCTCCGCGAATAGGACTTCGTTCCTTCGGTGTCGAATGCGGGATCGTTGTCCTCGTCGGAGGGCGATCCGCCCTTGAATTGAACCGTGACCTTTGTGTAGGCGCCGGGCTGATCCTCGGCGTCCCATGTGTCGACCGTCAGAAAGTTGAATTTCTGTGGGCCGTATGGGTAGAGATCGAGCAGCGGAGTGCCCTTGCGGAGCTTCTGAAGGATCAGCGTGTGCTGGATGTCGTTTTTCCGGCAGGTGAAGGTCAGCGAGCCCGTGAAGGTGCCGTCGCTGCCGCGCGCGACCTTGAAGTCAGGACCCGCCCGAAGCGTGGCGCTCGGGATGTTGAAGATGAAGCATTCGGACATGGCTTAGGAGTATCTGGGTGTCGTGTCCTTGCGGACCAGGTCGGAAAGCAGGCGGTTGGTTTCCTTGAGGGCGGGGTCGCTCATCATGGATGTCTGATTGGCTTGGCCGCCAAAGAGATTGCGTAAGTAGTCGAAGCCAAACTCGAATGGCGAGTCGTCCTGCTTGGTTGGGGTCTTGGGCGAGCCTTTGAAGAGGTCGATGATTCCGCCTCCCTTGCTGCCGGCGCCGATGCCGAAGGATTCTTTAATGCCCTCGCCGATCTGGTTGCCGAGGTTTTTGCCGAAGTCGTCAAACCACTTGCTGATCGAGCCTCCAGCGCCCAGCAGAGTGCCGTCGACGAATGACGTTGCGGCCTCGATAAATGCTCTGATTTTCGGGCGAAGCTGCTCGGGATCGAGCGTGTCGAAAAGCCGGTCGATCGAGTCGGCGCCGAAGATGTTGGCGAATTCGTCGAGCGCGATCGAGGCCAAGGACCTCACGAAGCTCTGGGTCCGGCCCAAGGCGTCGCCCATCTGGTCGATCTTCCCGGCACTTTCGCCCATGGCCTCGGCCAAGCTGCCGACGTTGTTCTTCGCTTGTGCCGTGATTGCCTCGGCGTCGTTGGCGAATTTGAGCATTTCCTTGCCGATCTTGGACCCGAAGATGTCGCCAAGGATCGAATCAAGCTCGCCGACCTCGTATCCTCCTCGCTTGATTGCCGAGGTGATCATATCGAGAGCCTGCACGGCATTCTTGCCGTCAAGCTCCTCGGCCATGATGCCCAGCTTCTCGAAGGCCTCGAGCTTGTTGAGGTCTGGGGCGGCGTTGGTGGCGTCGTAGATGCTCTCGCCGAGGTTGGACATGACGCGGGAAACATCCCCGGCATTCACGCCAGCCAGCCGGATCTTCTCCTCGAGAAGCACGAGCTCGTCGACCGCGATGCCGGTCTTGACCGACATATCCTGCAGACCGCCCGCCCAATCCATCGTCTCCTTGAGGGCCTGGGGGGCCGCCATGATGATCCGCCCGAAGATATCGGTCATCTGGTGGCCGACCCGCTGCGCCATGCCGATGCCGACATTCTTCCCGAATTTGCCCATCAGGCCGCCGATGCCGCGCAGGCCTCGCCGGACGGCTCCGTCCTCAAATCCGAGCTTGAATGTGGTTCCGATCATGGGGCGAAATTAGGTTCGATGTCGGCCCATTCTAGGGCTGGCTTTGCGAAAGTGGATTCGATTTTTTGCAGCATCTCCTCGGGCGGGTCAGGATACCAGGACCAGACCAGATCGTGCCGGGCCTTGTTTGCCTCGACATGCAGAAGCTGAAGGACGCGGGACAGGTCCCAGCGGGTCAAAACCTCCATCGTGTCCAAGCCTCGGCGGATGCAATACGAATCGATGATCGCAAGCAGATGCGGCGAGGCTAGAGAGACTTTCCCGGCCCGGTGCCCTCCACGTTGGCGGCCATCACGCTTTTGACGCGCTCGACGAATTGCGGCTTCACGGCCTCGATCTCGTCCTCGTTTTCGAGCGCGAAGGTCAGAACCTCGCGGTTGCGCTGTTCGATCGTCATGTCGCGCAGGCGGTTGGCCTGTTCGCGGTCGCCGGTCGAGTAAAGCCACATGAAGAGGAAGGCTTCGCAAAGGCCGAGGAATTGAGTCTGCTCGTCGTTTCCTTCGCCGTAGAAAAACCCGTTTTTGGTTTCGCGCAGGATCTCGTTCACGAGGGCCGAGTAGTAGATCTCGCGGCCTTTGAATTTCATGGGCGCGCTGTCATAGGCGCGACTGAGGAGGCATGTTCTGGTCATGGTTTTGATGTTCTGGTTGGGGGATTATCCGAGGAATCGAGAAACAAGCTCACGCTTCTGCCATTGGGGCAGGTTGTGGCCGATGATCGCGCAGCGGCCGCCGGTCTTGGACATGTCGCCCATGTGGACTGATCGCCCGGCCCGCTTGTGTAGCTGGTAGCAGATGTCGCGGTTCCAGACGTAGGCGAGAATGAATTGCGCGCGGCCGTTTGGAGCCTTGGCCACGAAGTCTGGGATGTCGTCGAATTGCCGGACTCCAAAAACCGGCTCGGCCCGGTCGGCCAGATACTTCATGGCAAAATCCATGAGATCAGCGCTGCGCTGGACGCCCTTCGGCCGGGCGCGGATGAATTCGCAGACCTGTGCGAAGCCGTCGTCGTCAGGCAGCTTGATCTTGCCGACCCAATGGGCAATGAGATGATCAGAAAGGGTCCGCCCGTCGACGCCAACAGGCAGGTAGATGAAGGAAGTGTAGGTGTGGCCGTCCTCGGACTCGATGACCGTGCATGGCTTGCGCGGGTTCAAAGTGATCCCGCATGCCATCATGGCGGACACCAGATTGATGTCGCCGCATTGCCGACTGATTTCCCCGTTGATTTCCTTCATGTCATTTTATGGGATCAGGGGCCGATCAGGTCACCGTCACGGGGCTCGAGGTGTCGACGAAGGGCAGGTAGACGCCCGACATGCTGCCGCCTTCAAAGCCGGTCTGGGTCGGCGAGATGCTGTTGCCGGTGATCACAATTGAAGCGTTCGCGGTCGGGGTCACGCCCAAGCCTTCGCTGTTGCGGGTGCGGGTGTTGTTGGTCGTGTTGGCCAGCGTAATCGCCGAGCCAATCGTGTCGACCAGTCCCGTTCCCTTTGCGGCGATGATGCCGTCGCAGGTCACGTCCTTTTTGGCGTTGTAGACCGCAAAGCCCACCGCGACCCCGATGTGATCAGGAAGCTCGGCGGTTTCGCTCGTGCCGTTCCAGGTCGCCGATCCGACGACAAGCCCGGTTGCGGAGGTTTCGTCGACGAGCCCGAATTGGGCTCCACCGTAGACAGTTGCGGTTGACATGGAGGAAGTTGGTTAAATTGGGCAGGCGATGACGGTGAGGCTCCACTTGCTGACTTGCCTTCCGTCTTCGGCCTCCGTTATGGGCGAGGAGAGGCGAATGTCAAATACGCGCCAGTAGTTTCTCCCTGTGATCCAATCGATGCCCGCGCGGTCGCCGAGGATGTCATAGGCGGCCCGGCGCCATTCCTTGTGCTGGTCGTCGGTCGTGCCGCCCTCGGCCTCGCTGGCCGGGACTGTGTGAAGCTCGATATTGATCTCGAAGGTGCTGACTCCATAGAGCACCGTTTCGTTCTGCTCGTAGACCGCAGAGGATGCCTCGTGGATGACCAGGAATGGCGGCTCGAGGTCGCCGGTTTGGCCTATCGTCAGGATGTCGACCCCGTCGAGCTTGTCGTCGGTGTCGGCGTATTCGATCCAGTCCTTGATTGATTCGTTGATGTTCATGCCTTTTTCTTGTCGAGTGCCGCGAGGGCTTTTTTGTAGAATTTGACCACCTTTCGGAGGGCTTGCTTCTGGGCGTTGATGATCCGCGATCGCCTCAAGACGTGCTCGGTGCGCGAGTGGGGCGCCATGTTGCTCATCTGGGTGAAGGGGTTACCTCCTGGGCGCGGCGTGGTCGCCCGGCCCAGCCTGACATGCTTCTGCGCATAGGACAGAAAATTCTTGCCGATCGACGCCTTGTCCATGCCCTGCTGCTTGGCTGCCAGATCCCGGCCGGCGCCGATCCATGCGCCCTTGGCCATGCCGGCGCGCTGAAGGCGCGGCTTCAGCCATGCCTCGAAATTCCCCCGGCTGACGACCTTGCGCTCCATGGGCTGCAGTTTGACGGTCCGGCGGTTGCGGCGGGTGCGGTTGACCTCAATCCACCAGTTGAAATCCGATTCCGAGTTGCAGATGTTTTTCTGCTGGACGTAATACGACTTCCCGCCGGCCGTGACCTTGGACGACTTGGTGGTCATGGTCAGCTTGTCGACCACAAGAAACACGTTGAGCGCATCCTTCCAGATCGCATTCTCTTGGATCAGGCGGGTCTGCTTGGTACCGTAAGCCTGAGTCTCGAAGGCCAGATCGCGGGCGCATTGGATGCCCCAGCGCATGACGGCCTGTGCGGTCGTCTCGCCGAAGAGCTTGGCATACTTGCGCAGGCTGGCCTCGAGCTGCTTGCGGTCGATTTCTCCCTTGATCACGCGCCAAGGATGCCAGCCGGGGCGCGGAAATCAATCAGTCGCAGCAGGAGCGGTCCAGATCAGCCACGAGGCGCTTGACCTTGACCATGACATCGGATCGGCCTGGGCGGTATTTCGAGCCGGGCGCCACAATGACCGCGCCTTCGCCTCCACGAGCCACCACGTCGCGCTCGAAGGCGTTGAGGTGCTGCTTGCCAAGGCAGCGCGTCTGACGCGCCACGTTGACCCAGAGAGGCAAATCCAAGGCAGCCAGATCCGCCTGCCGTTCCTCGAATGGCTTGGGCGATGGCTGGTCGAAGGCCATGTAGAGGACGTCGCCCCAATCGGCGCCGGGTGACTGGATCACGCTGACGAGCTTGTCGAAGCTGCCCGGCCCGGCCCAGAGCTCGCCGTCGATCCGGCAATCCGGCATCCCTTCGGTCATGTGGGCCGGGACAGGGATCGGGTGGCCGTTGCGGGTGATGAAGCGTGAGCCGTCCCAGATCGCGCGGACACCGTCGAATTTCTCCGACATCCACCAGCCGGTCGGGTCGTCGGGGATTAGCGTCGTGGCCAGCTTCATGCCGCCATTCCGCCAGATCCCGGCCAGGTTGGCAAGTGTAAAGTTGAACACTAGGCGCGGGTGGCCTGCGAAAGGCGCAGCGTGGCGAAAAGCTGGCCCTTGGAAACGTCGTCGACCCGCCATGTCTGGCTGCGGGCCGTGGCCTGCTTCTTGACGAGGTCGCCCGAGGGGAGATCCGCCAGCTTGCAGGTGGCGGTCAGCGACTTGATGACCTCGAATCCCCCCTCGGCGAATTCCTTTTGAGTCTCGGCCTCGGCCAGGATGCAGGAAAAGTCGGTGCCGCTGATCGTGACCGTCTCCGAGCCGATCATCGAAAATGCGGTTGTGGCGCAGGAATTGGCGAAGCTGGTGACAATGGACATGGACTGATGATGCTGGATTGGGCGCGGAAATCAAGATGGCTCGGGCGCGGCCGTGGTGCCGGCGTCGTGGGTGTAGAAATGGAGGACCTTTGGGATGTGGATCGTCGTCTTGACCCGCTTCCTCGCCTGCAGCGCCCAGGCCCGATCCTCGCCGTAGTTGTTGTGCAGGAATCGGCAGCCCTGCACGGCCGATCGTTTCCATGCGCAAACGTGCCAAGCGTCGCGCTGGGTGATGCCGCCGGGGTTGTATTGGCCATCGCCTTGTCCGAGGTTGAAGTGGATCTCGGATTTGAGGCCGTTGTAGGACGAGCCCTGCCGGAAAGTGATCACGTCCGCGCCGGATTCTGCGGCAGCCAGGATCTCGGCCACGTAGTCGGGCGCGATGTCGTCGTCGTCATCCACGAACGCGATGTAGCGGCCAAGCGCGATTTCAACCAGCGCCTGCCGCTTGGCCCCGATGCTGCGCTTGCGGTTGTCCGAGAAGGCAAGATGCTCAACCGGCAGGGTGCCGATCTGCGCGGCCAGCTTCTCGATCATCCTTGCAAGCTGGGATTCGCGGCCTGGAATCGTTGGGGTCAGGATTGAAAGTGTCGGTTTCATGGTCTTTTTTCTTCTTGAGGTTATCCCAAAGCGGGCAGGCGTCCCATGCTTTCCATGAGACTTTTCTTGGCGCGTCTCCCTTGCCGGCGCTCATGGCTTGTTGGTGGGGTTGGATTTGATCCAGCAGCGCCCCAGCGTGTTGATCTGGTAGCCGTTTGCGGCCGCGTGTTCGTCGACCGCGCGCTTGACCTCGTGCCATGGGTAGTCGTGCCCGCAGAAGATCCCGTCGGCTTTCACCTTCGGGAGCCATGCCTCCACGTCGCGCTTGCATCCGTTGTAGGAGTGGTCGGCATCGATGAAAACGCCGTCGAGCGTGTTGTCAGCAAAAATCGCAGCCGATTCGGCGCTGTCGCCCTCGATGATGCGGATCATATCATCGACCTGCGCGGCCTTGATGTTGGCCTCGAAGATGTGGCGAATGCTGCCGCCAGACTGCTCGACAAATTGAACGTGGGAGGGCTGATTTTGCTCCCCTTTGAATGTGTCGACGCAGATCAGGGTGGCCTTTTTGCCGATGTTTTGGAGCTCTTGGGCAAGCAGGATGATTGACTGGCCGACCCATGATCCAACCTCCACGAAAACGCCGCCCTCCGGCAGCGCGTGAGCAATGACCTGGTAGAGGTCGCGGTAATCGCACCAACCCGAAATGTCGCCAGCGGTCTTGATTCCTGCCTCGAGGCGGTCGAAAATCGCCTTGCCGCGCGAGTAATGAATCGAGCTGTTGCTGCGTTGGTAGGTTTCGTCGACCTCCGCCTTGCCGAATGCTGGGTGTTTGTGCTCGAAAACAAGGTCGCGGCAGTCGATCACGACGCCGTCCTTGTAGGCTTGGCGACTGAACCAGTTGTCGGAATACATCGAGAAAAACTCAGGGTGGAACATGTAGCCCTGCCGCTTGTAGCGCGCGCGGGTCATGATTGCCATGCAGAGCAGGGCGTCGTTTCTGGCGCCGTCCGAGACAGCAAGGACGGCCTCCTTGGAGGTGTCGCCGATCCTCTGGATGATGGCCGTGTCCCAGCCGGGGAAGGCCTCAAAGTCGTCGGACATCTGGACCAGTATCTCGCCCATGCTTGTCTCCGCGCAGGTGTTCCAAGCCCCGACCGGCCCGGCGTTGTGGTGGCTGATCCGATGCCTCGAAACCATAAGCGGAACAGCAGTCTGATCGTCGGCGTCAAGCCCGAAGATGTGCTCGATCGCGTCGGGGTTGTCGGCCATCCGCAGCCACTCGTTCTTGTTGTGCCATGCCTTCGCGGGGCGGCCGCGCGTGGCGTGCAGAAGGCTGATCTTGGCGCCGTGATCAAGAAAGTGGTTGATCTCGATCACCTCGGCCTCCTCTGGCCTTGAATTCGCCCGCAGGGACATCGCGTGAAGGCTCACGCCAAGGCGGCCGTAGTAGGTCCTGCGAAGGTTCCAGGGCGGGCTGACAGGCATTCCCATGCCCATCATGGCTGTCGTCCATCCCAGAGCGGCCGGAGGGTCGTCCATGAGGCGCGCCAGCCCAAGCTCTCCGTAGGCCTCCCGGCGGGAGGGGTCGAGCGCGAGGGCCTGCAGCAGCATCTGGACTTTGCCCTCTTGGTCGTCGGCCAGCCGGGCAAGCTGGAAAAACGCCTCGTATTTCTCGTTCGTGCCCGCGTCAGGCAGGGTCGCAAATTCGATCGCCTTGGGGATCGCCTCGGCGTTTCGGTCAAGCGCGATCAGGCTCTGGAAAACGTGGAATTTCTGCGACACGGTCCGCTCGGCCTCGGGAATGCTTGAGAGGATGCGAAGGTTGCGCTCGTCGCGGCTGGCGTGGCGCTTGTCGGAGGCATGGAGAATCTCGGCGCCCTCAAAGCGGACGTGCTTTGAGCCGGGCTTGAATTCGAGGCATTCGTGGACCGGATTGACCCAGCGGCTTGCGCCCCGGCGGGTGATCCGCTCGCGCCAGTTGACGACCCCGTCCTCGGGCACGACGTAGCGCATCAAGACTCCATCGACCTCACGGTCGCCAATGTCTGCGATCAGGCTCCTGATCTGCTTGCCGCTGTCCTCCGACATCACATCGTCGGTGTCGGCCCACATGATCCAATCGCCCGAGGCGAGGTTGAAAGCAAGGTTGCGGGCGGCCGCGAAATCGTCCACATGAGGCCAGTCGAGGCCGGGCTGGTTCATGTATTCCCCGACCACACATCCGCGATCCTGAGCAATCCTGAGCGTGTTGTCGGCCTGCTGGGCTCCGATTGCCCTGACGATGACAACCTCGTCGAAATACGGCTGAAAGGAATCAAGGAAGCGGACAATGTATTTCTCCGCATTTCCTGCGATGCAGGCGAGGCTGATTTTCATATTCTTGCCCCAGCATACAAAACCGAGCGGCCCCGGCAATCAAAAAGATCACCGAGGCCGCTGGCGAGCACAAAACAGAGGTCAGATCAGGGCTTGGTGCCGAAGGCGAGGCCCAAGGTCAGGCCGGTCGCGGTGCCGTAGAGACACTCGAAGGCGCCATACATGACGCCCTTGGCCTGGTCGAAGCTGCGACGGTAGCCCATCACGATGCCGGCCTCGTTGGCCACGCGCTCGACCGCCAGATACTCGGCGGCAGCTTGCGGGACGAGGTAGCGCATCGCAACGCTGATCGCGTCGGGGTGCGCCGCGAACGCCACGAGCGAGGTCGAGGCGGTCGGCAAGATGTTGGTTTCGTAGGTCGGGAAGCCGACCAGTTGGCCCAGGGTGCCGTTGCGGGCGGCCTGGTTGTCGCCGATCGAGTAGGCCTGGAGCACGTTGGTGGAGCCGAGCAGAGCGGCGCCCACGGTGGTGTTGTGGATGAAGCTGCAGACGCCGGGATCGACGTCCACGTCACGAGCGGCGAGCACGCGGCGCAGTTCGATCAGTTCTTCCAGGCCGTAGTTGGCCTCGGCGGTGGTGATCGAAGCGGCTCCGAAGTTGGTCGTGGTGATCAGCTTCCAGATGTTTTCGAGCACCTTCTGGCCCAGCGCGCGGCCGGCATTCATGGCGATTTCATCGAAGCGGGCGCCCGAGGAGTTGGCCGACTGCAAATCGGTGATGTCGAAGGTGACGATGTTGTGCTGGTTGAGGCTGACCGTGTTGTGGGTCACGGCGCCACCGCCGGTCTGGTAGTTGGCCGTGGTGGAGTTGAAGGTGGTGGCCGTCAGCGCGCTGATGAAGGGAACGACGATGGCGTCGCCCTTGTTGGCGGTGAGGTTGTCGAGCGAGCGCGAGAAAGCGCGCAGCGGGGCGAGCTTCGCGGTGAAGGCCTTGAGGGCCTCCTGTGCGAAGATGGTGTCGTTGAATGAGATGGTAGCCATGGCGGTGAATTGGTGGTGAGAGTTGGTTTGTGGGGGTTATTTGGTGAGCAGCTTGCGGATCGCGGCCTTGTTCTCGTTGTAGAACGCGGTGCGCTCAGCGCCAGAAAGCTCGGCGAGTTGCTTGAGAAGGTCGACCGGCTCCGATCCGCCTTCGAGGGCGAGCGGGTTTTGCTGGCCGGCTTGTGCCATCATCTCGATCGCCTTGGCGGCGGCGGATTCTTCGGCAGCCTTGACCTTGGCCTCGAATTCAGCCTTTTCGGCCTCGAGAGCGTCGGCCTTCTGCTTGAGCAGGTCGCGCTCGGCGATCACGTTGGAGATCTCGAGGTCCTTCTGGGCGATGATCTCGGCATGGCCGGAAAGCTCCTGGATGCGGGCCTCGGCGGTTTGCAGGTCGTTGCGCAGAGTTTCGTTCTCGTCAAGCTGGGCTTGGAGCTTGTCCAGAGCCTCGGACTTGTCGGGGAAAATCTTGGAGAGCAGATTCATGATGGCTTCCTTTGTGGAGACTGCCGCGCGAAGGTCAATCACTTCGTCAGCGAATCCTTTTTCGACGGTTTCCTTGGCCGACATCCACGTCTCCTTCTTCATCATGGCGCGGATTTCGTCAATCGGCAGGCCAGTCTTGGCGGCGTAGATCCCGGCAATGTCGTTGCTGATCCCGTCGAGCAGATCGGCGGCCTCGCGCAGTTGGTCGGCGTTGCCGCCCACCACGTTGCTCGCGTCGTGGATCATCATGCGGCCATGCTGCACGATCGAAACCTTGTCGCCAGCCATGGCGATCACGCTGGCCATGCTGGCGGCCATGCCGGTGATGATCATGTGCACGGTCACGCCGCGTTCGCGCAGGCTCTTGATCTCTTGAAAGATCGTGTAGCCGTCAAAAACGCTGCCGCCTGGGCTGTTGATCTCGATCTCGAGCAGGTCCACGCCGTTCTCGGCCGCATTCATAATCTCGCCGTAGTTGGCGCCAGAGGCTGCAGCGGATGCGCCGAACAGGCGGCCGATCTCCTCGATCATGCGGTCAATCGAATCCTTCGAGACGTGCTCGTTGAGCTTCACCTTGCCCTGCTTGTTTTCAATCTGGATCGTCTTCATCGTCTTGAGTGGTTGAGGGTTCGTCCTCGAGGGGAAGCTGCATCTGCTGGGCCGATTGCTCGTTTGGCGTGAGCATCATCATCTCGCGCTCCTCGATCTTGATCGGGATGCCGGAAATTTTGCTCGCCTCCTTGGCGACCCGGTCGGCCACGATCTTGCGCTTGGCGGCCGACCACGCGCGCTTCTCGAGGAATTCATCCTCGGTAAGGCCTCGCGCTTCGAGGATCTCGGAAAGGTTGCGGCTGCCGGTGACTAGCTCATCGAGCTCCATCTTGCTCTCGCGGCCGTCGTCGACCGTGATGCGCGGCGGATAGCTGAAGTGCCAGGCGGTCGGGGATTTGAGCGGGCGGACGCGGCCAGCCTCGGCGAAGACCGAATAGGCCCACGAGAAGGCGCGCCGGGCTGCATACCAAAGGACGCCCTGCCGCTTCGTGACGAAGCGCCGGCATTTCATGATCTCGGCGCGGGCGTCGGTGCCTTGGCCCGAGCCCTTCCAGACGTTGTAGGACCAGATCGGGATGATGGCGTCCCGATACATCCGGTCATGGAATGCCTCCCAGACCGGGCCGGGGTTGTCGTGCTTCATCTGCTCGATCCGGCTCTTGCCGTCGTTGGGCATGTATTTGACGCCGCCGGGAAAATATTCGGTCGTGAAATCGGCCGTTGCGGTGCCGGTCGCGCCGGACATGTAGGCGCCGGGGTCGCCCAGATCGGGGCCGCCGGTTTCGTTGAAGATCGTGAGGTGCAGCCGGGAAATGATCTGCTGGCGGATGCGCTCGTCCTCGGTGGACAGCAGGCACATCTTCATCGACTCAAGCGCATGCGTGAGGCTCGGAAGGCCGCGCCCCTGGTCGCAATGCGTCGCGTCGTAGACGTGGATCACGTCGCTGGCCGGAACGTCGACAAATTTCTCCTCGCCGTCCTTGCCGACGTTGAAGCGGTAGGCAGCCGGGCGGCCGCTGGCGTAGTAGATCACGCCGTCCACGATCCGATAGCCACGATACGGCCCGATCTCGACTGTGGCCTTGTATTCCTTGTTGTAGCAGCGGTGGGATGGGATCAGTTGAATGCGCGGGAAGCCGTCGGCACCCTTGACCATCAGCCAGAAGATGTCACCATCGCGGTCGATCGCAATCGAGGTGAGCTCGAGCAGTTTCCACCAGTCGAAAACGCCGCCCCGCACGTCGCATTGCGGCAGCCAGACGTCCGACATGAATTTCGCCACGGCCCGGCCCTCCTCAGAGCCCTCGCCGATGTAGCTGGGAAGCCATGCCTCGCCGACCGAATAGTCGGCCTTTTGGAGGACGCATGCCTTCAAGACGCCCATGTTGATGAACAGGCGATTTGACAGGCTGGCCAGCGTCTTGCGGTCGCCAGCCGGGATCAGGCGGTCGATGTCGTCGTTGCGGACGACAAATTGAGGCCCGCGCCGGGTGTTGGGTTCCGCAGCGTGGGCGATTCTGTAGGGCAAGCCCCATTCGTTCAAGATGGCCATAGATCAACCGAAATCGGTGGAGCGGGTTGTCGAGATCGTTCCGCCGTAGTCCAGGCAGCCGACCACGTAGCGCAGCAGATTGAGCCGTTCGCCGTTGGTCATCAGCGGGGTCGCGGTGAAGGATTGGCCGTTGACGGTCGCGCTCGTGACAGTTGCGCTTGCGCCGGGGTCCAGAGCGATCGAAAGTGCCAGCGTGGCAAGCTCCTTTCGGACCTTCGCGCAGGCTTGGCCATCGTTCTTGATGGCGTAGTAGATCGCGTTGGCTGTCTGGACCAGATTCACGCCGCCACTTTGCCGCCTCGCGGGCGAATGTCAAACGGTGGCCCTACTCGCTGAAGACGCCGAAGATCAGCGCCCCGGCGACTTGGTAGCACATCGCATCCCAGAGGTGGTTCGCGCGGTTGTTTGGCCTGATCCAAAAAACCTTCTCGTGGCCGGTCTTCGGATGCTTCTCGACCTGCCTGACCTCGCACTTCATGTGCGATTCAAACGGCTTGGAGAGGTCGGCCGGATACTCGATGCGCCCCTCGGTGGCCACAATCCGCGCGAGGATGTCCTTCACTTCGTTGGAGGCGATCAGGATGAAGTGGGCAAGGCCGCCCGATTTGGCCTTCGCGCGCCTGAGTGTCGAGTAGAGCTTCTCGACGGTCTTTCCGCCCGCGATCGGGTGCGGGAAGCTGCGGTGGTTGCCCGAGCCTTTGATGCCAGTCCAGCCGTGCTTGACGCACAGGTCGAGGATTCGATCCTGCTCGTAGCCGATGTCGATGAAGGTCTGCCTGCGCTGGACCTTGTAGGCGTCGCAGATCTGTAGCAGCTTGGCCTCGTCGCCGCCATCGCTCGGGACGTAGCCCTCCCAGAGGACCCGGCAGGCGCCGCCGGCCTTCCAGGCGCAGATCACCATCCAGTAATGATCCCCGCCCGCGTCGATCGTGGCAAAGCGGGTCAGTTCGCCCTCGATCGGCTCGCCGTTTTCGTGGTCGGCCTTGCTGAAATTCGCGGATCTGGAGATCGACATCTGGGAGGTCTGCAGGTTCTCTGACCAGAATTCCGCCCGGCGCTTCTGGGTGAATTGCTGCATCTTGAGGGTCACGCCAGCCTTCAGTTGCCGACGCGCCTCGAGGTAGCCAAGGACCTCATCGGCCCACGGGACCCACCACACCGCCAGCGAGTCGATCCGAAATCCCTTGATTGACTCGATCGGCTGGTGATTTGTGGCGATGTAGCCCCCGGCGCCGTTGTCCATATTCGAGTTGCTCAAGGCCCGGCGGATGTCTGGGCGGTCGGCGTATTCCTTCGCGCAGGTCCGGCAGACCATGCGGGCCGTCCGGCTGCTCGCCTGCTCGTCGATTCCTCCCGACGAATTCTCGATCGTGTCGAATTTGAGGCCCTTCCAGTCGAAAGGCTGGGCATCCTGGCACTCGAAGCAGCGCCACGAGAAGATCGCCATGTCGGATTTTCGCCACTCGTGCCAGAATTCATCACCCCCGACACATGCCCCATTCTCGTCGATGCTGCCTGCGATCGATCCTTGGCTCACCAGAATCACCTTGCGGTTCCATCGGTTGTGATGTCGGGCTTGGAATTCACGCAGCAGGCCGGGGTCCCATTCCCAGACCTCATCCCCGAACAGCCAGCGGATCGACTTCTCTTGGAAGTTGGACATGTTGGCGCCGCAGATCACCAGCGGCATGTGCGGAAACATGATCTCCATCTTGCGGCTCGAATGGCGATCCTTCGGCCAAAGGCTCTTGAGAGACTGGCAGGAAAGCATGGCCGGTTTCAGCCGGGACTCTGCCCAGAATTTTGCGTCGGCGTCGGTCTGGCTGGCGTAGAGAAGAGGGCCGGGGTCCTCGCTCACGATGTAAGGGATCAGGGCCTCGACCATTGTGGACTTACCCGAGCCGGTCGGTGCCACGACCACGATTTCGCGTGTCTGGTAATCGGCCGCAGCCTCCATCGGCGCCTTCCACCAAGGCGTCTGGTCGGGGTCGTATTTCGTCGATCGCTCCGAGTTGGCGATGCGGACGTTCTGGGCGGCCCATTGCCAGGGCGTCATGTCCGACGGCGGGCGAAGGCCAAGCCTCGCGCCTTGAACGAACGGGTCAGCCGGCATCCTCGTCCTCCTCGTCTTTCGCCTCGAAGGCTGTGTTGGTTTCGGATGACAGATCGGTCAGGATCGTGATCACGGCAGCGCGCAATTTCTTTTGGATCTCGACTTCGCCGAGGCCGGAAAGGCTTGGAGGAAGTTCGCTCGTCATCTTGAGCAGTTCGGCCTTGACGGCGCTGTAAATTCGAGTCGCTGATTCGCGGGCCTCGGCAACTGGCATCAGCTCGCGGCTGGCTTTTTTGAGCTTCGTCTCGAGGATCTGGATCTCGATTTCGAGCTTTTCGCAGAGCAGGGTTTCCCGATCCTTGCGCGGCTTGCCCTTCGAGTGTCCTGCTGATGGGTTCGCTGCAAACCATGCCCGCCATGCGTTGAGGTCTTCCTTGTCGCCGATTTTTTCCGGCAGCCCCTCGCGCCCTTCGGCCCGCCATTCGTAAAGTGACTTTCGACTGACCCCGAAAAGCTGCGCGACGCGGGTCATCGTCACCAGATCCTGCTCAATTTCCCCGCCTGATCCGGCCTTGAGCCGAGCCAGTTCCTGCCGAGCCTTGCGCAGCTCCTCCCTCTCGTCTGGCTTCATGTGGTTTGATGTTTCTGCCTGTCACCTTAATGCAAATGTTTTGCATGTAGGTATCCCGCTCGACGCAGCGCGCTAAGTATCAATGAGTTATAAGAGATTCCTTTGGCACGGCTCATGGTCAACGGGTTGGGCATAGGAGTAAATGCATTTGAGGATTGGTAATTCGAGCACCCTTCGCAATGTTTTCTTTTGCCTCAAGAGGTCTGAGGTTTGTCCAATGCCAGCATTGTGCGACCTGCTTTGGGTCAGTGTGATCGAATGACGCACAAGGCATGATATGGTCAATATGCCAGTGGGTGCCGTAGTTGGCCCACATCATTGATTTACTGAATTGGGATTCAAGGTGCAGACGTAAATGCTTGGTTGTGCACCCTATGGTCTTGCTGAATGATTCGGCTCCTCCGGCCTTAGCTGTCTTCATCAGCATCTTGAATCTAGACCTAAGGTTCTGCCTCGCCCTGTAGGCGACATCTTCCTTCATCCTTTTCTTGTCAGCATCCCTCGACTTCTTTCTTCTAATCTCAATGGGTATTCTGCTCAAATATTTCTTCTGTCTCTTTTTGTGAAGATCTGGATTGTCCAGCTTCCATTTCTTTCTCTTTTCAGCAACATGCTTCTTGTATCCATCAAGTCCTAGTTTCTGGATTAACCTCTCTTTCCTTTTGCGAGTCCTCTCTATTTTTTCTTCATGAGTGAGCTGATGGTATCGATTTAAGTTGGTTAAGTTGCTGAGTTCGCGCGACCACAAACAAGACCAGTCAAATCCTCTGGCGCACTCCCTGATGTCGCGCATCCTCGCCATGCGGTAGGCCTTTAAGGCTTCTTGCTCTTCTCTCTTTGGTTTTCCTAGCTCACGCTTAATTTTCATTCTGCTCGCTTGGACAATAGTCAGCCCGTTGGGTTTTGTTGGCTTGATTCCTCTCTTTTTCCATCCAATCGCAACGGTCGAATCGTTGATGCCAAGAAGCTTTGCGGTTGTTTTGGTTCCGATTCCAGCGGCCGCCATACACTTCGAGCACGGAAGCCAGCGATTCACGGCAAATTCGTGCTGGCATTCGTTCCGACAGAATCGGTTTGCGGCGCCAACCCTTCCAGCAAATTCGGCCCCGCAGTTTTGGCAGACTGAGCGGTATTTCCAGTTTGTATTCTTGCCAACCTTGCGGCCCTGGCCTTGGCTATGTTCGCCCGGCTCGATGCTGACTTCCTCTCGGATCTCGATGACCCGCCCTTCCGGCTGAATTCCTTGTGATCCATATTCCATGCGCTTGTTGTAATGTTTCCTTGGCGAAAGTAAATAACCGCTTACTGCTCCATCTCGTAGTCATCCTCGAGCCTCACGTATTCCATTCGCTCCCTCCTGCCTGGCCCCAGCCCTCTGCTCTTCATGAATTCCTCGCACGATCTCCTGACTGCCCTGCCTCCGTCATGCCTTGGGTCCTGCCGGGCATCCCTGCGCTCATCCCTCGTCGACTCAATGGAGCGTCGAGCGTAAGGACCACGGCCCTTCTGGTTTGCCATGGTCGGCAGGCTGCTGTCAGTCCTTGCCATTGTCAAGGCTTCTGCAGCGTCTGGGCTTGGCTGTTCATTTAGTGTTTGGGTTCTTAGCAAATCGTTGGAAGTTGGTCGATCTTGCACGGCTCATAGTGGTGTGTCATGTAATGTGACCCCCCTATCGTCTGGATAACATTACAAAGAACCAATTTGCCTTTGCTTGTATCTATACAAATCATTTCATCAAGCCCCCATTCGTAATTGCAGCGGCACCATGTTTGGCCAATAATTCGACTGGTCTCTAAAGATGTCACGCGTATCCAGCTGCAATAGAGGTCGTCGTTTAAATCTGAGGACTCTGCGCTCATGTCGTCTTTTTGTTGGTTACTGAAAGGGTTTTAACGCTGTCTGTGAGCAGCCGTGCCGCCATGTTGACCCAATAGGCCCGTCGATGGACCGGGCGCCCTGTGTAGCCGTTGTGGCGTTGCCAGTCCCTATGGACGGCCTCGAGGTAGTCGGCCAGAGCGTTGACGACCTCAGAAGTCACGGCCTTTCTGGATTTGGAGGATGATCCACGCCAAGGCGATGATGTCGATCTCGTCGACGATCTCATCTCGGAGCAGTTGGCTGATGGTGCGGATGCAGGCCAGCGCGGTCTGGCTATGCTGTGGGCTGTCTGACAAGCAGGCCAGCTTCTGCGAGTAGGCGCCCAGCTTCTCGCGCGGTATTGATTGAAGCCAGACGAGTGCATGCAGGCTGGCCGGATGTGCTGCCCTCTCGGGCTCTGTGTGTTCTGTTGGGTAGACCATGGCTATGTTTTCTTGGGTCGGCCCTTGCGGCCGTATTTGAGAGATCCGAATGGGGCCGGCGGCCGGACGATGCCCCGGCTTTCGTCAAAGGCTCTGAATGCCTCGTCCCATGTCATGCGCTGGCCGACGACGACTGGGCGGAATTTGACGCCTACGCGCTCGCCTTTAAGGATTCGATGTTTGCGCGGCGTGCTCATGACCTTGGGAAGCGGTGCCAGCCATTCTTTCGGCCTTCGGGGCGGCGGTGCTCGATCAGGCCCTTGGCGACCAGGCGCCGCAGGTGGTTGACGACTGCGGTCTGGTGCTTGAACCCCAGATGGTCGGCGATTTCGCGGGAGGATGGAAGGCGATCCTCTGTCGCGTGGAATTCCCGCATGAATTGCAGGATCTTGGCCTGTCGGTCGGTGATGTTCATGCTGGCATCGTGTTCAAATTGCCTTCGGGTGTCAATCCTGCCTTTTCGGCAATCTGCTCGATCATGGCGGCGAATCTCGGCAGCCTTGCTGCCTTGCGGGCGACCTTCGGGTCATTTTTGATGACGTTGGAGGTCGTGCGGTTCACGATTGCAGCGGCTTCCGAGTAGGTGCATTGGACGTGCCTGCGAAGCAGATGAACCACGACGGCGCGAGCTTCCCCGAGCGGCTCGACCCTCGTCGGGCCGGTCAGGTCCTCGATTTTGACCCCGTAGGCCTCGCCGACGGCGCGGAGGATGCGGAGGCCCGCCTCGGTCACTTGCTGCCGGGGCGCCGGCCGTTGCCATTTCTGGATCATGCGCGGCGCCCGCCCGGCCTCGAGGTCGGCCAGCCTGGTTTCGAGGTCTGCGACCCGTTCATGGATGGATTTCACTTCTCTCCTCCTTCCACGGCGGTGAGGGCTTCACGGGCGGTCATTAGGGAAGACCATTGTTCGTCACGCTGACCACGGCTAGACAGCTCAATCTCTAGGTCTTGCATTACGTATTGCAAAGCCTCCGCCAGCCTGTCGCGTTGCTCCCGCGCCTCGGCAAGCTCGCGCTCTAGTTGCTCAATCTCACGGATTGCCTCTTCCTTGTGTGCAATGGATTGCTCGCGTTTGTCGGCGCGGATGGCAATCTCGATGTTCTCAGCAATGCGTTCCGTCCTCGGTGTAGGCTGGTCACTCATGGCTTCTGGAATTCAAGGTTGATCTGGCCGGGCCTTTCCACTTCCCCGACGCGGAAGCTCGGGCCTGTGAATTCGATAATTCCACCCGTCTCAAAAAGCCGGGAGGTGATGGAGTCGCCGATTGAATCCACAAGGCCCGCCTGGGTCAAGTTGGCAATCAGGATTGTGGCCCGCTCCGCGCCGTAGCGCTTGTCAATGATGTGGGTCAGCAGGCGATCCTCCCATGCCGTTCCGCCCCGCTCTTGGATCTCGTCGATGACCAGAAGCGGGATCTTGGAGATCTCTCGGATCACGTCCGATTCACTCTCTCCCGGTGTTTTGCCGTAGGTGGCGCGGATTCGCAGGAACAGCCCCATGGCGGTCGTGTAGTGGGCCTGCTGCGGGCAGACATCGCGGACGCACTCGGCGGCCAGCCGGGTCTTGCCGGTGCCGCGTTTGCCGATCAAGGCGACCAGCCCGCCCTCGCGCATCTTGTCGGACAGGATGCCCAGCTTGGCGACCCACCAAGGGTCCCGTGGACGCGGCCAGGGCTCGCGGTAGCGTTTCGGGATACCGGTCGCGTGGTAGATCGCCTGGGCGGCCTTGGCGGCCTCCTGGGGCGTCGGCGACTCGTCTGGGGCGTTGATGGTAAGCCCGGCGAGGATCTCGGCTGCGGTTTTTGGTTCTGAGTGCTCTGTGCTCATAGTTTCGGCAGGTTGACGGTTCTGAGTTCGGGTTCTGCAAATTCGCCTTGGCGGTGCTTCGGCCGGCGGTCGGCGTTGGATTGGGCGATTGTCAGAGAGTAGCTCTTGAGGTCGGATCGCCAGGAGCCAACGCTGACATTCCCGCCGTGCCCGTTGGATTTCATCCAGTTGGACGCCTCCCGCGCGTGCCACCATTGGACCGCGATCTCCTCGGCAACTCCATCTTGAGCGGCGGCGGCCTTGGCTTGATCGAGAGAAGGCCTTCTTGCGCTGGCAACCGGCGCGGGTGTGTGTGTCTCTTCTATCTTCTCTTCTCTTCTCTTCTCTGGTCCGCTTTTTTTCTGCTCGGCTTGCGGACATTTGTCCGCTTTGCGAGCGGACATTTTCCGATCCGCATCTTGTGCTCGGCGCTTGGCCGAGTGCCCGTTGTGCTCTTCAAACCTTGGAATTTCAAGGAATCCGTCGCCGATTGTGAGCCATCCGACTGATTCCATAGCCCTTGAAAGACCAGGCATCCCGACCAGGTCGTCGAGGAGCTCGGGCGTGTAGGCGTCGAGCTTTCCGTCTGGCGTCTGCTCGTCGGCCACACACCAAGCGGACAAAAGTCCGCCGACTGTCCGCAATCTGTCCGCTTTCAAAGCGGACGCTATGCGGACAACTTTCGGGTGCCGAAAGAGCCCTTTGTTGCATTTGATCCATTCCCCAGCCATATTTTTAAGCGTTCGTTTGATTTTTGAGGTAAAGCGTGATCTCGACCCTCGGCGCGTCCTTGTCCTTCTGGATGCTCGAGAGGCGGGTCTTGCGGAGGTGCCGGTCGTCGATCCCCAGGGCGTCGGCGATCCCGTCCCGGTAGGCCTTACAAGCGCCGTCGGCGTTGTCGTCGTCGCGGAAGGCGGCGGTCTTGAAGTAGTGGTCGAGGGAATAGCCGGCGACCCGGTCGGCCGGGATCGCGGCGATCCCCATCCGAGACATTTCGGACAGGAAGCGAAGGCGCGCGCGGTTGCGGTGCTCTTTGACAATCCGAGACTTCTTGATCGCGGCCCATCGGCTTTGACCCCTGCCGGCGTTCGGCGAGAGTGCCCGGTCGGGGATCGGGAGGGAGATTGTGATCGCGGGCGGGAGGTTCATGCGGCGCCCCTCCTCTCCTCTTCGCGGATCGCGGCCCATGTCGGCCGGCGAAGTTGCGGCTCTTCCTCCTCGAAAAGCATCGGCCAGACGTCGGCCTCGGCGGCCTTCTTAATCCTCGAAACGAGCCAAGAGGCGGTTTTGAGGCCTTGCTCGAGCTCGTCGCGCGGGATCTCGACGACTGCGATCTCGAAGGGTTCGGCGCTCTCCTGCCAGATCAGCTTGAATCGCTCGCGTTGGTCGTCGGGGTGGCAAAGGTTCCACATCGCCAGATAGAGGCCCCCCTGCGCATGGTAGCCAAAACGCGCGGAGGTCTTCTCGAAGCCGGTCATTGAGAAGTCGGCGGTCGTCTTGAGGTCGGCGAGGAAGTCCTCCCCGGCGGGCGCTAGGTCGACAAGACCCTTGACCTTGAGGCCTTCGATCTTGCCCCCGATGACGACTTGCGAGGACGACTTGCGGAAGATCTCGGCGCTCTTGCGGTGCGTCTTGAGGAGCATCTTTGCGGCTTGCCGTGCGGCCGCGTATTCGGTGCGGGTGACGACAATCTTCCCGGCGCCTTCGTGCTCGGCTTCCCATGCCTGGGCGAGCTTGCTCTTGCGGTCGTCGTATGGCATGACGGCGACCGTCTCGTCGACGAGCTCGGGCGTCGTGGTCATGCAGTCGATCAGGCTTCCCCATTGCATCGCTGCGGTCGGCTTGAATCGCTTCGGGTGATAGCGCCAGCGCCAGAGGGAGGCGTCGAAGAGCTCCCAGAGGACCGACTTCGAGAGCCAGGAGTCGGAATGGAAGACGTTCGCGCGGTTGCAGCAGAGCTTTGCGTGGTAGTCGGCTGGCGAGACTTGGAGGGGGTTCATTCGGCCTCCTTTCCGACGCGAATCATCCCGACCGCGTTAAAAAATGCCCGGTCGTTTCCTTTTGGTGCGACAAAAACACCGGGCTTCTTGCGTTGAATTAACCCGCGTTTGACCATGCGCGCCAGAGTTTCTCCGACGTATTTCTTCGCATTGTAGTAAATGTTTCCGCCAATCTCATCGACGGCGCGCTCGAGCGTTATTTGCCCTTCGGCATGGATGACATTCATGATCTTGAGTTGCTTGAGAGAAAGGCTCATCCTTCCCCCTTTCTCGCTTCGATCATCGCGTCGGCCATTTTGTAGGCCTGCTCCGCCGTTGCATGTTCTCTGTTTTGATCTGCAGGGTGCGGCATATCTTCTCCGAATGAAGACAACCAACCGGCAAGCGCTTGGGCGGCGAAGTAATCACGCATCGACATGCCGAAACACGGTTCACCTTGCTTGAATGCGATCACTTCCCCGGTGCATGGGAAAGCGGGCTCGCTGTTGTCTTTTGCGCTCATGCTCCCTCCTCTCTGTTTTCAATCCTTGGGACCGTCGGGATCGCGGTCGTGAGTTCAAAAATGAAAGCGTTTGCGGCGTCCTCGACGGAGTCGATGATCGCGTCGCGGGCAAGCTCGAGAAGTCTTTCGGAGAGGTCAGGACGCAGATTTAGAGAAACGTCCCCGCTTTTTGAGCTCAAGCGAAGCCGGCCTTTGAGCTTCCCCTTTTCATCTCCCCAGGCGATCCGCTCGATCTCGAGCTTTTCAAATTGAGGGGCGATCATGCGCCCTCCTTTCCGCTCGCCATTTCCGAGGCCTGATCGAGCGCCTCGCGGAGTTCGCCGGCGAAGAATTTTGCGGCTCGGATGTTCTGGTCGTGCCAGAGCTTGAGGCGGAGATCCTTCAGATTTCCGGCGATCACGCGGACGGCGCAGAGGTAGGCGTCCCATTCTTGCGCGGGCGTGAGTAGGCGCTTGCCTTGGTCGTCGTGCGTGGCTTGTGGCGCTTTGCCTTGTCCCGATCCCCAAGGCGCATCTTGCGCGGCCGTAGGCGCCGGCGCGGCTTGTTTTGCGGCCTCCTTGGCTTTTGCCTCGGCCTCCTCCTTCTCCTTTTTGAGGCGCTCGGCCTCTTCGCGGTGCTTTTTGGCCTCAAATCGGCGCCTGAGCTCAGCCTCGACCTTGTCAAAGCTCTCGACCTCGAGGTCCTCGGCGTCAGGGACCAGATCGGACCCGTGCGTCTTGGTGAAGCGCGCGATCTCGGCCCGGCTATTCTCGATGGCGGCGTTGTGGATCTTCACAATGGCTGCGACCGCCGCCTTCATACTTTCCAGTGTCCGCTTGCCCTTGATCGAATCCTCGATCGATTGGGCGAAGCGGCGGCGTAGGCGCGGCGCGCAGTCGAGCGAATCGACCCCGTCCTTGACGATCCCGGCCTTGATCTCGTCGGCCTTCGCCTTGATCTGCTTTGAAAGGTCAAGGCGGGCCTTGGCGATGTGCTCGTCGGCGTCATCCAGCCCAGCCATCAGCGCCTGAATCGACTCGGCTTGTGCCAGGACATCAGCCTTCTTGGCCTTGACGGCGTCGTTCATGGCCTGCAGGGTTTTGACGTCCTGCGTGGCCCGTCCGAAGTCGGCGTCGGTGGTTAGGTTGCGGTTGATGCCAGAGACGAAGCGTTCGACGGATTCACGGAAAAGGCCAAGGTTGGACTCGATCAGGATCTCGCCTTTTGCGGTGACCTCCAATGGGAGGATTTCAATGATTTCTGTGGTGCTCATTTTATGTTTTTGCGTTTGGTGATTTACTTGCAATTCACGATTGCCGAGCGCAGGCGAGTCATTGCCCACGTCCAGCCGTGCGGGTTGGTTGGCTTGCCGCCTGGTGCTTCAAGCGTGATCTGCCCTCGCCTTTTGGCCATGCGGACGATCCAGCGTCGGGTTTTCCCGGTGGCGGCGTCTGTCCATTGGAGTGCGCCGATCATGTCACCGGGATTGCGCGGCAGGTTCTCGGCTTCTATGGCGGCGAGGATGGATTCCTGTTCGGCCTTTGCCTTGTCCCATCGGGCGTTTGCCGTTTTTCTAGCCCGGTCCCGTAGTTGCTGGGATTTTCGGGCCTTGTGCATGAATGGCAATCTTGTCATGAGTCGGTTAATTTAACTGTT
>JACCDQ010392629.1_pt1 | contig 30312 bp, 39 predicted proteins | sample 7446031 | NCBI WGS metagenome assembly JACCDQ01 (sample SAMN15323442, study PRJNA562643) | freshwater metagenome | isolation source: river surface water | place: USA:Blue River Watershed | collected 2017-08-17 | reverse complement strand
GTAAGGCTGAACTTTGTCTGGAGTGTTTGCTGCTTCGGCAGTTGTGTCAACGCCAGATGCGATTTTCTTTTTACCGAACAAACCCATTATGCGTTCACCGCTGCCTTCAATACTGATGTGAAAAATTTGAGTCCATCGACGCCTGAGCGCATTGCGATTGGAGTGTCTGGGCCAAAGCCAGGTTCAACCGCGTGCTCTGGGTGCGGCATTAGACCAACCACGTTGCCGCGTTCGTTTCTGAGACCTGCGATGTCGTTCATGGAACCGTTTGGGTTTACCTCTTTGTATCGGAACGCAATTAGTCCCTCGCCTTCGAGGCGCTTAAGGGTTTCATCGGTGGCGATGTAGCCACCCTCACCGTTCTTTAGTGGAATGGTGATTTCTTGGTTTAGTTCAAACTGGTTTGTCCACGCGGTGGTGTTTGACTCAACGATAAGTTTTTGATCGCGGCAAATGAAGTGCTGGTGCTCGTTGCGAATTAGACCGCCAGGTAGCAGGTGGCTTTCAACAAGAACCTGGAAGCCGTTGCAAATACCAAGAACTGGCAGGCCACCCTTTGCTGCTTTGATGATGCTTTCCATGACTGGGGCCTGAGCTGCGATAGCGCCGCAACGTAGGTAGTCGCCGTAAGAGAAGCCACCGGGTAGCACGACTGCGTCTACCTTGTGCAAGTTTGTGTCTGCGTGCCAAAGGCTAACTGCCTCGCCGCCGGCTAGGCGAACCGCGCGAGCTGCATCGCGATCATCAAGGGTGCCAGGAAAGGTGACAACACCAATCTTCATGTTCGGTGCCCCTTAGTTTTCTGAAGAGATCTTGACGACGTCTTCGATGACACCGTTAGAAAGGAATGTTTCGCCGATTTCGCGGGCTTCGGCTAGGTCTTTATCGGTTATTTCACGATCAAAGTGAAGCTCAATGCGCTTGCCGATGCGGACGGCTGTAATGTCTTTGTGCCCCTTGCGGTGCAGGGCGTTGTTTACAGACTTGCCGGCTGGGTCAAGAAGGACCTCTTTTGGCATAACTTCGACGATGATCTTTGGCATGTTTGCTCCGATATTGGTGGGGAGTTTGCGGTTTTTGGGTGTCGACGTCGTTGCCGGACACCTTTATTTTACTGGGGTCTGGGCGGGTGCTCTGGACGGTCGACAAATGTCGGAGTGATGTACATACTTAAGTACATGAAGTACTTTTCTGTGGCCGAGGTCAGGGCCAATCTGGCTGCAATTCTAGATTCCGCCGTCAAATCAAACGAACGCACAGTTATCACCAGAAATGGTGAACCGGCCGCGGTGATCATGTCTTTGGGTGACTATGAATCCATGAATGAAACCTTAGAAATCTTGTCCGATCGCGCACTTGCAATTGATCTGCTGACGTATTTGGAAAACCCCGAAGCCGAAGAAACTTTCACGATGGAGCAAGTGTTGGCCGAGGTTGAAGCTCGCCGAAAGGCCGAGAATAACCGTGAAGCGGTATGAAGTAAGGCTCCGCGGTAAAGCAAGGCACGCCCTGGCAGAAAAAGTGCCACCCAAGCTAGTAGATGTAATTCTCTACTTCATATATGGGCCACTACTTGAAAATCCGCGACGAGTGGGCAAAAAGTTAGACGAACCTATGGAGGGTTGCTACTCGGCCAGGCGGGGCGACTATCGAGTGATCTACCTGGTTGATGATGCAAGTTCTGTAGTGACCGTTCTTGATATCGGGCACAGAGCTCACATCTACGCCGTGAAAATCGCAGACCGCGATTAGACCAGACCAAATAAGGGGCCTACCCACCCATCAGACATTCGTACTGAGTTACATTTGCTATCTTTAAGCCTGTTCAAATGGTTACTTAGGCGAACAAATGGTTGGTTATTTCGCCTTATCGGGGGATTCAAGTGGGTATTTTCGGCAATTCAGAGCGCACCGAGCGCGATGAGGTTGACCTATACCTTGCCCGCCGAATAGAAGAGCCGCGCGAGGCAATGCGCCCGGCCGAGGGCGAACATCACCTTCGAGTTCACGGCCAAACCAAATACGCAACCATCAGGGCCAATTTGCTGCACGCAGGGCAAAAAACCGGCGCTTCGTTTTGGCAGGGCAAGGTTTACCTTGAGACCCGCTTGGTTAGTGACTGGGGAAACACCACCAAGACCATCTTTGTGATTTTGTTCAACGATGTTCCAATTGGCGAGATTAGCGAGTTTGATTTGAAGGCAAAGGATCTTTTGCAGTTCACATTGGAAGCTGAATATTTTGGGCGCGCAATTATTCAAGACGATTTAATTGGCAACATTGTGCATTTGTTCATCAATCCTGCGAATCGTTTGCGTTAGATTTTTAACATCCTGAAATGTAAATAAGGCCCCGGCGGGAACCGGGGCCTTATTTGCTTAACTCAGGAGAAAGTTAATTGCGCGATATTTACTTGAGCGTTAGTTGCTCTGGGTGGTGCTGTCGGTCGTTGGTGCAGTAAAACCAGCTGTTGGTCCATCACCATCGTCGTCGCCGTGTGGGCCACCTGCTGGGCCACCCTTAGCAGGGTCAGCGAAACCTTCGTGGTCGCCAGTGATCTTGAAACTTGAGTCAAACTCAACGGTTGCAACTGAACCGTCGGCAAGCTTTAGGTGTACTTCGTACTCTGCGCCGTCTGAGTCATTCTCTGCACGGATAACGGTTGCACCCGGGTACTTAGCAAGAGCAGCTTGGGTTGTCTGTGCAAGTGCATCGCCGGTTAGCAGTGACTCGCCAGGCTTGATTGAAGTTGTACTGAAAGTGTCTGGACGGTTTTCGTCATCGGTCGTGGTTGCTGTGGTTGAAGTTGAAGTGTTTGCATTAACTGGGGCAGTATCTGCTGCATTTGCACCAGTAATTGCGAATGCACTACCTGCTACAAGACCTACGGTTAGTAGACCGGAAGCTCCAAGAATGTTCTTGTTCATTTTTTGCTCCTATGTTTTCTAACGAACGCCTTGCCCGTTAGAAAAAGAATGTCAACTGAGTTTGTGAGAAGAATTGAAAAAGTCGCCTAGAACTCTGGCAGTTACTTGAGAGATTGCTGACACTGTGTCAGGTTTCAAAAAAATTCTCGACGTAATTTTCTTGGGTGCAGAAAAAATTCGCAAAATATTTGTTGGGCTTCGTACTGGTTGCCTCGGTTGGTATCGGTGGTAGCGTACCGGCCCAAGCTGCTGGCAGCACCTCGGCCAAGGGCAAGCACGGCCAAACTCTAACCGCCTCAATTACCAAGGGCACGCTGCCTGCAGGCGAAACAACCAACGTCACCGTGAGCGGCAAGGGCTACAACACCAAGACCGGAATCTACGCGACTTTTTGCGTGATGCCTGAGCCAGGCAAGAAACCGGAGACCTGCGGTTCTTACAACATCACCGGCATCAATAGCCAAGCTGTCTGGATCTCAAGCAACCCACCTTTTTACGCGAGCCTTTTGGTGAAGAAATTTGGCAAGGGCGGAACCTTCAAAGTTACTTTGCCAATCACCTCAACCATTGGCGAAATTGATTGCACCAAGGTCAAGTGCGCGATAGTGACTCGCGCAGATCACACCAACCCGGAGAACCGGAAAGCCGACGTGATTATCCCCCTCACGTTCAAATAAGGAGAGAAATGAACAACACTCGTAATCGAATTTTGGCCATAGCAACAACCGCGGTTACCGCCGCAGCGTTGGTAATTGGCTCGGCACCTGCCCAGGCTGCTGACTTTAGTGTCACCGCAGACAAGAGCACCGGCTTGGCACTGACCGGCCAGATCGTAAACGTGACCGTAAGCAACTTGCCGGCAAACACCGGTGTTTATTTGCGCCTATGTGCCGGAACCCTTGAAGAAGTAGCCAAGGCCCGCCCAACCGCATGTGCCCCAATGGCAAGTACCGTGTGGGTAAGCAGCAACCCGGTTGCCCTAGCGCAGGGTGGCAAGGCGCTAACCGGCCCAATTGCTTTGCCAGTTTCAGCTACCTACGTTTCAGGTGAGACCACCGTTGACTGCGCAAAGACTGCCTGTGGAATTCACGTTCGCCGCGACCACCTAGGTGGATCAACCGATTTCTCACTGGACCGTTTTATTCCGGTGACCTTTGGCGCTGCAGCAGTGGTGGCTAAGAGCGGTGTTGCACTTGCTTCATCAAAGGTGACCATCACCGTGGCAAACCAAAAGGGCAAGAAGATCACCTTCTTTGTGGGTTCAAAGAAGTTCACCCGCGTGGCCAACTCAGACAACTATGTATTTAGCGCACCGGCACCAAAGACTAACTGGTTCATTGCCTCTGCCTACGTAGGCGCAAAGAAGATCGTTGCTAAGAAATTTAACTAAGCGCTCCGGTAATGCCGGCGATGGTGAATTTCTCTAGCGCAGCAGCTTCGCGGCTGAAGTCAGAACCTTCATCGATTCGCTTTGCTGTGGCCGCAACCGATGCATAAATCAAGTGACAGGTTGCGGTCACATCAGCAATTCCAAGCTGAGTGATTGGGCTAACTAGGGCCATCATGAAGTGGCCGTGCATGGCATTAAGCATTCCGCGCTTTTCGGCCGGCAGGGTATCGATTGAAATTTCACGAATGATTCGGTGATCGGCGCTGGCTAGGTGAGCCAGTGAGTAGTGAATCCAAACTCGCACCCGCTCCATTGCGTCATCAATTTTTTGCATGTGAGTGTCAATTGCGTTGCTGAGATCTGCCATCTCGTTGATCACTAGCTCGGCCAGCACATCTTCTTTTGAAGCAAAGTATTGGTAGATCGCCGGGCGGCTGAGACCGGTTTGCTTGGCAAGTTCGGCCATTGAGACCGCATCTACACCCTGGCTGGCGATGATATCTTGTGCCGCCTGAAGAATCGCGTCTTGGCGATTGTCTCTTACGATTTTGGCGGGGGTCATTATGTATAACTGTAAGCGGCGATTTCCACAGTGTATTCCCAGATAATTTTTGCCAACTTGCATGTGTAGAGGCGTATTCTGAAGACATGTTCAAGTTGCGAGCAAACAAGCGCCACATCGCGCTGAGCCTTGCAGCTTTAATTATCTTCTTTGCGCCCCTAATCCACGCTATTTGCGTTTCGGCACCCATGACCACCGGCACGCCGATTGCTCACGTAATGCCCGATGGTCCAGTCATGCAAATGGGTTCTGACATCAATGCTGAAACCCAGGGCAATCCAACTTCGCCGGCGCAACCAACAGCGCCAGTTGAGAAAAATGTTTTTATTGTCTTGGTTTTGGCTCCGGCGCTGACACTTCTTCTTGCTGTCATCTATCTGAAGCACAAAGAAATGTTGGTCTTAAGGCTCAAAAACAGCCATGTGGTTGGCCTGGCCAAACCCCCACCGATAAGGTTTGGGCTCACGACAGTGAACCTCATAGAACTAGGCATAAGCCGAACATAAACCAAACGTGAATCGCGAGACGCAGTTGCGTTGACGCTAACCATTCTTAAATTCACGTAAGGAAAACAAATGAAATCACGCACTTTGCGTATTGCCGGCATCGCTGGCGCAGCACTAATTACTTCAATCGCATTATCGGGTTGCACTATCAATCTCGGAGCCCCAAATAACAATTCGGGTTCGGGCATGATGGACGGAAACGGGATGATGGGCAACAACTCCAACTCATCTGGTTTCTCGGGGTCTGACATCATGTTTGCGCAAATGATGATTCCACATCACCAGCAGGCAGTTGACATGGGAACGCTGGCCGAAACCCGCGCGCTGAGCCCAGAGGTGAAGGCACTTGCTGCCAAGATAAAAGCCGAGCAGGCACCGGAAATTCTTCAGATGCAAGGCTGGTTGTCTGATTCCAATTCATCGATGGGAATGGGTCACGACATGGGTCACGACATGGGCGGCATGCTTAGCGAGGCCGACATGAAAGCCCTAGAAAACGCTACTGGTGCAGCATTCGACAAGCTTTATCTTGAAGGCATGATTGCTCACCACGAGGGTGCCATCCAAATGGCCCAGATGGTGATTGATTCAAGCAATGATGAGACCAGGGCTCTAGGTGTGGCAATTGTCTCGTCGCAGACTGAGCAGATTGCCTACATGAAAACTTTGTTGGCAAAGTAAAATGGTCTAAGAAAACCCCTGAGCGAAATGCTTGGGGGTTTTCTTATTTCTTTAGTTTGAGTCGCAGGGCATTTGCTACAACTGAAACGCTTGAGAAAGCCATTGCGGTTCCGGCGAGCATTGGGTTTAGCAGGCCAAAGGCGGCGACCGGAATCAAGATCACGTTGTAGCCAAATGCCCATCCAAGGTTCTGCTTAATGTTTGCCCAGGTGCGGCGCGAAAGCTGCAGTGCGTAGGCAATGGCCTGCGGGTTGTCGTCAATGATTGTTATGGCTGCGGCCGATTGCGCTGCGTGGGTACCAGAGCCCATGGCAATACCAACATCGGCACCGGCAAGTGCAGCAACATCGTTTAGGCCGTCACCAACCATTGCGGTTACTGAACCGTCTGCCTTGATTTGATTAATCTTTGAGAGCTTTTGCTCCGGAGTTACCTCGGCAAAGTAACTGCTGATTGCGAGTTGCTGGGCAACGGCCGCCACTCTGGCGGTTGCGTCGCCGGACATCAGCACCGGCTCCACCTCAAGCGCCTTGAGCTCGGCAATGGCACCGATAGATTCTTTGCGAATGTCATCTTCAAGCGCAATTAGAAGTAGGGCAACCTGGTTTGTTGAAACAACCACCAGAGACTTTGGCCCCGCCTGGGCGACGGCCGCATCTAGTTCTGCCTGATTGGTGAATCCACTGGCCGAGTATCGGGTGACTCTGGCTGTGACTACCTGATCGGCGGCCAGGGCTACGGTTCCTTCAACCCCGCTGCCCGCGGTTTCGACCACATTGGTTGCGGTCAGCGAGGAATCAAGAGCAGCTATAGCCTTGGCGATTGGATGCACCGATGATCGCTCGATAGCTGCCGCAATAGCCACGATCTTGGCCTGGTTTGCGCCGGCCAGTGGGTAGGTCTGCGAAACGCGAAGATTGCCGGTGGTTAGGGTTCCGGTTTTATCTAGCACCACCTTGCGCACGCGATTCAAGAGACTCAGGGTGTCTGGGTCGCGAATCACGATGCCTTTTTTGGCACCCAGTGAGGTGGCAACCACCAGGCTCATTGGCACTGCAATGCCAAGTGCGCAAGGGCAGGCAATGACCAGCACCGCGATTGCGGCCGAGAGGCCACGCTGCGGGTCGGCGGCTGCAAAGGCCCAAACTAAAAACGTGATGATAGAAAGTGCAATCACCGATGGCACAAAGACCTCACTGATTTTGTCTGTGAGTGAGGTGATTTTGGTTTTGTGTGCGGTTGCCTCGCGCACCAGGTCGGCAATTTGCGCGATGCGACTTGATGCACTGATGGCGGTGGTTTTGAGCACCAGGGTGGCACCAAGGTTGACCGCACCGGCGTGCAGTTGGTGACCGGCCGATACTTCTTCTGGCACAGATTCACCGGTGATTAGCGCGTTGTCAATTTGGCTGGCGCCCTCAATCACTTCGCCATCAACCGGAATGCGTTGACCGGTGGCAACAACAACTAGGTCGCCAAGTTTTACCTGAGCAGTAGGCAACGTAACCTGCGCGCCGTCGCGGCGAACTTCTGCGGTCTCAGGAATCGCAGAAAGCAATGCGCGAACGGAATCGGTTGCGCTTCTGCGGGTGCGCACTTCTAACCAGCGACCAAACAGCACAACGGTTGGTACTACCGCGGCTACCTCAAAGTAGACATCCATGCCACCGGTGAAAAGTTGAATCACGCTGTAGCCGTAAGCCACAATCACACCAAGTGAAACCAGGGTGTCCATGGTTGTGGTTTTGAGTCTTAGGTTTTTGAATGCGGCCGAGTGAAACGGCCAACTTACCCAGGCGGCAACTGGCAGCGTAGCGAATGCGGCAATGGTGTGCCAGTTGGGTGGCATGAGTTGGTGAAACATGCTGATGATTGCAACCGGAAGCGCTATCAGTGCACCAACCCATAGTCGCCAAAGCAGTGAGGTTAATTCGCTGCGGTTAGAACCAACTTTGTAGCCGGCGTCTTCAACTGCTTTGCGAAGCGCATCTTGGGTTACCTGAGGCGCCGCTGTGATGTGCGCCTTTTCTGAAGCAAAGTCAACAAAGGCAGAAACGCCTTCTACCTTGTTTAGATTTTTTTCCACACGACGAGCACAAGCGGTGCAAGTCATGCCCTCGATATCTAGTTCGAGATTAATTTGTAGCCTGCCTCGTCAATTGCTGCTGCAATTGCATCGGTGGTTACTGACTCGTCAACGCTTACATGAGCGGTTCCATCAGCGGCAGTGACCTTGATGTCTTTTGCGCCGGCAAGTTTGGCAAGCTCCTTGGTCACCGACATCTCGCAGTGCCCGCAGGTCATGCCCTCAATTTTGAGATCTAGTTCTTTTGCCATGCTTCGCCCTCTTTCCAAGTTAAGTATCCGCCGTCTAGGTTGCGAACACTAGCCCCGTTAGCTTTGAGGATTTGTGTGGCGATGTGGCCGCGCTGGCCAACCTGGCAGTAAACCACAACGTTATCCATTTGCACTTCACTTAGGCGATCACGCAGTTCTTCAACTGGAATGTTCAGTGTGCCCGGAATGTTGGCAAAGCCGTGCTCGCCACCTGAGCGCACATCGATAACCTGAGCACCATTTGCTCTTGCGGTTTCAAGCTCGTGCCACTGCAGTGTTGGGGTGGTGCCATCGAATACGTTGTTGCCCACGTAGCCGGCGATGTTGATGGCGTCTTTTGCCGAGCCAAACTGCGGGGCATAGGCAAGCTCGAGGTCCATCAGGTCTTCAATGGTTAGGCCGCCGTGAGTTGCGGTGGTGTGCATGGCTGTGGCGATTACGTCAATGCGCTTATCAACCCCGTCTTCACCGTTAGCCTGGGCGCCAAGAATCTTGCCGGTCTCCGGGTCAAACAGCACCTTCATTGAAAGGCGCTTTGAGCCCGGGTAGTAGCCAGCGTGGTTGTTTGGGTGAATGTGAATCACCTGGTTCTTGATGCCGGCCTTTACTGCAGCGCGTTCACTTAGGCCCGTGATGCCAACTGCAAAACCAAAGGCGCCAAGAATTACTGTGCCGGTGGCCGAGTGGGCCTTCACCTTGCGGCCGGCAATTACGTCTGCAATTAGGCGGCCGTGCCGGTTGGCCAGGTTAGCAAGTGGAACCAGGGTTTGTTCACCGGTGAGTTCACCGTTCTTTTCAACCGCGTCACCGGCGGCAAAAATGTTGGGGTCACTGGTGCGCTGTTGCTCGTCAACCCAAAGACCGCCGGTGGTGCCAATTTTTAGACCGGCCGCTTTCGCAAGCGAGTTATCTGGGTCTACACCTGCTGCGGTGAAAACTAGACCGGCATCAATCTTGGTGCCGTCTTTTAGAACCACGTGGTCCTTGGTGATGTGGTCTGCTTCAGAATTCAAAATGATGTTTACGCCGTGCTTGGTTAGCCGGTCGTGCAGCGGCTGAACCATCTCTGGGTCAAACTGGCCAAGAATGCTGTTGCTTCGCTGAATGATTGTGACCGGAATATCCATGTGGCGAATGTTCTCGGCAAGTTCAATACCAATGAAACCGGCACCAAGAATAGCCACCGATTTATTCTCGGCAGAGAGCAGTGCCTCTTTTACCGCGTCGGCATCGGTGACGTTGCGCAGCCACATGGCGCGCTCAATTCCTGGCACCTCTAACTTGCGTGGGCGGGCACCGGTAGCAAGTACCAAGTTGTCGTAGGTATCGATGATTGTTTCACCGGTGGCGAGGTTTTTGACGGTCACGGTTTTTTCGTCACGGTTGATGGCGGTGACCATGTGCTGAACATTTGCTTTGATGCGGAACCGGTTCCACAGTGCAGTTGGGGTTTGCAGCAGCAGGTTGTCACGGCGCGAAATAACATCGCTCACGAAATATGGCAGGCCACAGTTTGCGTAGCTAACGTGCTCACTCATTTCGTAAACGGTGATCTCGGCGGTTTCGTCTAGGCGACGAAGACGAGCGGCGGCTGACATGCCTGAGGCAACGCCACCAATAATTACAACCTTCATTTGTTCCTTATATAGATGTTGAGTTTGGGCCTAGTTTCGCTGCTGCGGTTTAGGCAAGTGACATGAATGCTTTTTCAAGCGCTTCGCGGTTCTTTACGCCCTTGGCGTCGGTACCGCAGTGCTGCATGCCGGTAGAGATGATGGCGAATCCGGCGCGGGTTAGAGCGGTGTTGGCGGCGGCCAACTGGGTGAGTAGCTCTGTGCAATCGCGACCCTCATCAAGCATCTTCACGATTCCAGCGATCTGCCCCTGAACTCTAACCAAACGATTTCTGGCAGCTTTTAGTTCTTCCGGTTGTATTTTCATAGATTTAATAATACCCTAGGGGGTATACGAAAGGAAGACAAAAATGTCTAAGTTTTTCAAGTTTCTAGCCGCAGCAGTAATTGCTCTGTTTGCAGTTGGATCACTTTCAGCATGTTCAACAAGCGAACCAATTGACATGAGCAGCGTTGCCGCCGTCATTGATGTTCGTACCCCTGATGAAACTGCATCGGGTTTTCTAGAGGGCGCACTTTTGTTTGATATTCAGGGTGCCGAGTTCAACACCCAGTTGGAGACCCTGGATAAAGCAGCAAACTATGTTGTTTACTGCCGATCGGGAAATCGCGCTGGCCAGGCAATTGATTACATGAAAGGCGCGGGATTCACCGGCACACTTACCAACGCCGGATCACTTGCAGATGCTGCGACCGCAACCGGACTAAAGGTAATTCAATAATGAAAATTCTTACAGGAGCTGCAACTTTGGCAGCAACAGCACTATTGCTTACAGGTTGTACCGCAGAGGTTGATGTTGCAGAGCCGCAGATCATTACTCCAAGTACTTCTGCATCTGCTGAAGCGTCGGCAACACCACAGGTTACTAGCGAGCCAAAAGCCCCGGTGGTAGACAAAGGAATTGCAACTGCTGATGCAACAGAAGAGCAGTTGGTTTACCTAATTGAAGAAGAGAAACTTGCGCACGATGTTTACAGCGCGATGTTTGACCTTTGGGGCTCACGTGTATTCGGAAACATTTTAAATAGTGAAGAGTCTCACGAGTCACAGGTTCTAACAGTTATGAATACCCGCGACATTGCAGACCCACGTTCTTCAAAAGTTGGTGTATTTGTGAACGCTGATTTGCAATCGCTTTACAACGAACTAATTGCCAAGGGTTCTAAGTCGGCAGTTGATGCTTACGAGGTTGGTGTTGCAATTGAAGAACTTGATATTGATGACCTAACCAAAATGCTTGCCACTGCAAAAGATGCAGACGTAATTGCCATGATGGAAAACCTGCGCAGGGGTTCAGAAAACCACCTGCGTGCTTTTAATAACCAGCTCTAAACCTAAAGTCAACGAACGAAAGAAAAACTATGTGTTCAAAAGTAACCTGCCGCAAGTGCGGTAAAGCAACTTGGTCTGGCTGCGGCCAGCACGTAAACGAAGTTATGCGTGGAATTCCAAAGTCTCAGCAGTGCCAGGGTCACGCAAACGACCCAAAGGAGCCTGGCTTCTTCGCTCGTTTGTTCGGCAAGAAGTAAAGATTTTAAGAAACTAAGTAACCAAGAAACTAAGAAAGGAGCCAACTATGTGTTCACCAGCCCTATGCGATTCATGCGGCAAAGTAACTTGGACAGGTTGTGGCGGTCACATTGAGGAAGCTCTAGAAGGCGTGCCTCAAGATCAGCTTTGCACTTGCAATAACTAGTTCTTAACTAGGCAACTTCTTGGGTTAGGCGCTCAACAAGTTCTGCGTACTTGGCTGAAGTCTGCTCGACGATTGTGTCTGGGAGTACAGGAGGTGTGCCTTGCTGGTTCCAGTTCTCGGCCAACCAGTTACGCACAATCTGCTTGTCGAATGAATCTTTACGTTCGCCGCGATCCCAGGCTGACTTGCTCCAGAAGCGTGATGAGTCTGGAGTTAGCACTTCATCGCCAAGTGTGATTTCACCGGTCGCCGGGTCAATGCCAAATTCAAATTTGGTGTCGGCAAGAATCAGGCCGGCGTGCTCGGCAAGTGCAGATGCCTTATTGAAAACCTTGATGCTCAAATCGCGCAGTGCCGCAGCGTTATCTGCACCGATAATCTCAACTACCTGTTCAAAGGTGATGTTCTCATCGTGCTCGCCCATCGGTGCTTTATAGGCCGGGGTGAAAATTGGCTCAGGCAGCTTGCCACCAAAGTGCAGGCCTTCAGGAAGCTCGATGCCACAGATGGTGCCGGCGGCTTCGTATTCTTTCCAGCCGCTACCGCTGATGTAACCGCGAACCACGCACTCGATAGGAAACATCTCAAGTTTTTTAGCAACTGTTCCGCGGCCAGCAACCTCGGCCGGAACGGCAACCTCGTTGGTGGTGTGGTTTGGAACATCAAGACGGTCAAACCACCAGTTGGTCAAAGTGGTTAGGTGCTTGCCCTTATTTGGAATTGCTGGTTCAAGAACGTGATCAAAAGCGCTAACGCGATCTGAGGCAACTACAAGAATCAAGTGATTAAGTTTTGGGTCAACTGATTCGTAAAGGTCTCGCACCTTGCCAGAGTAAACGTGCTTCCAGCCGGCAATAGTCTGCGCCATTATTCGGCAACTTTCTTGGCGATATCTTTGCGGTAATGCGAACCCTGCAGCTGAATTTTTTCGATGCCTTCATACGCCTGCGCGCGAGCACCAGCAAAATCTTTACCGGTGGCAACAACAGAAAGCACTCGCCCGCCAGTTGCAATCAGTGATTCTTCGCCATCTTCTTTTGCTGCCTGCCAGGCAGTCGCTGCATGACATACCTCAACGCCTTCGCGCTCTGCTTCACCAATGCCGTAGATAGGGCGGTTGGGTGCAGAGGTATCTGGGTAACCCTCAGAGGCAAGCACAACCGTGATGGCAACATCTTTGGTGAACTCAGGGTCACTTACACCCTCGAGGTGACCGGTTGAAGCTTTGTAGAGCAAGTTGCTTAGTGATGAATTCAAACGACGAAGCACAACCTGAGTCTCTGGGTCACCAAAGCGTGCGTTGAATTCAATCACGCGAATGCCGCGCTTGGTAATAATCAAACCGCAGTAAAGCAATCCAACAAATGGTGCACCAAGGCGGGCCATTTCTTGCACGGTTGGTAACGCAACTTTTTCTTCTACCTCTTCAACAAAGCCTGCAGGCAACCAAGGTAGAGGCGAGTAGGCACCCATGCCACCGGTGTTTGGGCCTTCGTCGTTATCGTAAGCGCGCTTGAAATCTTGAGCTGGGGTAAGTGGCAATACCGAGTGACCGTCGCTCAAGAAGAAAAGAGAAACCTCTTGGCCATCAAGAAATTCTTCAACCAGAATTCCCATCGAGATAAATTTCTTGGCGTGCTCAAGAGCGGCATCGCGATCTGAAGTTACGATCACACCTTTACCTGCGGCAAGGCCATCGGCTTTGATTACATAAGGTGCACCAAACTCATCCATTGCTTCGATTACTTCTTCAATGGTGTCGCACTCGCGTGCCATACCGGTTGGTACTCCGGCTGCTGCCATTACTTCTTTGGCAAAAGATTTTGAACCCTCAAGTTGGGCTGCTGCTTGTGAAGGGCCAAACACCGCAATGCCCTCTGAACGAAGTGCATCTGATACACCGGCAATTAGCGGAGCCTCAGGACCAACAATTACAAGTTCGGTGCCGTGCTCGAGAGCAAACTTCACCACTTCAAGTGGCATGTTTGGGTTTAGGTTAGGCTCGCAGCGCACATCAAGTGCGATTCCGGCATTGCCTGGGGCGGCGATGATATCGGTTGCCGCGGTTCCGGTGCGAACCAAAGCTTTAACAATTGCGTGCTCACGTGCACCCTGACCCAAGACAAGTATCTTCACAGGGTAAGTTTACCGACCGCCTTTGCGACAGAATTGACCCATGGCCAGACGCAGAATCAAAGACACCGATGGACAAGCGGCAATAGCCGCCGTTGATTCGGGCGATGCCAGCGCCATGGCCACAGCCTGCCGATACCTATTAGAAGAGTTGGCCGAACGTGCCCCCGGCAACAGCGTGGAAGTGCGCGTACCTCCTTATGGGGCAACCCAATGCATTGATGGACCAAGGCACACCAGAGGCACCCCGCCTAACACGGTAGAGATGAACCCCGATACCTGGTTTGCCCTTGCCACCGGAAGACTCAGCTGGCAGGCCGCGCTCGCCGAGGCCAAAGTGCTGGCCTCTGGCACCAGGGCAGACCTCTCGGAAGTTTTGCCGCTTAAATAAGGTTCAATTGATACATGGCCAAAACCGTAATCAAGACAGAAAAAGTTTCTATTCGTCGCGTCCCTAAGTTCTTGCCGTTTCTTATTACTGGCGGAGTTATCGGTGTGGTTATTGGCGCTGGTGCGGGCATCTCTATTCCAGCCGAGCAGCGCACCGCCGAGCCGATCATTACCTACCTAATTGCTTACGGAGCCGGCATTGGCGTGGTGGCCGGAATTGTCGCGGCGCTTATTGTGGACCGCATTGGGCTGGCCCGGGCCAAGACCCTTGAAGCCACTAAACTGGAGCAGTAAAGCCCACCACTACCTAAAGGATTCACCTTGCTTCGTGGCGATGGACATCTGAATCTCGATATTGCGGTTAGCAATGACGACAAAGCACCACAAGATCAGTGCGGTGTATTCGGCGTATGGGCACCAGGCGAAGAAGTAGCAAAGCTCACCTTCTTTGGCCTTTATTCTCTTCAGCACCGCGGGCAGGAATCTGCCGGTATCGCCACCTCGGATGGCAAAAAGATTTTGGTCTACAAAGACATGGGTTTGGTCTCGCAGGTTTTTTCTGAGTCTGCGCTTGAATCTCTAGTTGGTCACATTGCAGTTGGCCACAACCGATACTCCACCACCGGCGCATCGCACTGGCGAAATGCACAACCTACTCTTGGTCGCACTTCGGCCGGAACAATTGCGCTGGCGCACAACGGAAATTTAACTAACACCGCAGATTTGTTAGACATGCTCAAGGAGCGTTACCCAGATCAGGGCACCAACGAGATCACCGGCGGAAACACAACTGACACCGCAGTACTAACCGCGTTGATGGCCGGCGATCTTGATCACACACTTGAAGCAACCGCTCTTGAACTTTTACCAAAGGTCAAGGGCGCTTTTTGTTTGGTGTTCATGGATGAGAACACTCTTTATGCAGCACGCGACCCACAGGGGGTGCGTCCGCTGGTTCTTGGCCGACTAGAGCGCGGTTGGGTGGTTGCCTCAGAAACTGCAGCGCTAGATATTGTTGGTGCAAGTTTTGTGCGCGAGGTTGAGCCTGGCGAGCTAATTGCAATTGACGAAAACGGTTTGCGTTCAACTCGCTTTGCTGAAGTAAAGCGTGCCGGTTGCGTATTTGAATACGTTTACCTTGCTCGCCCAGATACCTCTATTAACGGTAAGAACGTTTACGATGCCCGCGTTGAAATGGGCCGCACTCTTGCGCGCGAGTATCCGGTTGAGGCGGATCTAGTTATTCCAACTCCTGAATCAGGAACCCCGGCAGCTATTGGATACTCGCAGGAATCTGGAATTCCTTTTGGTCACGGTCTAGTCAAGAACTCATACGTTGGCCGCACATTTATTCAGCCTTCACAAACTATTCGCCAGCGCGGTATTCGTTTGAAGTTGAACCCACTTAAAGAAGTAATCAACGGCAAGCGCATCATTGTGATTGATGACTCAATTGTGCGCGGAAACACTCAGCGCGCACTGGTGCAGATGCTTCGCGAAGCAGGTGCTGCCGAAATTCACGTGCGCATTTCTAGCCCACCCATTACCTGGCCTTGCTTCTACGGAATTGACTTTGCAACTCGCGCCGAGCTGATTGCAACCGGAATTGGCGTTGAAGATGTGCGCATGTCAATTGGTGCAGACTCACTTGGCTACCTAACCAAAGACGGCATGGTTGCCGCCACTGGTCAACAAGAGCGCGAGCTTTGCACCGCCTGCTTCACCGGCAAGTACCCAATTGAATTGCCAATGGCAGATCGCCTGGGTAAGAACCTCCTAGAAAAGGGCATTGCCACCATTCAAGGAGAGAGCGTTCACCAGCATGACTAATGCCTATGCAGCATCTGGCGTAGACACAGAGGCCGGCGACCTAGCCGTAGAACTTATGAAGCGCGCGGTTGGCGCAACCCACAACGATCTTGTGATGGGTGGCCTTGGCGGCTTTGCCGGCATGATGGACGTTTCTTTTCTAAAGAAGTACGACCGCCCGCTACTTGCCACCAGCACCGATGGCGTTGGCACCAAGGTTGCCATCGCGCAGGCTATCGACAAGCACGACACCATTGGTCAAGACCTAGTTGGCATGGTTGTTGACGACATTGTTGTGGTTGGCGCAAAGAGTTTGTTTATGACTGACTACATTGCCTGCGGCAAGGTAGTGCCAGAGCGCATCGCAGATATCGTGCGCGGCATTGCCGAGGCCTGCAGCTCTGTTGGCGTGGCACTGGTTGGTGGCGAAACAGCAGAGCACCCTGGTCTGCTTGGCGTTGACGATTACGACGTAGCCGGTGCCGCTGTTGGTGTGGTTGATGCAGCTAAGTTGCTTGGCCCACAGAACGTGCGCGTTGGCGATGTGATTCTTGGCATGGAGTCTTCTGGCTTGCACTCAAACGGATACTCACTAGTTCGCAAGATTGTTGCCGACAGTGGACTTGATTACCGCAAGAATGTTTTGGAATTTGGTTCGCGCTCACTTGGTGAAGTTTTGCTTGAGCCAACCAAGCTTTACACCGGAGTTTTGAATTCACTTTTGGAATCAGAGCTTGGCGGTGCGGTGCACGCGATGAGTCACATTACCGGTGGCGGAATTGCAGCAAACATTGCTCGCGTGCTACCTCAGGGTGTTGCCGTTGATATTCACCGCGCAACCTGGACACCAATGGAAGTCTTTCAAGTTCTAGCAAGTTGGGGCAAGTTCTCACTTGAGAGCGTTGAATCAACTTGGAACCTTGGTCTTGGTCAAGCGGTTGTTGTAGATGCAGCAAAGGCCGATGAGGTTTCTGCGGCGCTAAATAAACTTGGCGTGCACACCTGGACACTTGGTGAAGTAGAAGCCGCACCTGAAGATTTGTCTTCTTATGTGCACGGCGCCAAGGGTGTTGATGGCGGAGCTGTTCGCCTAGTTGGCGAATACAAGTAATTCTGCTGAATTACTCTTGCGCCGTTTAATCGGTGTAGAAGTTAACCTGCCCGCGAACCCAAACGGTAACCTTCATGCCAATCTCTGGCGCAAATGGCCCATTGGCTCTGGCCTGAATTACAACCTTTGGAAGCTTCACTTCAATTAGCGCATCGTGGCCAAAGTACTGGCGACCAATTACTTCACCTTCACCATTTGGATTTGGCTGCAGGTAAAAATTCTCAGGTCTAATTGCCACTCGGCCGGTAGCGCCATCAGTAACTTTGTTTAGCGGGGTTAGCAGACCAAGATCTGTTTGAATCTTTTCACCCTTGACCACACCGTTGATGATTACCGAATCACCAAGGAAGGTGGCCATCTCAACATCGGCCGGCGCCTGGTAGATCTCACTTGGGTTTCCAATTTGGGCAAACTCGCCATCGCGCAGCACGGCAACGCGGCTGGCAATAGACAGCGCCTCTTCTTGATCGTGGGTTACCAAAATTGCGGTGGTGCCGGTCTTGGTAATTACGTTCTTCACGTCTTCGCGCAGGCGCACCCTTAGTTCGGCATCAAGCGATGAGAACGGCTCGTCAAGCAAAATAAGTTGCGGCTTAGGCGCCAGAGCGCGGGCAAGGGCAACGCGGTGACGCTGCCCACCAGATAGCTCGTGAGGCATGCGTTCGGCAAAGCCAACCAGGTCAACCAACTGAAGCAGCTCGGCTACGCGCTGATTGCGCTCTGCGGCAGGCATCTTGTTTAGGCCAAACTCAATGTTCTTAGCTACCGATAGGTGCGGGAACAGCGCAGCATCTTGCGGCACAAAGCCAACTCGGCGCTCTTCGGCCGAGATATTTGATTGGCCACCGAATACGGTTTTGCCGCCAAGTTGAATTTGACCAGAATCGGGTGTGTCAAAACCGGAGATGAGCCTTAGCAGTGTGGTCTTGCCAGAGCCGCTGCTACCAAGAATGGCCAAGAACTCGTGGTCTTTTACATCTAGGTTTAGATTTTTTAGAACCGTGTTTCCGGCGATTGATTTATTGATTTGCTGAAGCGAAAGAACGGTAGTCATTACTCGCGCTCCATTCTTTGGTTCAAATCAAATCGCATGCTTTGGCGCACCTGACGGTTTAGTAGCCATGCCGGAATTCCAGCGACCACTACTAAAAGTAATGCATACGGCGCCGCGGCGGCATAGGCAGAAACGGAGGTCTCGTTCCAGAGCCTGGTGGCAAGGGTTTCAACTCCGGTTTCGCGAAGCAACAGGGTTGCCGGCAATTCTTTCAACACCGATAACGCAACCAGCGCAGCACCGGCCAAAATTCCGGGACCGGCAATTGGCAAGATCACGCGGCGAATGGTTTGGACTCTGGTGGCACCTAGGCTTGCTGCTATTTCATCGAGTGCACGAGGAGCTTGGCTAATTGGCGTTTGCATGGCGGCGATTGCGTTTGGCAAAAACAAAATCAAGTAGGCAATAATCACCAGAATGCTGGTCTGGTAAATCTGTGGCAGCAATCTGTTGCTGATAAACACCAGGGCAAGCGCAACAACAATTCCGGGCACCGCGTGAGTTAGCCAAATTGAGCGATCAAAAATTGTGGTGATTCTTGATTTGTATCTAACCGTCAAGATTGAAAGTGCAAGACCAAAGATCACCGCAACGAATCCGCCGCCAAATGCATAACCAACAGAGTTAATCAGTGCGCGGCTAACTTCGCCGCCGTCTACCTCGGATAGACCGGTTTGGTTCCAGCGAATCAAACTAATTACTGGCAGCAAAAGACTAACCACCGCCCAGGCACCAATTAGTAGAAATGCTATTGGTGTGAACCAACCAAGGTTGATTAGCGATCTTCGGCGTACGCGGGAATCGGTGTTTATTTCTTTGCCACGAAGTGCCGGTTCTAGGACAAGCAAAAACACAGTGATCAAAACCAAAATTGCTGCCAGGCTTGCGGCTCCGGTGCGATCAAAGCTCGAGCGATAGGCGCTGTAAATTGCGCGGGTGAAGGTGTCAAAACTAAGAATTGAAACAGCACCAAAATCACTTAGCGAATAAAGAATTGAAAGCATGCCGCCAGAAACTGCTGCTGGGCGAATAGCCGGCCAGGTGACTCGGCTAAACACTCGCCAACGATTTGAACCAAGTGATCTGGCAACTTCTTCTGTTGCCGCATCTGATCTAAATAGCGCTGCCGAAACCGCTAGATAAACATAGGGTGCGGTGCCGATAGTGAGCACCAACCAGGCCGCAAAGAATCCTTTGAAGCCAGAGAACAATGCCGTGAACGAATACGCGGTTACATAACTTGGCATGGCAAGTGGCAAGGCGGCCAAGATGGCAAAAAGCGCGCGGCCCTTGACAGCGGTGCGCACAGTGAGCCAAGCCTGAAAGCTACCAACGACAACTGCTGAAATTGCAACTGCTGCTGCCAATAAAAGAGAGTTACCCAAGAGTTCTAGGGTTCTTGCTCTAAAAACATTTTGAATTACTTTGTCTGCACCAAATTCAAACAGCCTGATTAGCAGATAGGAAACCGGTGCCAAAGAAACAAATACGGCAGCAACTGCCAGCCCAATTAGGAGAGCCGGCGGTTGCTGCCGTAATGAGTTTTTCAAGGTTTAATCAGTTAAGCCTGCATTGCGAATCAAATCAAGGGTCTGTGCCAATGGGGCCAAGGCGCTTAGGTCAATCTTTGGTGCGGCAATCTTGTCTAGGGCCGGTAGTCCCTGCTTAGCCGGCAGGCCAATCAGTGAGTACTCGGCTGTCTTCTCAACAAAGTAGGTTTGCGCCGAATTGCCTAGCAACCACTTGGCAAAGGTCTGAGCCTCTGGCTTATCAGAAAGCACACCAACACCGGCTACGTTAATTAGATTGCCCGGGTCTCCATCGGTAAACCAAGACATCTTTGACTTCATGTTCTCTTCGCCAACTTCTGTGGCACGCTCGTACCAGTAGTAGTGGTTGATTAGTCCAGCTGAAATCTCGCCGGCTTCTACGGCCTCAAGAATCTGCGAGTTCTTTTCGAACAACACAGCGTTCTTCTTCATGGCCGCCAGCCACTTTGAAGTTTCTGCTTCACCCTTTAGCACGCGCATTGCGGTTACCGCTGACTGGAATGAGGCGTTGGTTGGCGCGATACCAATTTTGCCCTGCCACTTAGCATCGGCCAGGTCAAGAACAGACTTTGGTAAATCTGCTTCGGCAAGTAGTTCTGGGTTATAAGAAAGTACGCGGCTACGACCAGAAACTCCAACCCAGGTGTTGTTGGTAGAGCGGTACTTGGCCTCAACCAAAGAGGTGATGTCACTGTTTAGAGTTTTGAAGGCGCCAGCTTCGCTAACTGCGCCAAGAGCTCCGGCATCTTGAGAGAAAAACACGTCAGCTTGAACGTTGGTTCCTTCTTCAAGAATTTGTGCGGCAAGCGATGCAGAATCTGCATAACGAACTTCAACGCCAATTCCGGTTTCAGTGGTGAATTCTTTAAGCAAATCAGCAACCAGGTCTTCAGCGCGACCTGAATAGATGGTGATGCTTTGATCGCCCGTGGTTTGAGTGGTTTCTTTTGCGCAACCGCTAAGAGTGGTTGCGGTAATTGCGGCAGCAAGTGCCAAGGCGCCAAATTTTAAGGCGCGAGTTAGAGCGATATTCAATTAATTTCCTTCAGTTTCGTACTGGATGGTTATTCCAGCCGTCTGTTTTTGACCCGATTGAGCCGTATTTAAATCTATTTCACGTATGCCTCTTAGGCAAGAGTTAGTTTTTCTAGAGGTACTTTTCGTAAATCAGAATCTGAGTTTTATCGGCCAAGGTGTTGTAGAGCCGCTGAGCAGTCTCGTTATCTTTCAGGGTTTGCCAATACATGCGCTTTGCACCTTGCTCTGCACCAAATTGCGCAACGGCCTCAATCAAAGCTGTTGCCGCACCCTTGCCGCGATAGGCAGGATCTACAAATAAATCTTCAAGGTAGATTTCTTGATTTTCAGACCAGGTTGAGTGTGTGAATGAAGAGTGCGTGAAACCAATAACTTTTTCTTCGTGCTCCATCACTAAAGCGTGTATGCCGTGATTTGGGTCTATGAGGCGCTCAAAGGTTAATTGGGTTTGAGATTCCGAAAGTTCGTGTTTATAAAAAACCAGGTATTGATCCCAGAGCTCACGCCACCGGGGGTAATCAGATTTACTTAGTTGCCGAATCTTCATCAGAGTCCTCGTTGTCCTCTGAGTCATCTTCGTCTGGGTAAAGATCTGCCCACTTGTCTACGTATTGGTCTTCTTCTGTTGGGTGACCAATTTCTTTTTCAAGCGCGGTTAAGTCAGTGCTTGGGCTGAAGTACTTCAGCTCGCGAGCCACCTTGGTGTGCTTTGCTTTTTGACGGCCACGACCCATGTCGAGCCCCCTAACGCATGCTTGAGCGCGAATAATCGCGCGGGATGTAAAAACTAATGGCTATTTTAGCAGTCCAGAGCCCACCAAAGCCCCCAGCCAAACGGCTGTGGACGACAGTACCAGGGTGGCCGCGGTGTTCAAAAGGCCCTGAGCCAGGCGCCCCCTGCGGAAGTATTCAACAGTTTGCGATGCATAAGAACTAAAGGTAGAAAGGCCGCCGGCCAACCCCGATATCGTGATCACGGCAAGGCCGACCTGCATTGAGGTTTGGGCATAGCCCACCACGAATGAGGCAATCACGTTTGCAATCAGGATTCCCCAAGGCAAGACGCCCACGTACTTAGAAAGAAACAGTCGCAGCACCGCACCCATGCCGCCAGCAATGGCGACACCTAGGAATAGAACTGTGTAGGCAATTAGCTCCATTATCGGGTCTTCTTTCTAGAGATAACAAAGGCAAACCAGTAGGCGGCAAGGCCAAGACCCAAAAACAAGAAACCAAGCGTGTAGCTCATTAGACCAAGCGAGGCTGATTCAAAATACAACACGGTGGCAACGCCGCTCATGGTTGTGAAGCCGCCGGCAAATCCGGTCTTCCACAGTGCGCTTAGTTCACCGTTGTCATATTTTTTATTGGCGTTCAACCAACCAAGAAGGGCAGCGCCCAGCAGGTTCACGATGATTAGCGAAATTAAATCACCAAGCACCGCGCCCACTGCAAAACGCATTAGAGAACCAAGTGCACCGCCTAAAAAAGTTAGGCGCATAATTCTGCCGTCGTTGAACATAGAAACTACTTTGCTGCCTTCTTTTCACGCTTGGTCTTTGAGCCAAGGTTGTAGGTTGAAGCAAGACCAAGTAGCAAGAAGAATGCTGCAGCCCAACCGGTTGCCTTCATGCCGTCTGTGAAACCTTCTTGCGCAGCTTCGGTAATTTGAGTTGCGGCTTCTTCAGGTAGACCCTGTGACATCAAGATTCCAGGAATGGCCGCGATTGCAGCACCCGCAGAATCAGAAACCGGCTTTGCGATATCTGCAGCCAGAGCCTGGCGACTAGTTTCGTCAACAATTGAAAGTGCCGGCGCATCAACAATGCGCTGCTCAACTGACGCCTGAGTAAAGGTGAACAGCACGGTTCCCAAAACAGCAATACCAAGTGCCGAACCAATCTGACGAACGGTTGACTGCGAACCAGATGCCTGGCCAGCTTTTTCCATAGGCACATCAACCATGATCACACCGGTTAGCTGTGCGGTGGCAAGGCCAACACCAATTCCGTAAACAGCTAGGAACGGCGCAATGCCAACCCAACCGCCAGAGGTAGATGCCACAAAGGCAATTCCGGCAACGGCCATAAGTTCAAGCAGCACACCAATGCGTACCGCATTTACCGCCGAGAGCTTTCCGCTTAGTGCGCCACCAACGCCAGATGCCAAGAACGCACCACCGGCAAGCCACAACAAAACAAGACCTGATGAAATCGCGTTTAGGCCTTCAACGTTTTGCAACCAAAGTGGAATTGCAAAAAGCAAACCAAACTCACCCATAGAGATGATGCCGGCGGCGATTGAACCGTTGCGGAATGAACCAATGTGGAATAGACCAAGATCAAGAATTACGTTCTTGCCATCACGCTCGCGCTTGCGCTCCCACATGACAAACAAAACAGTTGAGATAACAAAGATTGCCAGCGAAACCGGAATCACTGAGATGCCAGTGGTTGGCCAAGCAAAGTCACCAATTACAAATGGGTTCGCCTCGTTTACATTCCACCAGCCGTAGGTGCGGCCTTCGATAAGACCAAACACCAAGGTTGAGAACATCACAACAGAAATTGCTGCACCAACGTAGTCAATAGCTCCAGCGCGCTGCGCCTGCTTTGACTCGCGAACAAAAATCAATAGACCGGCAACAATCAAGATGCCAAGTGGTGCGTTGATATTAAACGCCCAGCGCCAGTCAAAGTCAGTGGCTAGCCAACCGCCAAGAACCGGACCAACAGCAACCATTCCACCAATGGTTGAACCCCAAATTGCAAACGCAATACCGCGCTCTTTACCTTGGAAGTTTGCATTCACAAGTGACAGGGTGGTTGGCAGCACCATTGCGCCACCGATTCCCTGCACGATGCGAGCAAGAATCATTGATGCGGCATCAGTTGAGAAACCCGCCCACACAGAGGCGGCGATGAATATCAAAATACCGGTGATCAAAAGCTTGCGACGACCAATACGATCACCAAGGGTTCCCCAAACCAAAAGCAGCGAGGCAAAAACAAGCACGTAGCTTTCTTGAACCCACTGAACTTCAGTTGAAGTCAGGTTCAAGTCTTTAATGACGGCCGGGAAGATTGTGTTGACGATTGTGCCGTCAATAATGACCAGCGAGATGGCCATAGAAATGAAAACAAGACCGATCCAACGGTTAGGGGTTTTAGACATGTCTCTAGGCTAGGGCAAGAAGCAGGCTGGCGCTGAGAGTTAGCGCAATGCCAATTTTTTGAATGCCGGCAACATGTTCTTTAAGCACCACGCGAGCCAAGATGATTGTGCCCAGCGGGTAGAGCGCGGTGAGCACACCGGTAACAGTGAGGCTGCCGCTTCTTGAGGCCAGGGTGAAGAAAATGTTTGCCATTGCATCAAGCGAACCTGCGGCAAGCACCGTTAGCCAAATCTTGCGATCAAGTTTGGTTTGTTCTTGGGTCTGCGCGCGAAGCTTTCTGCGCCAAACACCAAGCAGCACAATTGCACCCAGCAACACCGATGCCGTTGTGCGCATCACAATGATTGGCGCGATGCCTGAGTCTTGGGGAGAGCGGGCAAGGGCGGTGACCGCAAGACCAATTCCGGTTCCGGCAATGATTGCCAAGATAATTGCCCGCGGCTTTGGCAGTTCAATCTTTTCGCCGGTTTTTGAATTACTTGGCACAAAGCCAACCAGCACCACTGCAACCAGGGCCATGGCAATCGCCAGCCAACCCAAGATAGAGAAGCTCTCGCCCAAGAGTGAGACGCCAATTACTGCAGGAACAATTGCCGAGAGCAAGGCGCCTAGCGGCGAGACGATTGAGATTGGGCCCAGTGCCAGCGAGGCATAAAGAGCAAGCAGGGCAACAACAGAACTGAAGCCGCCCATGAGACCCCAAAAGAATGCCTCGTTGCTGAAGGTTGCACCAAGCAGCGGTGAGAGCAAAAGCAAGACAACAAGTCCGGTGATGCTCGCCAGGGCGGTCACTACAACCACACGAATTTTTCGCGAAGCGATTGCCGCAAAGAAATCTGCAGCGCCATAGGTTATGGCAGTGCAAAGCCCAAGTAGTGCGGTAATCATGATTCCCCCGAAGAGATTAATTAAATAGTTTGTGCGTCAATCACAAAGCGATAGCGCACGTCTGCATCAACTACGCGATCCCAGGCGGCATCGATGTTTTTTGAATCAGATGCATCAAGCAATTCAATTGTTGAACCAATGTTGTGCTTGGCAGCAAAGTCCAACATCTCTTGAACCTCAACCTGGCCACCAACCTGTGAGCCGGCAATTGAACGGCGCGCACCGGTGATGTTGAACACTTTGAAGGTTTGGTCTTCAACTGGCAGACCGGCAAAAATCAAAGTGCCGTCAAGTTTGATTAGACCAAGAATTTCATCAACAGAAATATTTGCGCTGGTGGTGTTCAAAATAAAATCAAACTTTTTGTTTAGGTCAATAAAAGTTTGCTTGTCTGAAGTTGAACGGTAGTCAACCGCACCAAAAGAAAGCGCATCAGCTTTTTTGCTGAGTGAGTGACCAAGCACAGTTACCTCTGCACCAAGTGCAACGGCAAACTTAACTGCGAGGTGACCTAAACCACCAAGACCAAGAATGGCAACCTTCATGCCAGGGCCGGTCTTCCAGTGCTTGAGTGGTGAGTAAACGGTTATGCCCGCGCAAAGCAGCGGTGCAAACTCGGCAAGTGATACGCCCTCAGGAATGCTCAAAACAAAGTGCTCGTCTGTGACGATTTCTTTTGAGTAGCCGCCGTACTGAACCTCGCCGTTGTAGTCGATGGCGTTATAAGAACCAACCGGGCCTTTTTCGCAGTAGCTCTCAAGATTTGCTTTACAGGACGAGCACTCGCGGCAAGAGTTTACGAAAACGCCAACTCCAACGGCTTGGCCAACTTTGAACTTGGTGACGCCTGCGCCAACCTCAACAACGTGACCCACGATCTCGTGACCCGGCACCATTGGAAAAATATCGGCGCCCCATTCGGAACGAGCCTGGTGAACGTCTGAGTGGCAAATACCTGAGTAGGCAATTTCGATGAGGACATCGGTGTTGCCAACTGGGCGGCGCTCAATGTTTTCTTTAACGATTGCGGCGTTGGCCTGCTTGATTACAAGTGCTGGGGTAGTTGTCATACATTCAGCCTAAGGGCAAGCAAAAATGTGAAAACCCTCTCCGAGGAGAGGGTTTCGTGGTGGCTCCGACCGGCATCGATCCGGTGACCTAACGATTTTCAGTCGTTCGCTCTACCAACTGAGCTACAGAGCCTCGAGCAGTTACCTGCCCGATTCACTAAAAGCCCCTCTAATGAAGGGCTTCTAAGGTGAAGCGATCCTGACGGGACTTGAACCCGCGACCTCCGCCGTGACAGGGCGGCGCGCTAACCAACTGCGCTACAGGACCTTAGTTGCTACTAAACATCTATATGGTGACCCCAACGGGATTCGAACCCGTGCTACTGCCGTGAAAGGGCAGCGTCCTAGGCCACTAAACGATGGGGCCTACAAAGAGATACTTCATAGCACCAAGGGTCAAGAATACTGGGTGAATAGGGCTATGGCAACCCGAATCCGATTCACAGGTGCCGCTCAGCCTCTTATAAAGAGGTGCGTGTTAGTTTCGAAGACATGAAGCTCCCGTTTTCTCGCACCCTGATTGGTGCGCTCGCGGTATCCGGGCTGATTTTCACCGGGCTAAACGTTGCCCCATCGTTTGCGGTGCCTAACTACCCTTCGGCCGCCGAGGTTGCCGCCGCCAAGCGAAACGTGACCAAGAAGAAAGAGATGATCGCTCGCCTTGAGAAGATCATCGCCGACCTAGCCGCCGAGGCAGCTGCTCTTGGCCGCACCGCCCAGATTAAGGGCGAGGCCTTTAACCAGGCACAAGAAGAAGTAGATGTAATCACCGCGCGCGTGAACACCCTGCAGTCTCAGGCTGATGCCGCAAACGCTGCCGCCGACGAGGCTCGTGCGCAACTGGGCAAGATTGCCGCGCAAATGCAAAAAGACGGTGCAACCGGTGGCACCGCAATGACTCTGTTTTTAAATTCTGGCGAAGCCGATGACCTGCTGTATCAACTTGGTGCGCAAGAAAAAGTTGCCCAGCAATCAGATGTGATTTACCGCCGCTCGATTGAGCGCCAGCAGTATGCGCAATCGGTAACCGATGAACTTGGTGTGGCAAAGAAAGAATTAGCTGCAAAGGCCGCAGTTGCCAAGGCTGCATTTGTTGTGGCGCAAGATGCGGCTAACGCGGTGCAGGCAAAGGTTGATGAAAACAATCGCCTAAACAAAACTTTTTATTCGCAGCTAGCAAGTTTGCGAAACACCGCGGCAGATCTTGAACGCCAACGTGCAGAAGGTCTTGCTGCCGAAGCAAGACAAAACGCAGGTAAGACTATGCCAACCGCGCCAGAACTTTATGACGTAGGCCCAGCCAACGCCACAAAGGTTGAAGGAATGTTTGCATTTGCAAAACAGCAACTTGGTGAGCGCTACGTTCTTGGCGGAATGGGACCAGATGTTTGGGACTGTTCAGGAATCACCAAGGCCGCTTATGCATCGGTTGGTGTTTATATAGGTACTCACTCGGCAACCAACCAGTTCCGCACAATGGCGTACGCCAAAAAACTAATTCCACTTAACCAAGCGGTGAGCGGTGACTTGATGTGGTACTCACAGGAATCAGCATTTGATGGTGACAAGTATCACGTTGTGCTTTACATGGGTGGCGGCATGATGCTTGAAGCGCCAAACCCTGCGCGCACAGTACGCATTGTTCCGCTTCGCTACGGTGAACTATTCCCTTACGCGGGGCGCCCAACAGCCAACTAATTTTTCACATGACTGAACGCCAACCATTTCGAATTTCACACGTTGTGAATGCGCCTATCGGTGTGGTTTGGAATGCGTGGACTAACGAGCGCGAACTTTCCCAGTGGTGGGGGCCAGCCGGGCTGTACATGAAAATCTGCAAAGCTGATGTTCGCCCGGGTGGAAAATTTCATTACCTGATGACCCACGAACCGGATTCCTCGCAGCAGTTTGAAATGTGGGGTGCGTTTGATTACCTAGAGGTAGAGAAGCATCAGCACATTGTCTTCGTAAATTATTTCTCAGACTCCGATGGTGGTAAGACTCGTCACAACATGAATCTTGAGTGGCCGCTTGAGGTAAAGAACAAACTAACTTTTATAGAAGACGGCGATCAAACTTTGATTCACCTCGAAGGTGCACCAATTAACGCACTTGCGCATGAAGAACAGGCTTTCTATGACAACCTGGAATCAATGCGAATTGGTTTTGGTGGGACCTTTGCTCAGTTGGATGAGTACCTAGCTACTCGTTAGTGCTTGTAGCGCTCGTAAGCTTCTTTGATTAGACGTTCGGCAACATCTTTACCCTGCCACTCGCCAACCTTTACCCACTTGCCAGGCTCTAGGTCTTTGTAGTGCGAGAAGAAGTGGTGTAGTTCTTTCTTCAGCTGCTCAGGAACATCGTTGATGTCTTGAATGTGTGCGTAGCGTGGGTCTTTGGTCTGCACGCAGATAACCTTCTCGTCAATGCCACCATCGTCTTCCATAGGAAGCACGCCAACTGGGCGAACATCTACAACCACGCCAGGGAACACTGGGAACTCAAGAATTACCAGCGCGTCTAGTGGGTCGCCGTCGCCGCCCAAAGTCTTGTCGAAGAAGCCGTAGTCAATTGGGTATACAAAAGGAGTAAACAGCACGCGGTCAAGGTGCACGCGGCCGGTCTCGTGATCAACTTCGTACTTATTGCGTGATCCGCGAGGAATCTCGATTACTGCTTCGTAACCCATGGGTCTCCTAATTAGGCTTGAGGCGGGATACCTCCCGCGCGACTAAGTACAGATTACCGAAAGAACCAAGTGCCAGCCGATTCAGAAACCGTGCGACCAAGATTGACCCCGGCAATTGCCGATGTTCGTCGTGCCGTGCGCGAAGCTTTTGAGGCAGCCGGTTTGATGCCGGGTGACTTAGTAATGGTGGCCTGCTCAGGTGGCGCCGATTCTTTGGCCCTTGCTGCCGCAACCGCATTTGAAGCACCCCGATACGGTACCGGCCTAAAGGCTGGCGCAATCGTGATTGATCACGCGATGCAAGAGGGCTCAGGTTTGGTGGCCGCCGAAACCGCCCAAAAGTTAGCCATGCTGGGCTTGTATCCGGTAGAGATTCGTACCGTTTTGGTTGGTAGCGAGGGTGGGCCAGAGGCAGCCGCCCGAACCGCGCGCTATGCGGCACTAGATAAGGTGGCCGAAGAAGCCGGGGCCAACGCAATTTTGCTTGGCCACACCCTGAGCGATCAGGCCGAGACAGTATTGATGGGCTTGGCCCGCGGCTCTGGGGCCAGAAGCCTAAATGGCATGGCCGTGGTTAGCGGCAACTATGTGCGCCCACTGCTTGGTATCAAGCGCGAAACCACAGAAGCCTTTTGCACCGATAGTGGCCTTGAGCCATGGCACGACCCAATGAATCAAGACGAGGCCTACACCAGGGTGCGAGTGCGCAAGAATTTGCTGCCGGCGCTTGAGGCCGAGCTTGGCCCGGGCATTGCCGAGGCGCTGGCCCGAACCGCAGATACCCTGCGCGAAGACGACGAGGTGTTGGCCGAGCTTGCCCTGGCCGCCTATAAGAAGGTAGCCAAAGAGGGGGCAACGCAGATCAGTATCGGTGTTCAAGAATTTAAAGACCTACCGCTGGCGATTAGGCACCGAGTGGTTGCGCTCGCCGCAGTTGTGCTGCAGGCACCCATGCTGGCCCGCGTGCATATTCTGGCGATTGATGAGCTTGTGGATAGCTGGCACGGGCAGAAACCGCTTACCCTGCCAGGCATTAGAGTTGAACGCACGGGCGAAACCCTCGCTCTGAAAACCACAAAAACACTCAAAACAGGAGCCTGCTAAGTGGACCTCTCGAAGGTAAGCGATCAGATCACCAAGGTGCTAGTCACCGAAGAACAAATCAACGCAAAGGTCGCTGAAATGGCGGCCGAGCTAGATAAGAAGTACGACGGCAAAGATGTGCTGCTGGTTGGTGTGTTGAAGGGTGCGGTCATGTTTATGGCCGATCTATCGCGCGCAATGCAGATTCACTCTCAAATGGACTGGATGGCCGTTTCTTCTTACGGTTCAGGAACCGTTTCGAGCGGTGTGGTGCGCATTCTTAAAGACCTAGACGCCGATGTGCTGGGTCGTCACGTGGTGATTGTCGAAGACATTATTGACTCTGGCCTAACCCTTAGCTGGTTGGTTGGCAACCTTGAGGCCCGCGGGGCCGCCTCTGTAGAGGTTGTTGCCCTACTTCGTAAACCTGCTGCGGCAAAGGTGGAAGTAAATGTGGGTCTTGTTGGTTTTGATATTCCTAACGAATTTGTCGTTGGTTATGGGTTGGATTATGCAGAGAAGTACCGCACGCTAAAGGGCGTTGCAGTACTGGCTCCAGCGGTCTACTCATAAACACCAAATCACGCT
>JACCDQ012076609.1_pt1 | contig 30317 bp, 22 predicted proteins | sample 7446031 | NCBI WGS metagenome assembly JACCDQ01 (sample SAMN15323442, study PRJNA562643) | freshwater metagenome | isolation source: river surface water | place: USA:Blue River Watershed | collected 2017-08-17 | reverse complement strand
CTTTCGCAGCTTATCAAAATCAATCCAACAATGGGCACATTTTATCCTAATGGCGAAGGAATCGCCAAAGGCAATATTTTTTGCTTCCCTTACACCGAGGATGAAGCCAACATCGTACTCATCCCTGTTCCTTGGGATGCGACGGCTTCTTATGGCAAAGGAACCAGTAATGGTCCTCAGGCTATTTTAGATGCCTCGACCCAACTCGATTTCTATCATCCTGAACTCGAACGCGCCTACGAGACAAAAATTTTTATGCCCGCCGTTTCGAGCGAATGGAAAGCAATCAACGACCGCCTTTGTGAAGCAGGGCAGCAATATATTTCACATATTGAAGTTGCAGGCGAAGAAGAAGCACAGCGCATTTATGGCGCTACACTTACAGAAATCAATGAAGCGCACAACGCCTTGCGCGCCAACCTCAAGGAGCGCTGCTTGCAATTGCTTGCCTCGGGAAAAATGCCTTGTGTTTTGGGTGGCGAACACTCTACTCCACTTGGCTTGCTTCAGGCCCTAGACGCGCACCACGATGGTTTTGGCATTCTTCAAATCGATGCACATGCCGATTTGCGCGACGCCTACGAAGGTTTTGAGCAATCCCATGCAAGCATTATGTTCAATGCCCTTAAGGAGCTCAAAAACCTTAAAAACCTTACTCAAGTAGGCATCAGAGACGTTTCAGAAAGAGAAATCGACCTGGCTAAAAACGATCCCAGAGTCAATACCTTCTACGATTGGGAGCTCAAAAACGAACAATACTCCGGCCGTACTTGGGCCGATCAGGTGCAGCAAATTATCGCTACCTTACCTCAAAAAGTCTATATTTCCTTTGACATCGATGGGTTGCTGCCAAGTTTGTGTCCGCACACTGGCACACCTGTAGCGGGTGGCTTTGAACTACAGCAAGTTGCATTTCTTCTCTTTGAAGTCGTGCACTCGGGCCGACAAATTATTGGCTTTGACCTCAATGAAGTCGCACCGGGCCCCGAAGGCGATTGGGATGCCAATGTTGGGGCGCGTGCCCTTTGGCATTTGGTGTGTGCCACAGAACTTAGCCGCAGACAAAACGCATGAAAATCAAGCAACCACAAGTTTTATCGGGGCTCGCCATTAGTTTTGGCCTGCTGAGTTTATTTAGCATTTGGAATGTCTACAACTGGGAAATCCTCGGCTGGGGCACCAAGCTCTTCTTGTTTCCTTTCCTTGCAGCGATCAGTTTCTTAGCCAAACTCACACCCGACAAACCCGCAATTTTTGTTCGCATTCAAATGGGGCTATTGGTTTTACACACGGTGCTTTACTTCTTGGTATTCAATTTTCAGGATCCGCATGCGCCGAACTTATTGCTCCTGTTACTTCCACTGCTTTTAGCGAATATTGTTTTGGTTTTTGCCAAAGTACATGCCTTGAATAAAACGCGTTTTACTCAAAAAACGAACATACAAGGCAGGGTACTTGTGTTTCAAAATCAGAGCAAGGGATTCTTAATCATTGCAGCCTTATTTTATCTGAGTATGGGTGTTTTTCAATGGGCTGACCTCATCCTTCCTGGGATCATTTTCGAAATTTTTGGGCTCTTGATTTTTCTCTATCACTTGATCCGACCATAACCAACAATCTTGGGTTTCCAGTAAGTAGAGGTTTCAAGCTCCACAACCGAAATGCCAACAGAAGAGCTCGAATGGATCATTTGTTTGGCAGCACCTTTTTCAGAGATCAAAATACCCACGTGGTTGACTTGCCCACCATTTGAAAAGAAAACCAAATCGCCAGCGCGCGCCTCTTCGGGCGTTATTTTTTGACAAAAAGCGTATTGATCTGCGGCGCGGCGCGGCAAAGTAACACCGCTCGACTCAAAAACATAACAAGTAAAACCACTGCAATCAAAACCGCTCGGATCCATTCCGGCTTCTTTGTAAGGCACACCTAAATGACGCTGGGCTTCTTGAAGTAGTTTTTGCGTTTGAACACTTCCTTTAAACCCTTGGGCGGTTTGTGTTGTGCTCGGCTTGGGCATCTTGTCCAATTCTGAGGCATGACGCTTGGCCCACACCGGATTTTTAGCGAGTTCTTGCGCCGCTAATTGACGGTATTTGGCTGGAAACTGACTTTGGTCGTAGGCTGGATCCATCATTAGCCGACCCGCTCTGCGGTAAACCATTTTAAAATGACCCTGCGCCAAGAGCACATCTAGTTTTTGCTCCACCGATTTTTGGGCCAAAAGACTTGCATTGAACCCGAAAAAGATAACTATAAAAAAGAAAAACTTTTTAGTTGGCATAAAGTTTACCATTCATGAAAACGACAGACGTTTGGTTGGGTAATTTGACCAATACTTTGTTGCCATAGATTTCAAAATCGGCCTGCGGAAAATTCGTGATATCGTGCAGAACGCCATCGACAAGTGCACTTACGCCACCGACAATATTGCGAAATACCAATACATTGTTTTTAAGTAAATAAGCCTGGGGCTGATAGGTTGCCACTTGAACGCGCTGGCCATTGGTGTAGGCAAAAAAGTAAGAGTTTTCCATCCAGACGCAGATGTCGTCTTTGACATCCCATAGCTCTGAAGAAAAATTAGAAAGTGCCGTTTTTTGACCGTTTTGGTAATGCCAAAGATTGCCGTTCATGTCTTCATAGACCACAAAACCACGGCCAGCCTTGTATTTTTTGATCGGGAAAGATTCTAGTTCCACAAAATTACCTTGGTCAAAGACATAAAAAGATTGGGTGTATGGATCCTTGAAGCACATGACATCGGTGCCGAGTTGAAAATCGAGCACTTCTTCATTATAGGTGCCGATTTCAAACTTTTGACCATGCCAGTACACAAAATAGGTATTGCTGTTGTCTTTGTACACAACCAAATTTTCACCAACACTGGCATTCATGGAAAGCCCATTTGTAATGGTGACCAAACTTTCTACTTTTTGATTCCAATATACGTTGAGCGCTTGGTAGCGGATGTCTTCGAATACGACCAAGCTATCCTTGACAATGAATTCGCGGCCAAAGTTGGTGAGCACTGTGAATTTGCCGGCGTCCCACATGCGCAAGCCTTGTGCAATGCGATAGGCCATGAGGTGATCTGACACCTGGTAGTCTACGTTGAGTGTGGTGACGTCTATGCGCTCTTTGCCATCGTAAATTTTGAGGTTGCCACGCGTGTCGATATACGCGACGAGTTCATCTCCGGCCTTGTAGCTAACAATTGGCTGAATTTCAATGGGTCTAAAAAACCCGTCTTGAAAAGAAACAAAATAATGATTGAAATCTAGGGTTGGCACGATTCCTTGCGCCCATGAAGAGAGAGAAAGAAAGCTGGCAAAAAGAAAGAGGGTAAATCTTTTAAACGACATTGTCCAAAGTTATCAAAATTTAGACCAATAAATGTATCTTCGTAGCGCTTATCCATTTGACTATGAAAAAAACAATTTTTAGCGGTCTTTTTTTGCTTGGAAGCACCTCTTTTTGGGCGCAGCAAAAAATCACCTATGAAGCATATGACCTCCCAAACGGGCTGCATGTTATATTGCATGAAGAACACGCCACCCCTATTGTGGCCGTCTCTGTACTCTACCATGTAGGGTCTAAAAACGAAAACCCGAATCGCACTGGTTTTGCACACTTTTTTGAGCACTTATTGTTTGAAGGATCTGCAAATATTGGTCGTGGCGAATACAGCGAACTCGTCGAAAAAAACGGTGGCACGCTCAATGCCAACACCTCCCAAGACCGCACCTACTACTACGAAGTATTGCCTTCCAATCAACTTGAATTAGGGCTTTGGTTAGAAAGCGAGCGCATGCTGCATGCCAAAGTTGATATCAAAGGTATCGAGACCCAACGCAGCGTGGTCAAGGAAGAAAAAAGACAGCGCGTAGACAACCAACCTTACGGCTCTTTCTTCACGGAAATCTTCAAGCGTGTATTCACCGTACATCCTTACAATTGGGCACCAATTGGCAGCATGGAACACCTAGACGCAGCGCAAGAAGAAGATTACGTCAACTTCTACAAAACGTTCTACGTCCCTTCTAACGCAACGCTTTCTATTGCCGGAGACATCAATATCGAAGAGACTAAAAAATGGATTGCACAATATTTTGGTTCTATCCCGAAAGGCCAAGCCATCAATCTGTACCGCGACTTCATCAACCTCAGCGACGACGCTTTTTTAGCGAGATACAACATCTCCAAAAGCGAATTTGACCAAAAGAATTTCATGGCTTCTAGCTCGCCTGCAGCCAAAAAAATGTTGGCTACGTACCTCAATATGCCTTGCCAAATTGAAAGACCGCGCAAAGACAATCAAGCCATTACAGGTGTGGTCAAAGACACCATCTACGACAACATTCAGTTGCCTGCACTTTTTATTGGTTACAAAATGCCGGCCCAAACGCATCCCGACACCTATGCACTCGAATTTCTGAACGAAGTACTTTCAAGCGGAAGTTCGTCGCGCATCAATAAAGAAATTGTCGAAAAACGTCAGTTGGCGCAGTACGCCTTCTCTTTTAACTACGGACTGGAAGATGCCGGCATTGGCATCATGGCAGCAATTGCACCAAAAGAAGTTGCTCTAGACACCCTACTCGCTGCATTCGACCAACAAATCGCAGCGATCAAAAGCGGGCTCATTAGCGAAGAAGAATTCCAAAAAGTGCGCAATAAATTTGAAAATGACATTGCCTCTAGCAACGCAAGCATTGCCGGAATTGCAGAAAACTTGGCAGACAACCACGTGTACTACGGAGATGCCAATCGCGTCAACACCCTTCTTTCCAACTACTTAAAAGTCACCAGAGAAGACATCCTAAGAGTAGCCAATACCTACCTCACCCAAGATGCGCGCGTGATCCTCTATTACTTACCTAAAGAAAAATAAGCCTCATGAAAAGTCTATATCTCCTCCTGATATTGATCCTGACCAACAGTGTTTTCGCACAGTTAGATCGATCGCAAAGACCAGCTGCGGCTGCGGCTAAAAAAATAAATATTCCTGCTTCACAGGTTTTCACCACTTCCAATGGTATCACGGTTATCTTATCTGAAAACCACAAAATTCCAAAGGTGTCTATCGAACTGAGTTTGGGCAATTCACCACGCCTAGAAGGCTCAAAGGCTGGCCTTGCAGACTTAACCGGTTCTTTACTCATGTCCGGCACCTCTACAAGATCCAAAGATCAGCTCGACCGTGAAATCGACTTCATTGGCGCCGACCTCTCAGCGGGTTCTTCTAGCATGTATTTGAGCTGCCTCACCAAACACCTCGACAAAGGCCTCGGCCTCATGACCGATGTGCTGTACAATGCCAGTTTCCCAGAAAGTGAAGTAGAGCGCATCCGCAAACAAAGTTTGTCTGGCTTGCAGTCTACCAAAGCAGATGCTGGCGAAATGGCCAACAACGCCACACGCGCAGTCAACTTTCCAAATCACCCACTGGGCGAAATCATGACGGAAGCGACGCTTCAAAATATTTCTCGCGAAGACCTCATCCAATACTACAAAACGACTTTCACCCCGCAAGGGAGTTATTTGGTTGTCGTTGGCGACATCACAAGAGCGCAAACGGAAGCTTTAGTTGCGCGCTATTTTGCGAATTGGCAAGGTGGGCCGGCTTACCAAACTGAGCTAGGCAAAGGTCAATTTGACAGAGGTAACCGCGTTATTTTTGTCAAAAAACCAGGGGCTGTACAATCCGTTGTGTATGTCACCTTTCCAATTGATATCCGCGCTGGCCACAAAGATCAACTTGCCCTCAATGTCTTGAATGGCATTCTTGGAGGTGGCGGTTTTGGAACGCGCCTGATGCAAAATCTCCGCGAAGACAAAGCCTTTACTTATGGTTGTTATTCTTCGCTCAACATTACCGAAAACGGCTCTTGGATGTCGGCTGGTGGCAACTTCAAAAATGCAGTAACCGACTCGGCCATTACAGAAATTCTCAAGGAATTTGCTGGCATCATAGAAGCGCAGGTAACCGACGAAGAACTCAGCCTCACCAAAAACAACATGGCTGGTGGTTTTGCACGTTCATTGGAGCGACCGCAGACAGTTGCACGTTTTGCTTTAAATACCATCAAGCAAAAATTGGCTCCCGACTACTACCAAAACTACCTTCAACAACTCGAAGCAATTAGCAAAGAAGATGTGTTGCGCGTTGCCCAACAATATTTTACGGCTAAAAACTGCCACATTATCGTTGTCGGGAACGAAGAAATTTTGCCAAAGCTCTTGGCTTTTGATACCGACGGCAAAATCGAAAAACTAGATGCTTTTGGCGCGCCAATCAAAGAAACCAAAGAGGCAAACATCACCGCAGACCAACTCATTGCATCTTACGCCATGGCCCTCACCGGCACTACATCTAAAAAAGCTCTTCTTAAAAAAGTGAAAACGCTCAAATCTTACGAGCGCGTTTCAGAAATGAGCTCCGCACAAATTCCTTTTGCACTTACCTCTACGGACTATTTTTGGGAGGGCGGCAAAGAAGCCAGCAAGATGGAAATGCCAGGCATGGTGCTCCAAAAATCTTATTTCAATGGTACATCGGGCTATACCTTCAGTATGCAGGGCGGACGTGAAGACCTCACCGCTGAAGAAATTGCTGCCAAACATAAAGCGAGCGGATTCATTCCTGAGCTCAATTACCAAGCAAACGGCATGAGCTACACCCTCAAAGGCATTGAAAACATCGATGGCGTAGATTGCTATGTGCTTTACACCAATGACGGACTTGCCGAAAACTTCGATTATTTCTCTACAGAAACCTTCCTTAAATTGCGTTCCACCAACATCCGTAAAATGGGTGAAGAAACCGTAGAAACCACTACCAGCTACGCTGATTACAAAGAAGTAGATGGCTTCAAATTTGCCCATTCTTTCAGTATGAGTGTTGGCCAAATGACCTTAACAGGTGTCGTCAAGACCCTTACGGTGAATCCGAAGCTCGTTATTGCCGAAGACTTCTAAAAAACACGATAATCTTCAACTAAAGCCACTTTCGAGTGGCTTTTTTTATACTTTTAAATCATGAAAATACTTTACTGTTTGATCATCTTGCTTTCATTTGGAGCTGTTGCACAAAACACGCTTGTTTCTTCCGGGAATCTTTTTGAAGGCGAGCCATATTTGGCTGTTGACCCGCAAAACAGCAACCACTTAGTGGCGGCCTGGATGGGTTTTCAGCTCAATCAAAAGATTGTCATCAAAAGCGTGGTTTCCAACGACGGCGGTAGCACCTGGACTGCGCCCATTTGGCAAACACATCAGCAAACAGGAAATAGCAGTGCCGATGTTTCACTCGGTTTTGACTTCAGTGGGAATCTCTACATGGCTTACATTGATTACGACAATACGAATTTTACAAATGGCGCCGTAATTTGCAGAAGATCGACAGATGGCGGCTTGAGTTGGGGCGCAGCGGTTGTTGCCCGCTCAATCAGTTCTTGCCCTAACAAACTCTGTATAGACCGACCCTGGATTGCCGTAGACCCACTCACCGGAAGCATTGTTATCACCAGTACCAACGCCAACCAACCCGGAACCGTACAAGCGCCTTTTCATCCTTACATGGCGGTATCCTCAGATCAAGGCGCCAGTTTTAGTTTACAGGAGCTCGACAGCGCACCTTTTTTGGCAGGCAACGCCATTACCCAACCTATGCCCTCGCCTGCATTTGCCAACGACGGCTTATTTATGGCAATTTATCCGAGTTACGACCCTGCACAGAGCATTTTACCGCGCGTTGTCGAAGTCAACAAGGCGGTTGTTTCGTCTTTTTACAACTACCAAATTGCCTTTCAAGGCATCGGTTTTGGCACGCAAAACGATACGCTGAAACGCGGCGCCCATTTGGCGCTAGACCCAGGCAATTCTACACGCGCTTCATATGCCTTTCTCACCGATGTGTTTGGCGATCCGGACATCGCTTATATTGAAAAGAGCAACGGCGTTTGGAGTGCGCCTGCACGGATCAATCAAGATGTGCAAGGAAATGGCGTGATCCAAGATTTGGTTTGGTCGGATTACGACACCGACGGAGACTTAGCCGTTTGCTGGCGAGACCGCCGAAATGGCCTTGCTGGCACTTACCAGAGCCCAAGTCAAATTTTTTGCCGCATCCAAAGTAACCAGACGTGGGGCACTGAGTTTTTGATCAGTCCGTTGGTTGCGCACGATTCTATCCTGCTAGAAAACGGCAATGACTTTTTAAATGTACAATTCACAAATAATCAGCTCTACACCATTTGGGGCGATGTCCGTGAGGGTACCTTGAAAATCTTTTTGAATCATTTTGACCAATTGAGCAATTCGAGCAGCACAAATAGCATCCCTACTTTTGATCCTATTTTCCCGAATCCAAGTAAAGGAATGTTCAACATTCCTCAAGAACTAATGGGTTTACCTTTTATTCTTCAGACGACGGATGGTCATATCCTGAAAAAAGGTACACTGCTCAATGATGTGGACCTTTCACAATATGGCGCAGGCACTTATTTTTTAAAGGTTGGACAATATACATTTCCACTCGTAAAAAATTAGGCTATCTGTTGATATCTTCGCGGTGTATTTTTAAAAATAAGCGGTATCTTTGAAACATGAGTGAATTTATCGTTTCGGCTCGCAAATACCGCCCACAAACCTTTGATACGGTTGTGGGTCAGCAGTCTATTACCAATACACTCAAAAACGCGATCAAAAACGAGCACCTTGCCCAAGCATTTTTATTTTGCGGATCAAGGGGTGTGGGCAAAACCACAACCGCGCGTATTTTAGCCAAAACCATCAACTGCTTTAATCCTACCTCAGCCATTGAAGCCTGTGACCAATGCGATTCCTGCCTGTCTTTTCACACCGGCAACTCACTCAACATTTATGAGCTAGATGCCGCTTCCAACAACTCCGTTGACGACATCCGCAACCTCATTGATCAAGTGCGCATTGCTCCACAACTCGGCAGCCACAAAGTGTACATCATCGATGAGGTCCACATGCTTTCGGCAAACGCTTTCAATGCCTTTCTCAAGACCTTAGAAGAGCCGCCCAAACATGCCATTTTCATCTTGGCAACCACCGAGAAGCATAAAATCATCCCGACCATTCTTTCAAGATGTCAAATCTTCGACTTCCAAAGAATCCGCGTCAAAGACATCGCCGATCATCTCGGCACTATTGCCACCAAAGAAGGCGTTTCTGCCGACCCTGAAGCCCTACACCAAATTGCCTTAAAAGCCGATGGTGCCCTGCGCGACGCGCTCTCCATTTTTGACCAATTGGTTACCTTTGCGGGCAACACACTCACTTACAAAGACGTTCTAGAGAACCTACACATCCTCGACTACGAATACTATTTCAAAGTAATCGAAGCTACCGAGAAAGAAGATATTCCATCTGCGCTGCTCATTCTCAACGACATCTATGAGAAAGGCTTTGATGGCCATCAATTTGTCATTGGCTTGGCCGAGCACCTGCGCAATATCTTGGTGTGTAAAGACCCACGAACCGCAAGTTTGCTAGAAGCGCCAGACACCGTTAAGCAACGATTTATTCAACAAGCCAACGACATCGACGCACAGCGCTTGTTGCGCGGCCTTCAAGTACTCTCCAAAACAGACGTCGAGTACAAAGCCTCCAAAAACCAACGCTTGCTCATTGAGGTAGCCCTCATGCAGCTCTGCTCTCTCAAGCAAGAGCAAGAAAAAAAAAAGGCCTAACTGAGCGCATCGACATCCTGCCGTCGCCCAAACAATCTCTGCGCAAATCTAATTCAAGCAAACCTGCTGCGCAACAAGAAGCAGCCACTACAAGCGCAGCTCCAACCTTGCCAGTAAAAGAACCGGCCGTCCAATTGAGCAAGCCGCAAGGACAGGTCAAGGCAAATATCATCTCTATTCGAGAGACCCTTGAAAAAGACAAAGCCAATAACCAACAGGTACGTCAAGAAGACCTTCCCCGAGAAGGCTTTCACCTCGATCATGTCAAAATGTATTGGAAACAGTTCGCCTTTCAAGTCAAGGAAGACGGAATGGAAACCTTCTACAATGCACTCATCAAGCGCGATCCCGTGCTAAAAGGTGAAGAAGTTCTGGAACTCACCGTAGACAACCTCGTACAGCAAAACTACATCCAGACCCACTTGCTGACTTTCAAAGAATTCATGCGCAAGCAACTCAATAATTTTTACTTGGATATTGTTTTGGTACAGGCGGCCCCCGATGAAGAAGAAGTGAAATTCTTAACCGGCAAGGATAAATTTGCAGCGTTGGCGCGCAAAAACCCCAACCTCCACACCCTCAAGAACCGCTTCAATCTCGATATAGACTACTGATGCACGCCAAGTGGTTTTTCTCAGACAAAGACGAAGCGCTCACCCAAAATGCACTGCGCTTTTTAGAAAATTGGAACACCAATTCTGCTTTTCAGATCAAAAGTTCGGGCACAACAGGCCTGCCGCAGTTTCATACCTTCAACAAAACACAACTCACGCATTCAGCACAAGCCAGCATTGCTGCGTTGGGGCTAAATAAAGACACGCGTGCACTCCTTTGCCTTCCTCTTTCTAGTGTGGGAGGCCTCATGCTATTGACGCGTTCGTTGGTTGGTGATTTTGAGTTGCAAATCCAATTGCCTAGCGCCAGACCCTTGCAAAACGTGCGTCAACCTATCGATTTTATTGCATTGGTTCCCACACAATTGCAGCAGAGTCTTGCACACGACCTCGATCAACTCAAGCAAATTGATCAAATTTTAGTGGGTGGTGGCCAAATGAGTCCCGAACTAATTGCCTCTTGCCATAGTGCCCAACTTCAGGTATGGCACAGCTACGGCATGACCGAAACACTTTCGCATGTTGCCTTGCGCAAAGTAAGCCCTCTTGAAGAACCATTTTTCAAGGCCTTGCCGGGCGTACAATTTTCGAGCACAAACGACTGTTTGGTGATTCATTATCCGCAATTGCAACAAGCACCTATCGTGACCAAAGATTTAGTTGAACTCCATGACTCCAACTCCTTTACCTGGCTAGGGCGTGCAGATAACGCCATCAATACAGGAGGTTTTAAGGTGCTACCGGAAATTTTAGAACAACAACTCGAAAAGTATATGCGTCCCGCTTTTTTCATCAGTGCCTTACCCGATGAAAAGTGGGGGCATATCGTTACAATTGTACTTGAAGGAAGTGAGGCGCCCGTTTTTCCCGACTTTCAACAATTAGGCTTCAAACCTGCTGAGATTCCTAAAAAATATGCTTTGGTGCCGCATTTTGAGCGCACTGAAACACAAAAAATCAAGCGCACAGAAATACTACAAACGCTCACACATGCAGACTGGAGACCCTTATAAAACGCTCGGCTTAAAGGCAGGTGCAAGTGCGGACGAAATCCGACACGCTTATCGCAAGTTGGTCAAAAAATACCATCCAGACCGCAATCCTGCGCCGTCAGCAGCCGCACAATTTATAGCGATCCAAAATGCCTACGAGCAACTGACCAGTGGCCAAACAACAGCCGACCCCAGTGCCGTAGAGCAAAAATACAAGGAGCGGCAAGCACAATACGACCAAGACATCGAAGCATACAAACAACAACGCGCAGCTACACGAGAAAAATTACGGCAACAAAAAGAAAGAGAAGAAGCCTACAAAATAGCCTATTTGCAGCAGTTGAAAAGCGGAAAAATCGGGTTGTGGCATCGGGCTGTCGCCGGATTTGGCGCTTTGTTATTTCTTGTACTCTGGATCGATTTTTTCTTACCTGCGCAACAGCAAGCGATCAGCGCTCAGGCATATGGAATTCACACCTACAGCAGTGTTGACGGTCATTTGGTGCAGTTGTTCAAAAGTGCAGACGGGCGCGCATTTTGGGTAGCTGATTACATCAGTCAAAACCTTCCTAAGGCGCAAAAATTGCACAGCATAGAAACACCATGGTTGCATCAAGTCAAGGCACTTACTTTTCACGAAGGGCTTTACGAACATGTTGTACCGATTCATTTTAGTTTTTATTGGGCCCAAATTTGGATCAGTTTGCTTTTACTCATTCCACTTCTTTCTTGGTATTTTGCGAGCGCAGACATTATTTTTGTGGCCGGATCCTTTGTTTCGAGGTATGCTATTGCTGCATTTATGCTGTGGTTTTTACTTTCAGAAAATCGTTTTATTCACTTACTAAGTTTGGGTCAGTTATGAGTACTAAAAAAGAAAAAGCACAATATATCATCGAGACACTCGAAGCGCTTTATCCCGAGACGCCCATTCCGCTCGACCACAAAGACCCCTACACCCTACTTATAGCTGTTTTGCTCTCAGCGCAATGTACAGACGCACGCGTCAATACCGTAACCCCAAGTTTATTTGCGCTCGCCGACAATCCGTTTGACATGGCGCTACAACCCGTAGAAAAAATTCAGCAAATTATTCGGCCCTGTGGTTTATCCCCGAAAAAAGCCGCCGCAATTGCTACCTTATCAAAAATTTTAGTTGACCAATATGCTGGCGAAGTTCCGCAAAGCTATGAAGCATTAGAGGCCCTGCCTGGCGTCGGACACAAAACCGCTTCGGTTGTGATGTCTCAGGCTTTTGGATTTCCTGCCTTCCCGGTAGATACGCACATCCATCGCTTGCTCACGCGCTGGGGGATGACGAGCGGGAAAAATGTAGAACAAACCGAGCGCGATGCAAAAAAATGGTTCCCGGAAGCCACCTGGAACAAACTACATTTGCAAATTATTTTTTATGGGAGAGCATACTCCCCGGCACGTTCTCCAAAACTGGAAAAAGATTTCATTACCAAGCAAATTGGAACCGCCAAAGCCCTCAAAGAACTTTGTTGATTTCAACAATTGTTCATAACCAACCTTTACAACTTTTTTATAACTAAGCACGTGAAGATTTTCGCTTTGAAGTAGCCTTTAGCTATATTTGTTCAATGGACGCACCTGACAACAATCGAAAACCTATTGCACGCATCAAAACCCAAGCCCAGCCTTTTGCTGAATTGGGTAGAATACCACCTCAAGCAATTGATATTGAACAAGTTGTGCTTGGTGCCATGATGCTCGAAAGTAGGGCCATCAACGACACCATCGATATCCTTTCCGAAAAGACATTTTACGATGTGCGTCACCAATATATTTTCAAATCCATTCGCGCACTTTTTGCAGCCACGAATCCCATCGACTTGGTCACCGTTACTTCTCAGCTCCAAAAAAGCGGAGAACTCGAACTCGCCGGGGGCGCATCTTACATCAGTTCACTCACCACACGCGTAGCGAGTGCAGCGCACGTTCAGCACCATGCGCGCATCTTGGCAGAAAAATTTATCAAACGAGAGCTCATCAATGTCAGTTCGAAAATCATCCGCGATGCCTACGACGACACCCGCGATGTTTTTGATTTGCTCAACGACGCCGAGTCAGACCTCTTCAGCATTGCTGAAAACAACATGTCTAAGCAAGTGGGCTCGATGTCTTATATCGTTCAGGAAGCGATCCACGAAATCGAACTCGCCTCTAAAAATACAGACGGCGTTTCTGGTATCCCAACAGGTTTTCACGACCTCGATAAAGTCACTTCTGGTTGGCAGCGCTCCGACATGATTGTACTGGCTGCCCGCCCAGGTATGGGTAAAACGGCTTTTGTACTTTCCATGGCCCGCAACACCGCCGTCGATTACGGAAAAGGCGTAGCGGTCTTCTCACTCGAGATGTCATCGGTACAGCTCGTGAAGCGTCTGATTGCCTCTGAATCTCGCATTTCTGCTGAAAAACTCAGAAAAGGAGACCTCAAAGAACACGAGTTCCAACAACTACACACCCGCATTGGCAAGTTGGCCGAAGCACCCATTTTTATCGACGACACACCCGGTATCAACATCTTTGACTTTAGGGCAAAATGTCGCAGGCTAAAAGCCCAGCACAACATTGACCTCATCATCATTGACTACCTTCAATTGATGAGCGCCAAAGATTCTAAAAGTGGCGGTAACCGCGAACAAGAAATCTCCACGATTTCGCGTTCGATCAAAGAAATCGCCAAAGAACTCAACGTGCCTATTATTGCGCTTTCACAGCTGAGCCGTTCGGTCGAGACGCGCGGCGGTGACAAGCGCCCTATGCTCTCCGACTTACGTGAATCAGGTGCTATTGAGCAAGATGCCGATATCGTATCGTTCATCTATCGACCTGAATACTACGACCTCACTCAAGATGCAGATGGCAACTCCACCCTCGGCATCGGTGAAATCATCATCGCCAAACACCGAAATGGCGCGCTCAAAAACGTAAGACTGCGCTTTGTTCCGGAATTTGCCCGTTTTGAAAACCTCGATGAAGTAGAAGCCCTAGACCTTTCTGGCACCACCAATTCCGGACTCAATCAATTTAACCAAGAATTCTCCACCTATACCATTAAGAGTAAAATGGACGATAGCAATGAAGATATTTTCAGTAAAGACAACAATGACGAAGATCCCTTCTAAACCCATCCTCTTTTTTTTAAGCCTCCTTTTCAGTTTCCAAGCCTGGAGCTCCCAGATTCTCGTTCCGATGGACGAAGCACAACGCGACCACCTCAAAGCCTATGGCTTGGCCTACTGGACACTCGAGAATCAAATTACCATTGACTGGCTGCTCAATTACAGAGGCGGCAGTTTTTTAATTCCGCACCTCCAACGCATAGAAGAAGAATTGCTCTTGCGCAATATCAGCTATCAAGTACTCGCCGACGGGCAGGTCAATAAAATCAAGAGTGAAATTGCCGATCCAGAAGTCAATATGGAAGTTGTGCAATTAGAAAAAGCGCCCAAAATTGCGGTTTACACCCCACCCAACAAACTCCCCTGGGACGACGCCGTGACACTCGTCTTGACCTACGCAGAAATCAAATACGACAAAATCTACGACTCCGCGATTGTCAATGGCATCCTGCCCAAATACGACTGGCTGCACCTGCACCACGAAGATTTCACCGGTCAGTATGGCAAATTCTATAGCTCAGCACGCATGCAAAGCTGGTACCAACAAGAGGTACAGCGCTCTGAAGCTGCGGCCGCCAAACTCGGCTTTGAATCCACAGCAGCACTCAAAAGAGCTGTAGCCCTCAACATTCGCAATTTTGTAATCGGTGGCGGCTTTTTATTCACGATGTGCTCGGGAACCGATTCGTTTGATATCGCATTGGCCGCACAAGGTGTCGATATCCAAGAAGCCATCTTTGACGGCAGCCCCTCAGACCCACGGGCCCAAGAAAAACTTGACTTCAACCAAACCTTTGCCTTTCAAGATTTTCATATCATCAAGGATCCTATGATCTATGAATACAGCGACATCGATGGCACCGATTTGCGCACCCAACGCCAAATCACCGAGAAATCTGATCAGTTTACACTTTTTGATTTTTCGGCCAAGTGGGATATCGTACCCACTATGCTCACGCAATGTCATGTCGATGTCATCAACGGATTTATGGGGCAAACAACTGATTTCCACAAAGAATTTATCAAGCCAAGTGTCCTTGTATTGGGAGAAAACAAAGCGGCCAATACCGCAAAATATGTGCACGGCTCCTTCGGACAAGGCACCTGGACTTTTTATGGTGGACACGACCCCGAAGACTACCAACACCTTGTCGGCGACCCGCCTACCGACCTCAATTTGCACCCGAACTCTCCGGGTTACCGCCTGATTCTCAACAACATTCTCTTTCCTGCTGCTAAAAAGCAAAAACGCAAGACATAGTTTTTCGAAAGAAGCGTTCGTTTTCGCATTTTTTTACTTAAACTTGCATCGAATTTCCAATCGCCCATTTCAGGGCTAGCTTCAAATTTAGCTTTTAACATACCATTGATGGATTTAAAAACCTTAGAGAGTAAAAAAATCTCGGACCTACGCGTCATTGCACAAAGCCTTGGCATAGAAGCCGGCAGTCTGAAGAAAAATGAACTCATTAGTGCTATTTCGGGTAAAACCGAAGTCAGTGCTCCTGTTCAAGCTGCTGCGCCCACAAACACAGACGCTACCAATGCAGCCGAACCTGCACAAGTGCGCAAACGCGGACGCAAGCCCAAAGTAGCAGAAGTAACGGAGGTCAAGCAAGAAAATACGCCTGAAGCACAAGAACCAAAGGAAGAAAAAGCGCCGGAAGCACAAAAATCAACAGAGCAGCGCCCGCGTCATCCGCAACAGCAACAGCGCTTCGAGAACCGCAACCAGCGTCCAGAGCAGCAAAGGAATCAAGACCAACAAAGAAATCAGGATCCCAACAGACCCCAAGATCCAAATAGAAATCAGGATCAGCACAAACCCCAGCACAAACAGCCTCAAGCGCCAGAAGTTGCTGAGGAGGTGCTCAAAGAAGAACATTTTGACCTCGTGGGTATTGTTTCAGCCGAGGGGGTCTTAGAAGTGATCCAAGATGGCTACGGCTTCTTGCGTTCTTCTGACTACAACTACCTGCCGTCACCAGACGACATCTACGTTTCACAAAACCAAATCAAACTTTTCGGACTCAAAACCGGAGACACCGTTAAAGGTACCATTCGCCCGCCAAGAGAAGGAGAAAAATTCTTCCCGCTTGTGAAGGTAGAATCCATTAACGGCCGCGACCCGTCTTACATACGCGATCGCGTTCCGTTTCAATACCTCACGCCACTTTTCCCATCAGAAAAATTCAAGCTCACAGGCCATGCACAAGAAACGCTTTCTACACGCGTCATGGACCTCTTTGCTCCTATTGGCAAAGGCCAGCGCGGCATGATCGTGGCACAGCCTAAAACGGGTAAAACCATGTTGCTCAAAGACGTCGCTAACGCCATTGCAGCAAATCACCCAGAAACTTACCTCATCGTTTTGCTCATTGACGAGCGTCCTGAAGAGGTTACAGATATGGCACGTTCCGTAAAAGCGGAAGTCATTGCCTCTACTTTTGATGAACCTGCTGACCGCCACGTAAAGGTGGCCAACATGGTCCTCGAAAAAGCAAAACGCATGGTAGAATGCGGACACGATGTCTGTATTCTACTCGATTCAATTACGCGTTTGGCGCGCGCTTACAATACCGTATCACCAGCATCAGGAAAAGTGCTTTCTGGCGGTGTAGATGCCAATGCGCTCCACAAACCAAAAAGATTCTTTGGTTCGGCTCGTAAAATTGAAAACGGGGGTTCACTCTCCATACTTGCTACCGCACTTACAGAAACAGGTTCTAAAATGGATGAAGTCATTTTTGAAGAGTTCAAAGGAACCGGCAACATGGAACTGCAACTCGACAGAAAAATTTCCAATCGCCGTATTTACCCAGCGATCGACATTACCGCTTCTGGAACGCGCCGCGAAGATTTACTCGTGGGCAAAGATGTCTTACAGCGCGTATGGCTCTTGCGCAAGTTTATTGCCGACATGAACCCTGTTGAAGCGATGGAATTCATGAAATCACACATGGAAAACACACTTTCCAACGAAGAATTTTTGGTCTCAATGAATAGCTAATGAAAAAGGGTTGGCTTTACGGTTTGGTATTCGGTAGCATTTGGATTGTCTTCAAAATGCTGGCCTTTGCGCTTGCATTTCAACTCGATCAAATTCAGCTTTTTGTCTTGCTCAATATGGCTTTGCTAACTGCAGCTATTGCCCTATTCATGTACCGCAAAAAAAGATCCGATACCCAAGAAAGCAATATTTTAACAGATATCAAAGCAGGCTTGAGTGTGGGCCTGCCCTACACCTTAGTGGTAAGTTTTTTCTTGTTCTTTTACTACCAAGATATCTACCCGGAGTTCAACCAAAAGAAAAGAGCCGCTTATGAAGCGCGCATGGACAGCCCCTCTGAAATTGCAGCGATTCGCAAAGCAAATAGTGCGCTAGAAAACAAAAGCGATATAGAAATTGTAGAAATGGCGCGCAAAAACACCGCCATGATGTACGATCCGCAATTTACGCTAAGCGTGAGTTTGTTGGCACTTTTGGTATATAGTACCTTAAATAGCTTGCTCATTGCGGTCATATACCGCAGAGTTGTCTTTAGAGACTAGCGCTCAACTGCGCACCGAGCGCATCGTAATCAATACCGTCAAAATTTCCACTGGACATCATGAGCAGTACTTTATTGTGCCAATCTTGGCTGGTAATAAAATCCAAAACCGCTTGGGTTTCTGTACAAATTTGAACCCCTCCTCCAAACCCGGCCTGCACTTCAAGCGCAGCTAAAGCAGGAAGTTTTTTGTGTGCTACAACTTCAGGACTGAAATAAACCAAAGCTTGGTCTGCAGCTGCCATTGCGCCATTGTATTGCGGTAAGAACGCCTTTTGTAAAGAGCTGAAAGTATGGAGCTCCATGCAAGCAATCACTTCTCTATCCGGATATTGCTGCTTGACAGCAGAGGTGGTCGCTTTGAGCTTTGAAGGTGAATGCGCAAAATCTTTGTACAGCACAAAGCTGTCTTTTTCGATTACTTTTTGAAGTCTTTTGCCAGCGCCAGTGAAATCTGCCATGGCGCTCAAAAAATCGGTGGCTGCAATTCCCATTTGCCCCGCAACATACATGGCACCCATCAAATTTTGAAGATTGTGCGCTCCAAATACTTGTAAGGGATATGTTTGACCTTCAAAATGCAGTAAAGTTCCGCTGGCAGTTGGTTGAAAATCAGGCGTACCATAAGGTACTAATGTGAGGTTCGGCGACGCAAGCGCGAGTTGTTTTATTTCAGGATCTTCTTGGTTATAGACCAAAGCACCGTTGGGTTCGATGAGCGAAATAAAGGTTGCGAATTGTTCTACGTAGTTTTCAAAGGTGGGAAAAACATTGATGTGATCCCAGGCGATACCTGAAAGTAGAGCAATATGTGGCTTATAGAGATGGAATTTGGGGCGGCGGTCAATTGGAGAACTCAGGTATTCGTCGCCCTCGAGAATCATGAATTTAGCTTCTTTGGTGAGTTTCACCATGCAATCATACCCCTCTAATTGGGCGCCAACCATGTAATCGACATCTATTTGCAATTTGGCTACGGCGTGTAGCAACATAGAGGTGATGGTCGTTTTGCCGTGGCTCCCACCAATCACAACTCTTATTTGTTCCTTGCTCTGTTCGTAAAGGTATTCTGGATAGCTGTATACGGGCAGCTTCATTTCTTTGGCTGCCAATAACTCAGGGTTGTCTGCACGGGCGTGCATACCTAAAATGACAGCCGAAAGCCCAGCGTGAATGCGCGATGCATCCCAACCGAGTTGTACAGGAAGAATTCCTTGTTTTTCAAGGCGGGTACGCGACGGTTCAAAAATTTCGTCGTCTGAGCCTGTTACCTCAAATCCTTTTCTTGAAAGTGCAATGGCGAGATTGTGCATTGCGCTGCCACCAATGGCAATAAAATGTACTTGCATAAACTTATTTGATCAAAACGTTGGCCCCGGTAGATTCATTGAACCATATGTATTCCGTACTGACTTGTCCGTCTCTTGTAAAATAAGTTTTGCCGTTTTCATCGGTTGTTTGTTCATAGACTACACCGTATCCATTCGGATCTACTACTACCCTGCGGATGATTACTTTGGTCACATACCCTTCTTTGTTCTTCAATTGATATGTCTTTTCAGTTAGCGTATTGGCTGCAAATAGGACTCCGTTTTCGTCGCGAAGGTAATTGGGAGTGGTCTTGAGTTGTACCGTTGAGGCGGCTGTTTGCTGGATTTGCTCGTATTGTGTCTGACCACCATTTGTCGCATTCTCTTGCTCCACTTGTTTGGTGTAGGACACCACCTGACTGCGCTGATCGAGTTCACTCCTTACTTTTTCATCGGTAATGGCTTGTTGCTTGAGTTGCAGCTCTTTTTCATTTTGAATGACGTTGAGGCGGTCAAGTTCTGCTTGCTCGCGCACAGCTGCAGCTTGTTTTTCATTTTGAGATTGCTCGTCTTTGGCGTCTTTCCAAGCCGTAAGGTTTGTTTCGTTTTCTTGCTGACGCACGGAGGTGGCAGCAGCGCGGTTGGTGACCGCCACTTCATGGGCTTGCATATTTTGGGCCTGATTGACTTGAAGTGTATTTTGGGTGGCCGTATTTTGCTTGGTGTTGAGCTCGCGCTGCGCGCGTGTCATTTCTAGCTGAGCTGTAGTTTCAAAAGAACCTACTTGCGCGTTTTGCTGCGAAAAGTAATTTTGGTATTCTACTTCAGTACGAATTTGCTGTTGGGTCCGATACGGTGCTTCTTGTTTGGCATCGCGCGTTTGCTGCAGGTCATTGAAGGCCATGGAGTTTTCTCCGCTGACGGATTCTCCGGGTGCAGATAGCTTTATACCCATTGGCTCTACAGCTACATCTTCTTTGTTTGCAGCTGGTTTAACTGGTGTGAGTAGCGTGCGCAAAGAGTCTGCGCTTTTCTCCAAAACGGACACTTCGTTCTGACTCAAGTATTGCTGTTGGGCCTGCGCACTCATTTGGAGTTTTTCTAGGGCTTTGAGCGCTGCAGCGTTGTCTTTGGCTTTCACTAATTGATAGGCATTTTTGCGCGCAGCATAATACGCCTCCATGGTAGCAATCTTTTCCTTGAGTTCAATGACTTCTGGCTCATTTTGACGGCTTTTCATGGGGTCTGAATTCAGAATGGACTTCGCCGTCCCGTATGACTGCGGGCCTTTATTGAAGTTTTCATTGGCTTTTGCCAATTGGTTTTGGTAAACCTGTGACATCGAGGAAATCCCTTCTGTAACGCGTTTCATACCTGCTTGCAGTTCTTTAGAATACGAATCGATAAGGGCTTGTTTGTGGAAAAGTGCAATTTGTTTGTCGGCACTTTTGTAGGTTTCAAGTGCGAGTTCGTATTTCTTTTGAAGGTATTGGTCGTTGGCCAACTTCATGGTTTTCTTGAGTTCAACCTCATTTTGTATATCAAAACGCAGGTCCTTCAAGATAGTGAGTTGCGTATTGACTGTTTCTTTTTCCGTAGGTTTGATTTGCTGCGCTTCTTTGTATTTCGCTTCTGCCTCATCGTACTTTTTAGCGGTAATCAAGGCGGCAGCAGCCTGCATGGCTTTCTGAAAAGCTTGCGTTTTGGCTTGTGCATCAGCGGCCTCATTGCGCAATTGTGTAATTTGCTGACGCTCGGCATTCACTTTTGGTTGATTTGGTATCAGGGCGTCTGCTGCTTTGAGCTTGGTTTCGGCCAAATTGAGATCGCCAGCATTTTTGGCGGCTATGGCTTCTTCTAGTAAGCTGTTTTGCTGGGCCTCATCTTGGGCACGTTTCAAATCAGCAGCTTTTTGATCGATGATTTGCTTTTTCTTTTGACCCGCAATAGCATCGTCTGGGCGAATGAGCAAAATGGAATCTAAATAGGGAATGGCGTTATCTGGTTGGCTAGCCGTTATTTGCTGATTGGCCAGTTGCATCAGGCGCGCCACTGCTTTTTGATCGATGGCCAGCTGATAGGCCTCTTTTGCTTTGGCATCTGCATCAGATTTGACCAAAGGTACTTGCACCAATGCTCCTGCAGACCAAACGTATTTGTCGGTGACTTGATTCTTTGCGAAATTGAGATCTACATCGGGCTTGAGCTCATAAAGTTCACAACTCAGGTTGCGCGAAAGCTGAAAACCGTTTGGCTTATTGGCCTGACCTTGCATGGTAGTGAGGTCAAATAAAATGTATTTGGTGAGATAGCCTCCTTTTGTCAGGCGCAGTTGAATGGGCAGCCCCTGCGCTATTTTAGCCGAAACATAAAATTGACCGCTTTGGTTGCTGAGTACTTTTGTCAGGACGGCATCTTGCTGCATGAGGTCAATGCTTACCCCATAAAGCTCTTTGCGGTCAAGTAAATTGGTTGTGCGGCCTTCGATAACGACAAGGAAATCGCGTTGAGCGAGAAGCCCAACAGGCAGACACAAGAAGACAAGTATGAGTAATTTGATCATGGCAAACAACGGTTAGTCAAATGAACCAATTCAACGCAATTTGGTACATTTGTTTCAGACACAAATTTGCTAAAAATCAACGAGTAAAAAAAATGCTGCGCTATGATCAATTGAGTTACTGGGAACGCGAGCAATATCTCGTCGGAAATACCTTTGTTATTGTGGGGGCTGGGCTGGTCGGGATGTCCACTGCACTCTCACTTCATGCCCGCTTTCCAAATGAGAAAATAACGGTACTTGAACGCGGCTATTTGCCAACAGGTGCAAGTACCAAAAATGCAGGTTTTGCTTGTTTTGGCAGCCCTACTGAATTAAAAGATGACCTTGAAAACATGTCCGAAGAACGCGTTTGGGAAACCGTAGCGCTCAGACTTGAAGGTCTGGAGTTGCTTAAAAACCGAGTAGACCTCCGGCTGATGGACTACAAAAATTGTGGTTCCTGGGACCTAATTGGCGCACAAGAACCAGACCTCGATCCCAATTTTATTGCCGAACTGAACAACCAATTCAAAACGCGTTTTGGTTTAACTGAAGTTTATCATAAAGACACCGATTTTCAAGCAAAATTTGGCTTCAAAGGTTATCGTTCAGCTTATTTCAATGCGCATGAAGGAGCCATCAATACGGGCAAAATGATCGCTCAACTTTACCAACAATGCATTGCCGCTGGCGTTCAATTCCTATTTGCTACAGAAGTGAAAGATTGGCTGTCTACTGAAAAGGACGTCTGCATAGACACAACTTATGGCCAGCTTTATGCCCAACACCTTTTCTTGTGTACAAATGGTTTTGCGCAAGCCTATTTTCAAGACGAACTCAGGCCAGCGCGCGCACAAGTAGTGGTCACCAAACCCTTGGCACATCAGGTCAAAGGCACTTTTCACAGTGACCGCGGGTACTATTATTTCAGAGATCTTGGTCAGCGCATTTTATTGGGTGGTGGACGGCAGCTCGACTTTCAAACCGAAACCACAACGGCATTTGAAAAAAATGAACTGATCCTTTCGGCCTTGCTGCACAAACTCCAAGAAGAGATCTTACCCGGCCAGGCTTTTGAAATTGATTATGAGTGGTCTGGGATCATGTGTGTGGGTGCCGAAAAAAAACCTATTATTCGCTCCTTGAACAAAAACGTGCACGCAGGTGTTCGAATGGGAGGAATGGGTGTAGCCATAGGTTCAGCCGTTGGAGCAGCCTTAAGTAAATTGGTTTAATATGAAGCAAGCAAAGCAGACAAACGAAGAATTTATCAATCCGATAGATGCAGATAAAATTGCTGTAGATCCGCATTTGCTCCCTTACGCCCACACGGTTGGCGGGGCAGTCATTAAGCCAGAAGACACCGGCAAACTCAAGGGCCGCGCCCTCAGTGCCATGAACCAACAAACCGACATGCAGCTCTCTCAAATTTATGAGCAAATGCAGTTATTAGCGGCCCAGGCCAAAAAAATACAAGTGCGCAAATCCATTTCGGATTATATCTACCAAACAGAGCTGCGCTTTGAACCGCTCATCAACCATACCTATCACCTCTACCGCAAAGCAGACCAAAAACTCATGCTTTCGCTCATTGGGCCAAACGCTTGGGGCAAATCTGGCCAGGCACTCACCTATCTGGCGAGCGTCAAATTACTTGCAGACCACACATGGGAGGTCTTGGAACAAAACCCTGATTTCGATTTTAACGGATAAATACCAGGTCGTTAGCCCCTGATTTTTCTGAACTGTATTGATAGCCTAAGTCAGTAAAATTCTTGACCTCCAAAGGCGCGCTTACATTGTTCATTGCGCACCAACGTGCCATGGTTCCGCGGGCTTGCTTAGAAAAAACCGACACCGATTTCAATTGCCCATTTTTCATTTCGAAGAAATGTGGAGTAAGGAGCCGTGTGCGCAACCTTTGGTCTTGCAATACATCGCTGTATTCTGAACTGGCTAAATTGAGAATTTGCTCGCCTTTTTGCAGCTCTTTTAATAGGTATTTTTCTACAGGGCCCCTCCAAAAAGTGTATAAAGATTGGCCCGCTGGCGCGACGCCGCGCTGCGCCATTTCCAAGCGATAAGGCTCTACCCTTTCCGCTGCGCGCGAGACACCATATAAGCCCGATAAAATCAAGAGCGTATCGTGAAGATATGCTAAATCTTGGGGTGCCAACTGCTCGGCATTTAAAGCCTTAAAAGCCTCTCCAATATAGGCAAACAAAGCAGGCGCACCATTGGCTTTATTTGATTTTGAGCCCCATTTTTGGGTCAGATCAAACGTTTCTAGAGCCTTATCTTCAGAGAGTTTCATCTGAGCTTGAAACTCAGCTACAGACCAACTTTTCAATACGGCCATCAGTTCTTTGCGCTCTTTTTGAAAGCGCGAAGACGCTACAGTACCTTGCGGAAAAGACCGCATGAGTTTCGCCGGAGACAAAAGGATTTTCATAGGGTGTAAATTTAGTCCAAAGCGCCTATTTTTTGAATTAATTTTTATAATTTCAGCGTGCTAAACTCAAAACTACCCTATGAAACTACGCTTACTCATTGGTCTGCTCAGCCTCACTAGCCTCGTATTTGCTCAAGAAGCCACCTTTTATGGCTACGTAAGCCCCGGTACAGCAACTTTAGTGCCTGCACCAAGCAATCCAGATCCAAAGAAAGAAGTCGTCATTCCGAACTTTAAAGGACGTGAACTTCCTGTGCAAATCAGCAGCAATGCACACCAACCCGATTGGGTTTGGCAACAACACGGCCAAAACAACCAACAGAAAACAACCTCGGCCAGCTTACTTTGGGAAGTGCAAGGAATTGGCAATGGTATCTCCCCTCCTGACCCAACCGGTGAAGCCGACTCTACTGTTTACATCCAAGGCACAAATGCCGGTAGCGGTGGTTCGTACAAAATATTCAACAAAACTACCGGTGCGGCTATCAGCGGCACGCTTGTTATGGCTTCGCTCAGCAGCCCAACCGTTACAGGTTTAGGCGACCCTGTTATCCTTTACTACAAAACGGCCAAACGCTGGATCATCACACAGTTCTCATCAACTGCCCAAAAGAAGCTCCTGGTTTATGTTTCTCAAACCAGTAACCCACAAGGTGCTTATTATTTTTATCAGTTTACGTGTCCTAACTTCCCGGATTATCCAAAATGGAGTATCTGTGAAACTTCAGACGCCTTACTCGCCACCACAAATGAAGGCGGGCCGCCACGCGTTTACGCCATGAAGCTCAGTGCAATGATATCAGGGGCTACCTCTCCATTCATTGGCGTTGCTATAGGCTACACCCTCAACGGCTTTGGTTTTCAATCCATTACTCCTGTTGACCTCGAAGGCGATAACGCTGCTCCAACTGGGCAAAAACCACTTTTTGTGCGCCACCGCGACGACGAAAAACACAGCAATGGCTCGCCCGACAGCCCCACCAACGACTGGATCGAAATCTGGGAAATGACCATCAACTGGACCAACAACACCGGAAGCGTTACTAAAATTCAAGATGTTCCGATTACCGAAATCGATTCTGACTTATGTGGGCTCACCAGTTTTTCTTGCATCGCCCAACCGGGCACCACCGTGAAGCTAGATCCGCTCCGCGAGGCAGTGATGTACAAAGCACCTATGCGCGTATTCAATGACCACCAAGCCATGGCATTGTGTTTGTCAACAGACGTGGATGGCAACAACAGAGCAGGTGTGCGTTGGTTGGAACTGCGCCGCCCCACAGGCAGCACGGGCTCCTGGACTTTATATCAAGAAGGAACCTACGCGCCAGGCGCTACGCTCAACCGCTGGATGCCTGCCATCAATATCGACAAATATGGCAACATCATGTTGGCCTATTCTACTTCTGGAACCACTGCTCCAGATTATCCATCGATCCAAATGACCGGACGCAAGGCCTGTGATCCACTCGGCCAAATGACACTTCCTGAAATGATCATTAAGCAAGGTATGTCTGCCCGCACCTCCAATACCCGCTGGGGCGATTACCACCACATGTGCATTGACGATTTCGACGGCCTCACCTTCTACTATACCGGTGTCGTGATGAATTCCAATAACAATATCGTTACAAACGTTTCGGCCTTCAAAATGAACCCGGATAGCCTCGATTTAGCCATTCTTAACGCATTTACCACCCAAACTGGTGGCATTTGTGGGGCGAGCACACAAATTGCTGTTGTCGTTGAAAATAGAGGTGTAAACGCCGTAAATACTTTTTCAGTTTCAGCGCAAGTAGGAAGCGCTAGCACAACGACGCAAACTTTTACGAGCACCAATCTTGGAAGCTACCAACAAATCGATACGATCTACATTACTGCTTCAGGTCTTGTACCGGGTACCAACACACTCAATCTTTTGTTATCCAATGTCAATGGAAGTGCCAATGATGAGAACAATTGCAACGATGCCTTTGCCTTGAACCTTTCAGTGATTGGCGCCTCAAGCACTACCGTTAACCCAGTTGTCAGTCAACAACCAAGTTGCAACACCACGAATGGCGAAATTCAATTGGTCGCCGGCGGAATCAACAGCCCTTTTACTTATGCTGTCAATAATTCAACTCCACAAAGTTCCAATACCTTCAATAACTTGGGCGCTGGCACCTACAATTACACAGTTACCGACAATCAAGGTTGTGCCGTGTCTGGTACGTTTACGATAGCGGCAACAGCCACTATTAACGCAACAATTACCCAAACCACCACCATTGCTTGTGCAGGTTCACAAACAGCGAACTTAGTCGTTACTCCTGCTGGTGGCGCTGCACCTTATAGCTTCTCTATCAACAGCGGAGCTGACCAAGCGAGCAATACATTCATTAATTTGGGAGCGGGTACCTACACTATTGGCATCATTGATGCAAACGGCTGCTCTACCACCTTGACTTATCTTGTAAGTGAACCAAGCCCATTGAATGTCAGCATGATCCCAACAATGATCAGTTGTAACGGCGCAAACGACGGCGCGCTCAATTGCCAAGTTTCTGGCGGTACAAGCCCTTTTACTTATGCACTCAATGGCGGTGCTGTAACAAGCAGCCCGGTATTTACCAATTTATCTGCTGGTGCTTACACCCTGACAGCGATTGACGCCAATGGTTGTCAGCAAAATTTCACCAGCACCATTACAGAACCTACGGCACTATCCTTAACGGCAAGCACAACGGTTTCTAATGGCAATGACGGCACTATCGCGCTTTCGGCTAGCGGAGGAAATTCGCCTTACACCTATTCTATGGATGGCCAAACATATTATTCGGGCTCATTCTTTGCAAGCTTAGCCATTGGTACTTATACATGCTATGTCAAAGACAACAACGGTTGCGTCACAACAATAGAAGTAACAGTAAATAGTTCAAGCTTATCAGAACTTTCTTTTGAAATGATTTCGCTCTATCCAAATCCGAACAATGGTGTTTTTGAATTGCAAATTGACGGCATCAAGAGTGCTGCATTAGAAGCTAAGTTATTCAATATGCAAGGACAGCACATTGCGAGTTTCCAATTGAAAGCCAACAATGGAAAAGTAATGCAAACCATTGAACTGAGCCCAAAAATTGCAGCCGGTAGTTATTATCTTGGTATTTACGACCAAGGCCAAAGCGGCCTACTACAATTCATTAAGGAATAAGCTCAATCGAATTCAAACGTAGCGAGGTCTAGTTCTTCATCTACCACAGACAAGCGGCGGGTAATTTCGCGCTTGACTTCATAAGGTGTGCCATAATTCTCAAACAACTGAACGGTAAGGATCGCCTTTCCACTCAGTGTTGGCCTGTGGTTACCGTAATAATGTGCCTGAATCAAATAGGTCCCCTTTGGTGCCTTGCGGATCAAATATTCTTCCGGTCCATAGCCTTGTGTGAAATCATTAGAAATACGCCCTCCGTTAGAAGTAAGTTTGTAACTGTACATGCATTTCTCTTGATTGGGTTCAGTTACCCAAAGATCCACATCGGTGTTGTCGGCGTCCCAGTTGAGCACAATTCGGATATCCATTGGCAACTGAACCAAGAAATATTCGGGAATACCTTTTGTATCGATCTCTTTAGGGTGCTTTGCAATCAAGTGATTGATTTCATTGAGCGCAATGAGGTGTATGCCTTCAAAACGACCATCGTAATTTTTTTTCACCACTTTGTAAAGCTGTTGCACTGCTTGATTGTATTTACCCATTTGAGCCAAGGCTAATCCGTAATCGCGATAAGACTGGGGCTCCTCAGGGCGCAAATCGATGACCGCCTTAAATACGTCAATTGCCAACTTCTCCGCTTTTAATTGCAGGAGTTTTTGGGCAAAGACACGAAGCAAGGCAGCATCTTTGAGCTGCATTTCAGCTAAATTGCTCAAAATGCGAATCGCTAATTTGGGTTGCTTCTTTTGAAGGAAATAATCGCAAACATCGATGTAGAACGAAGGTTGGTTGGCGTACTTTTCACGAAGTCTCAGGTAACGCGCATAGGCATGAGCCAGCGGAACTGCTCTCAAGTTTTTCAGATACGGCACCTTCGGATTCCAGGCTGCTACGGAAATGGTAGCACTCGGAGCAGCAGCCGCGCCAGCTACAACAGACGTTGCATTAGCAGATACAAGCGTACTAAAAGTGCCAGATGTTGGGGTTGCCCAAGAATCAAAACCATGTGCTGTTGCAGCGCTAGATGGTGACCAATTGTAGGTGCTGGCACCAACAGTGGTGATGCTCAACTGTGTATTTCCAGCTTGAGCAACTTGCTCGACTTCCTCCTGTACATGCGGCGGTGGCGGTGGGGCTTCTTGTAAATCACCAGTTACTTCTACTGAACCAACGGTAAAATTTGCCTCTTCCTTGTATTGTTGTTTCTTGGCTTTTTTCCAGTACCAGTTTTGATAGTCTTTCCACTCTTTTTTGATGCGCTTGAGGTGCTGTTTTTCAGCTTTAACTGCGTCGATTTGCACCTTTGGCAGGGCTTTGAAATAAGCTTTTCTCATGGAGAGCGGCGGCACAATGCGAAACTCAAGGTAATCAGCCAGCGAGTCGAGTACTAATAAAGAACTCGCAGAACTCACGAGATCATATTTTAAGCCTAACGAACATATTTCTTTTTGATAAACTTGAGGCTGTTCTTCCAATTTTTGAAGTTTGGCCAAGGCCCAACGTTTGACGTGAGTTTGGCTGCCTTTTGAAAGATCCTCTTGATGCCATTCTATGGCCTGTTCAGACAAGACTTCCTTGGAATTGAGCCCAAATTGAGCCGTCAACTTTTTCAGACGAACGGGTGCTTTTACGCTTACCATAATGCGTTGGCTGTTTGCAGAAAGTTGCGTGCTATAATATTCTAGCGGTGCGTTGTCTTCTTTAAAACCTAAGAATTGTAAATAAGAGCGTCTTAAATACTTGAGTGCAGTGGATACGGTTTGCGTGTTCAAATCAATCATTGCGCCATTGGATTGTGCTGCAAGATGCCTCAGCAAACCCTTGTCTATAAGTTGACTTGAGACAATGGGGTAAATTGGTGCCTGCCCTACTTTTTTAGCGTGGTCACCCATGGTTTGAAGCCCATCGGAAAAGAGCAAGATTTCATCGCCTTTGAAACGTCCAAAATTGAGGCAAGAAAGCGCAGAAGCGCCATCGTAGTGCTGTTTTTTGATCAAGGCTTGCAGCTCCTTCACCTTGCCATCTTCAATAAGCAAACGATGCTGTGTAATGATTTCATGTGCAAAAAAAACGAGTTCTAATTTGCCTTTTTTGATCCATTTGAGATAAGACTGCAATAAAATAAGTTCTTTATCGAGTTGCGCTGCAGATCTAGAGGCTGAAATATCCCAGCAAACTGTCAGGCATTTGGGTGCCTTTTTACGCGCATACTTACGCGGTAAAGCCAAATTGGTATGCAGATAAAGGTAGTTGCCAGCCCGAGTTGCTGAGGCTGCAGCGCTTGAATTTAACGCTTGCTTGATACGGATATATTCATTTATGGCTTTGTTACGGCTACTGTGCTTTTCCAAAACGATAGGCTTGCCTTTTTGATAACTTAGCGCCTTCATGCTAAAAAATCCGACTGGTTGTTTGAGGTGCAGCGGTAAGTGATAAAAAGCCGATGTAGCATTTTGCGGCAAAACAGCACTCACTTCAAAGGAAATCCGTTTTGTTGTTTTGGCAAATAAAGGAAAAACCCGCATTTTAAATAAGTTGCCCACCACTTTTTCGATCAAGCCAGGATCAATGCCTTTTCTAACCGTGGCCTCATAAGCAATGCGAGCCTGGTGTTTTTCGACAGCCACGGCAGGGCGCATTTCGCCATTTACCTCCAAGGCAAACGAGGTAATGGTTTGGTTATCTTGCAAGGGGAACTCAAATTCTGCCTCGAGCTCACGTTCAAATTGATTGAAAAACGTAAGCTCATAGCGGGTGCGCGCAAAGCCGTTTTCTAAATAGGAGGT
>JACCDQ010592073.1_pt1 | contig 30334 bp, 52 predicted proteins | sample 7446031 | NCBI WGS metagenome assembly JACCDQ01 (sample SAMN15323442, study PRJNA562643) | freshwater metagenome | isolation source: river surface water | place: USA:Blue River Watershed | collected 2017-08-17 | reverse complement strand
GTGACGTTAGTAGACGAGTGTTCAAAGTACGAGACAACAGACTTGTTCTTCTTGAACTCTCTAGGTGGCTTTGATTCTTTCCGATTCAACAAGGTGAGACGAGACACATACGACACTCAACGCAAAACATACAAAGCAAATCCTTACACACTAGGTGCTACATACGCGTATCAAACTTCATCTTTTAAGTCAAGAAATTACGACACAATTTCAACTCATAGGGTTAAATTGTTTTCAAACTGGATTACAGAATCACAAAGTGAATGGTTGAAAGACTTGATTGATTCGCCTGTTGTGTATATGTACGATGGCACTACACTCGTAGCAGTCAACATCGAGACTTCAAACTACGAAGTCAAGAAGCACGTACAAGATAAAGTCTTCAATCTAGAAATAGACGTTGTATATTCGTTTGATAGTAAGAGACAAAGACAATGATAGAAATTTATGTGTCGATTCCTGCGTCGTTGCTTGAGACAATCGAAGCAAACTACGAGAGTCGTATCTTGAGTGGAGTTGAAGAAGGCGAGTCTTGTCGTATCTCAAAAGAAATCGCTCTAGGTGGTTCTTGGGTACAACGAAAACTCGACACTTATAACAACATAAGTACGCTCATAACGCGCTCAATCGCAGATATAAGAGAACCACAATCTCGCTCAAGCGAATGGAGTAAGACGATTGAACTTCCCGGCTCAAAGACAAACAACATTATTTTCTCTCACCTGTTTGAAGTAGAGCAAACGATACAATCCAATGTTCAATTTGCATACGATTACAACCCTAATCTTAAAGCAGATGTCATCTTGTATAGTGACGGGATAGAGCAGTTGAGGGGATTCTTGCGTCTCTTGTCTATTCGTGTTGACGACTCTACACACATCGTGTACGAAGTAACTCTTCACGGACAAACTGCGGACTTGTTCACCACACTAAGTGAGCGCAAACTCAATGCTCTAGACTTTAGCGAGTACAATCACACTCTCTCTAGTGGGAATGTCATTGATTCGTGGGCAACACAAATCTACAAGAACGGCTCAACTCAAGCGTTTGCTTATGGCGATGGCTATATGTACGCAATGATTGACAAGGGTCACCCTCGCAATATCTCTCTATGGGAGACAAACGAGTTCACTCCTTGCTTGTATGCGAAGACTATCGTCGACAAGATGTTTGCGAATGCGTCGTACACTTACACAAGCGACTCGTTCTTCAATAGCGATAGATTCAAACACTTAGTAATACCACCGCCATCGTCTTTGACGGTAGATGCTACTGCTCTTGAAGCGCGTAGATTCAGAGCGTCTCGTATCACAACCACTCAGTCACTAGACTTGTTGTCGACTATCATTTTTCAAAACGACTCAACGAGTGGGAACTACGACAACGGAGGAAACTACAATACAGCGACAGGACAATACACCGCACCTGTTGGGGGAAACTACGTCTTTGATGTTTCTTTAGATGTCAACTATAACTCTACGGGATATATGCCCGTTTATCAAGAGGACATCTGGCTTGTATTTGGGTTGTACGTAAACGGAATCAAAAAGACTACGTCAACCGTGACGGTAGACTTTGGCTCACCTGCTTTCAACATAGACTTGTACTTTGCACCTAGTACGTTGCTCAATGGCGATGTAGTAGAAATCAAACTCGTTCAAGTATGGGACGAAGCAAATCAATACAATCTCACAAATAGTCAATTCCAAGTAGACATCGGGATAGGTTCTAACATCGAGAACAATTTGACGGCTTACACTTATGGCTATGGTGAGACCGTCGACTTCTCAGTCTTTTTGAATAGCGAAGTAAAACAAAGCGAGTTGTTGCTCTCGTTTGTCAAGATGTTCAATTTGTACATAGAAGCAGATAGAGACAACCCTAAAGAGTTGAGAATCGTACCTCGTGACGAGTTCTACAATGGCGCTCAAGTAGATTGGACACAAAAACTAGACTACTCTCAAAGCGTCGAGATTGTACCTATGGGAGAACTAGAAGCAAACCCATATAAGTTTCAATACAAAGAGGGCAAAGACGACTCAAACGTATTGTATCAAGAGTCTTATCAAACTACTTACGGCTCTCGTACATATCAAGTCGAAAATCAATTCGTAAAAGAAGAGAAGAAGATTGAGGTCATTTTCTCGCCTACTCAAATACGCTCTTACAACAATCAAAAGAACTTCGTCTTGTCGTATGTACCAAACGCTCAAGATGGTGACTTACGTGTGATGTATTATAGCGGTTTAGTGAGTGGTGTCAATTGGATGCTCTACGCTCAATACGCAGGTGTAGGACTCAATCGCTCAAATCGTTTTTCTATCCCTATAACTACGCATCTTGACTCTATCTCGAACCCTACTTTCGACATCAATTTCGGGATGCCTCGTGAGGTTGGTCTAGGTGCAGGATATAAGTACACAAACGCGAATCTTGTCAATACATACTACTATCGTTTCTTGACTGAAATAACGTCGAAGAACTCAAAGATTTTGAGAGGGTATTTTCGTATCACTACGAAAGACTATTTGAACTTGTCTTTTAGCGATGCTTACTTCTTTGAAGGTCAGTACTGGCGTTTGAATAAGATAGAAGACTACGACCCGAATGGTGACTCAGTATACTTGTGTGAGTTCTTACTTGCGCAGTTCATACAACCTGCTACAATCACACAAAAGACAATCGGTGCAGGTACAGGTCAAGGGCAACAAGGCGAGACTTATGGCGATATCTATCCCGGTGGAAATATCCCATTCAAGCCGGGAATTAAGGGAGTCTCAGTAGGTACAACGAACGGCGGTAGTGGCGTATTCGTAGGTGATGGAATCGTACAATCATCAAACAATGACAACTCTAGTGCGTTTGCGAGTGTCAACACTTCTTTCTTAGAAGGTGCAGACAATTCTATGGCGGTTGTTTGTGATGACTTTGCTATTACTAAACCAAACACTTTGTATGTAGGGAACTACGAGATGTACCCTAACTTCTTGAGTGGTGGTGCAGTTCGCACAGAGACAACAAACTACAACGTCACCAAAGACGATTGGTTGATTCTTTGCGACTCAAGTGGTGCAGGTTTCACCGTGACACTCCCCGACCCAACAGGTTTAAGCGGTAAACATTGGGTATTCTTGAAACTATCGTCAAATCATCAAATCACAATCGACACCGCAACAAGCGCGTTAATCAATGGAAGTACAGACGAATCAATCACAAACCACTACGAGAAGAAGTGGATAGTTTGCGATGGTTCAAATTTTTATGTAATAGGTAACGGATAAAATATGGCTATTAAATCAACGGTAGAACTCGAAGTCAAATCGAATCTTAAAGGGTTCAAAGGCGAGATTCGTCAAGCAACAATCGAAGCACAAGAAGCAGTTCGCACCTTTGGTGAGTTCTCGCCCGAAGCAGTAGAAGCAGAGAAGCGACTTGCGCAACTTCGCGATAGAATGGAAGACTTCAATGACCGAGTGTCAGCAGTCAACCCCGATAAGTTCGCGCAAGTACAAACCGTAGTACAAGGTGTCGCTCGTGGATTTCAAGCGGCGCAAGGTGCAATGGCTCTCTTTGGCAACGAAAGTGAAGACTTGCAAAAGACGATGGTCAAACTTCAAGGGGCTTTGGCTCTTGCAGAAGGATTAGAAGGTCTTGGAAAGATTCAACAACAATTCACCGCAATTTTTCAAGGTGTCATTAGTGGTGCAAAAAGAGCGTTCGATGCAATCAAAGCGGGAATCGGTTCAACTGGAATCGGTCTACTCGTAGTTGCTCTTGGTTCTATTGTGACGTATTGGGAAGATATACGCACCGCGATTTTTGGAGTGTCAGAAGAGACCAAGAAAGCAAGAGAAGAGCAAGACAAGTACAATCAAAGTATGAAGGATTTGAATCGTGAGAGACAGATTCTTCAAGAGGGTGAACTTGCGGGTAAGAAATCCGAGTTGATTGACTTACAAGCAGAACAAAATAGACTCAATGATAGATACGTTCAAATTCAAAAAGAACTTAAAGTTATTGAGCAAGGTCGAGAGTTGGCAGGTGTACAAGCAGACGAAGCAAGAGAGAAAAGACTTCGTAAAGAATTGCAAGACAACGCTTTAAGACTTGAGCAACTAGGTAACGGAGAGATAAAACTCTACAAAGACATCAACGCACTCGAAGACGAAAAAGACGCAAAAGATAAAGAGAGAGCAAAAGCAGACCAAGAGAGACAAAAAGAAAGACAACAACAAAGACTAATCGAACGCGACCAAGTTCGTACGCTTACTCAAGAATTAAGAGTGCTTCAAGCAGATGAAGCAAATCGTGAATTATTGCATATTCAACAATGGTACGAAAACGCTCGTCTACAATATGCAAAAAACCAAGATGCGCTTTTAGTACTTGAGAACATATACAACTACAAGCGTCAAGAGTTGCGCGATAAAGATTTGAAGAATGCTCAACGCAGTATCACAAAGCAAGTCGACGAGGTAAAGTTCGGAGAAGAAACAAAAGTCAAACTCGCAGAACAAACCTATCAACGTCAATACTCAGAAGCAGAGAGATTCAAATTGTTTGTTGAGACTAACAATGCCGAATTGATTAAACTCGCGAAGAGTTTCTTTGATGTTAGTACAGAACTCGCAGACGCTTTCGCACGTCAAGACGAAGAGTCACAAAAGAGAGCATTCAATTTCTCTAAGGCGATGAAGATTGCGTCGACTATTATGTCTACTATCGAGGGTGTACAGAATGCCTTCAAGACTGCGCAAGAATCACCAATCACGGCAGTCGTTCCCGCTTATCCTTTTATTCAAGCAGGTATCGCAGGTGCTTTTGGTCTTGCTCAAGTAGCAAAACTCAAAGCAACAAAGTACAATTCTCAACAAGCAACTCAACAAAGTGGTGGTGGTGTACCTCAAATGAGCGCACCTCAAACAAGTTCGTCTCTATTGCAACAAGGAGGGAACGAACAACTCACTCAACAACAACGCGTCTACGTGCTTGAGGGTGACATCACTCGCACACAACAACGAGTATCAAACAACAAAAAAGTATCTATTGTCAAATAAACGCTATTTATGAGTATGAATCTACCAATCTATCGACTAGACATCAACGAGTTTGACGAAGAAACTGGCATCGACTTTGTGTCGCTTGTTGAAGCACCCGCAGTCGAAAGAGATTTTCAAGCATTTGAAGCGTTCGAATCTTACACCGACTACCCAGAAGGTGCAAAAGCAAACGCAGAGAGAGGCATTCGTTTAAACGAAGAAAACGGCAACAAGTGTGCAACACAAGTCGGGAAGGTAAGAGGTCAACAACTAGCACAAGGTGAACCGATAAGCGATGACACAATACAACGAATCTACTCTTACTTGTCAAGAGCAAAAGAATACTACAACGAGAACGATGAGACTGCTTGTGGCACTATCTCATATCTCTTGTGGGGCGGTGAAGAAATGCTTCGTTGGACAGAGCGCAAAATAAACTCAAGCAAGTTTGCCATTCAAGATGAAGAAAAGAGAATTGTTTCGGGAGTTGCTATGGTTGCTGATATGCCTATCTATCGACGTGATGCTATTCGTGGTGAATACTATGTTGTATTTGATAAGGATTCTATTTTTAAGATAGCGAAGAAGTGGGCAAGGTCAAACAAGTACGATAGTGTCAACGCTCATCACAAAACACCAATCGAAGAAGGTGTGTCTTTATTCGAGTCTTACATCGTAGATAGAGAGAGAGGTGTGATGCCTCCTAAAGGGTACGAAGACGTAGCCGATGGGTCTTGGTTCGTGTCTTACTTAATCGACAACGACGATGTATGGGCAAAAGTCAAAGCAGGTGAGTTCAAGGGTTTCTCAGTAGAAGGAGTCTTTGATTTCGTGAGCGAAGTAGACGAAGAGATGAAAGTTCTAGAGGAGTTGAAGCGGGTTCTTGCTCAATGGGATGGTCAATAAAATTGCAACACTAAACAACAAAATATATTTTACTATGATGAACGCAAAAGAAACTCTAAAACAAGTCCGCACTTTGTTGGGATTTGAAGAAGAAAAAAGTATCGCCTTTGAGACTGCAATGTTGAAGGATGGTACAATCGTAAAATGGGAGGGTGAGTTGTCAGTAGGTACTATCGTAATGGTAGAAACCGCTGAGGGCGATATTCCTGCACCCGACGCAACACACGAAATCGAAGACGGCACTCTTGTGACTACTCTTGATGGCGTTGTAACTGAAATCGTTAAGCCAGAGATGGAAACTCCCGAAGTAGAAATCTCAGTTGAAGCCGAAGAGTTCGCTACCGTTGCTCGTTTCAACGAAGTCGTAGAAACTCTTGAGTCTAAGATTGCTCAGTTGACTGCTTCTATCGAATCTTTGGTAAGCGAGAGAGCATCTCACAAAGAGGCAATGTCTAAAGTAGTTGAGTTGGTTGAGAAAGTAATTGACTTGCCAAGCGACGAACCTACCAAGAAACCTCACACTCCTAGCAAAGTAGAGTCTCAGTTCGAGAACTTGAAGAAATTTGCAAACGCATTAAAGAAATAAACCAAATAAAAAACAAAAAAATACTATGTCATTCGTTGTATCTTCCCTCAACAACTACACCAATGAGCAGTCAACTGACTTGTTGGTAAAAGCGTTGTTCGGTTCTAAAACCGCTTCAACCTTGCAAAGCGCAGGTCAAGTACAGGTAGGCGTTAAATCGTCTGCTTCTTTGAACTTGTTGGCTTCTACCGTTTATTTTCAAGCCGATGGTTGTGGTTACAATCCTAGCGGTGCTACTACTTTCACTCAACGTAACATCACCGTTGGTGCAGTTAAAGTAGAAGAGACTTTGTGTCCTAAGACTTTGGAAGCAAAGTGGATGCAAACTCAAATCATGGCGGGTTCTCCTACTATGATTCCTTTCGAAGAGCAAATCGGTAGCGAAAAATCTGCGGTAATCGCTGAGAACATCGAGATTGCTATGTGGCAAGGTGACACTACTAGCGGTAACCCTAACTTGAACCGCTTCGATGGTTTCAACAAGATTATCTCTGGCGCTTCTCCAACATTGGCAAACGCCGCGCCTACCACTTTCACTTCTATCACTAGCGCAAACATCGACGACATCTTAGACCAAGTTTACGCGAACATTCCTGCTCGTGTTGCTACTAAGAGTGACTTGGTTTGCTTCATCGGTGTAGATGCTTTCAAATTGATGCTTGTAAACTTGAAGAACGCTAACTTGTACCACTACGCAGTAGAAGCAAGTGAAGCGATGGAAATGATTTACCCCGGCACAAATATGAAGTTAATCGCCGTAGGTGGTTTGAGCGGAACTAACAAAATCGTTGCAGGTTCTTTGAGCAACTTCTTTGTAGGTACTGACTTGGCTAACGAAGAAGAGTCATACAAATTGTGGTACTCTGAGGACAACGACGAGGTTCGCTTCCGTACTACTTTCAAGTATGGTGTTCAAGTTGCTTACCCTAGCGAAGTTGTATATTTCACCCTCTAATCTAACATAAACAATGGCTTGTCTTCTCACTCAAGGTTTCACTCTAGATTGTAAAGATTCAATCGGAGGTATCAAGAGCATCCACTTAATCTCGTGGACTGCTTCAAAATTCACTATTGCGAGTGGCGAAGTTACTGCAACCACCGTAGTAAGTGGTGATGTTTATGACTATGAATTGCCAAAGGGTACTGGCTCTATGACTAACACTACAAACGTGTCAGTTGAGAATGGTACTACTTTCAATCAATGTGACGTAGCATTCAAATTGCGTCGCTTGTCTACTACTAAGCGCAACGAGATGAAACTTCTCGCACAAGGTCGCACGTACACAATCGTACGTGACAACAACGATGCGTATTGGTTAGTAGGTAACGAGTATGGATGCGATGTGACTGCGATGGTTGCAAATAGCGGTACTGCTATGGGTGATTCAAATGGTTACGAAGTGACTTTGTCAGCAATCGAAGCGGAAGCACCTTACAAATTACAATCTAGCGTAGTGACTGCGTTAGGAATTTAACGTACATTTGTAGTTGTTCTTGATTCATATTAGTTTTCAGAATTGGGAGGGCTTTGGCTCTCCCTTTTTTGTTACATATCAAACTACTCGCTATTTATTTACGTGCTAGTCATTGAAAAAAATCAAACGAAGTATTGGTATTTGACGTTGAGTGAAAAAACAACGATATCAAATCCTACTTATTTATTCTCTGTTCATCATAGATTGACCGATACTATCACGAATTTCATTCTTAGTGACGTAAGTATTCACAAAGAAAGATACAATCAATTTCAAATAGATGAGAGTGACTACGATTTCTACACAGGAGAATACGAGTACAAGGTATACGCTCAAACAAGTACAACAAATACGAACCCAAGTCTATCGAATGAAATGGTCGAGAGTGGTTGTATGAAGTGTCAAATGGTAGAGCAACCCGAAGTATTCTACAATCCATCGTGAACACTCAACATCTCATATCACAAAACGACAAAACACTTGTCATTGATTTGACTGAGAAAATGAATAGTCTAGAAATTGACAACGTGAATTATGTAGTAGACGAAGTAGAAAAAATCGTCGATGAATTGAACGTGTCATATTTATTGACGACATCAAATGAATTTTTACGCACTCAAGACGGAAACTTTTTAATTTTATGAGCAACAAGAAAATCACCGAATTACAAGCATTAATCAACCCGACGAGTGACGACGTGATAGTTGTCGTGGATTTGGCTACTAACACAACAAACAAAAGCACACTAGCGAGTCTACCTGTTTCTAGTGCTACTACAAGCGCATTGAACTTGAAGCAAGATAAATCTCTAGGAGACAATACCGCTTATGGATATCGCGCTTTGCAAAACAACACAGAAGGTGCAGAGAATACCGCTATTGGAGAAGATGCTTTAATCACAAACACAGAAGGTAGTTTGAATACTGCGGTTGGTGCAAGTGCATTGCAAACAAATAACGGCTACGAGAATACTGCGGTAGGTTGGAACTCAATGTTAGCAAACGAAAACGGAAGCGCAAACACCGCTATTGGGTTAGGTTCATTAAAACAAAATATAGTAGGAAATAACAACGTAGCAGTAGGACATAGCGCATTGGAAAACAATCGTGCCAACATCAATACTGCGGTTGGATATCAGGCGTTAAAAGCCAATTCAACGGGTTATGCGAATGTATCGGTAGGTCAACAAACGGGATTGAACAACACCACGGGGTACAACAACACTGCGGTTGGGTCTACTGCGTTACGTCAAAACACAACGGGCATCAATAACACGGCGATAGGTCAAGATGCAGGATTTGGTACTACTGGCTCAAATAATACTATTGTAGGGAGAGATGGCTCGACAGAATCATACAACGGATGTATCGTACTTGGGTCGGGTGCAAGTGCAAACGGAAACAATCAATTTGTAGTAGGGAGTTCAAGCGTAAACGCGGGTTCAATCGATAGTAATTCATTCACACAAGCGAAGAGATGGAAGGTAAAAATCAACGGAGTTGACTACTACATACCACTTGAACTTGCATAAATTCACACAAATAAAAAAACGCTATTTAGAAATATGAGCAATTCAACAAGCATTCTGGCAGGTGGCGATGGTTTCAAATACCATAGCGCATCAACCGTGACTAGTGTAGCATATAGCGCCCTAGTCGTACAAGAAGACACCGTTTTCACTTCATTCTCTGTCGATGGTACAAACGTACTTTCTACTCGTGGTTTGAGTGGCGTTACTCTTCAACAAGGTGCGTATCTTCCTGCGGGTGGCGCGTCAAAAATCACAGGTTTTGTTATATCTTCTGGCTCTGTAATCGGTTACTAATCGTATGATAGGCGTAGGAATTGGCACTCGAAGCCGTCTATACAAGGGTCAAGGTTGGGATATCGTAAAATCGTACAAGTCTCGCATCACTCTCGATGGTGGCTACTACGAAGGTATTTCTTGTCTATTACGTAAACTTAACAACTTATGAGCAATCTATTGAGTCAAGCATCGCTAGTGATGATTCCTAGCGGATACAAAGAAGATGTAGTCTATTCACCTGTACCTACTGACGGGTCGGGCGATTTAAGTTTCACCCGTGCATCCAACGGAACGCGAGTAAATTCGGCGGGATTGGTTGAGGTTTGCCCGTGGAATTTGTTGACTTATTCGGAACAATTTGACAACGCGGCGTGGATAAAATCAAGCGCAACAATGACGGCAAATGATGCGGTTGCGCCTAATGGAACAATGACGGCGGACAAAGTTGTTTTTGCGGGGGCAAATAATTTTTTCTATCAGCAAACATCTTTTATTGGTCAAGCGACCGCTTCAATTTATGTTAAAGGAACTGCGGGGCAAACTATTTCAATCGACAATACTCAAGTAATTACAGAACCATTAATAACCTTAACGGGCGAATGGCAAAGAATTACATTGACATCAACAACAAGTGGCTCGTCAGTTCAAGGTCTTGCAATTAGTACTTTACAATCAGCAACCGCACGAACTATATATGTTTGGGGCGCACAACTCAACATTGGCTCAACCGCCAAACCCTATTTCCCCACTACCGACCGCTTAAATGTTCCACGCCTAACCTACCAAAATGGCGGGGGCGGGTGTCCGAGTTTGTTGTTGGAGAAGCAGTCAACAAATGTATTCAATTATTCCAATACAAGCGATTGGGGTTTAAGCCCATCAATTACAAAAACACAAAATACGACTGATTTATTAAGCCCCGACGGCACATATAATGCGACAAAAATTGTTCAAAGTGCGGGAACGGGTGACACATCACAAGGGTTTAGCATTGCAGACGGCGCAATAACTTTTAGTTTTTGGGGGCGCGTCGCAAGTGGTACAAAAACTTTGGTTGTGGATTTACGCAATAATTCGGGAACGGTTGCAAGTTTATCGCCAGTATTAACAACCGAATGGCAAAGATTTACCGTCACAAATTCAACCAGTGGCACGGGTTCAAGTGGTGCGGTTTGGATTTACCCCAATGGCGCAGGAACTTTTTATATTTGGGGCGTACAAGCCGAAGTTGGAAGTTACGCAACAAGCACAATTTTAACCAACGGGGCAAGTGCCACAAGGGTTGCGGATGCTTGTTATAAGACAGGCATTAGTTCGTTGATTGGGCAGACGGAGGGGACATTGTTTGCTGATTTTAACATGACAACCAATGCAGATAGTGGGGCATATCAAACCATTATAAACATAGCAACGGATGCCAACAACTCTATTGACATATTAAAAAACAACACAACTTCAGAACTTTATGTTTTTGCAATCAATGGCGGTGTAATTCAAGTAAATAGTGTTGGTATTGCAGGAACAAATATTTTGGGAAGGCATAAAATAGCCCTTGCATACAAATCAAATGACTATGTTTGTTATTTGGATGGCGTGCAAGTTTTCACGGATACCAGTGCAAGTGTACCCGCTTGTTCTAATTTGTATTTAGGGGCATATCTTGGTGCTTCCAATCAACTTGGTGGTACAATTGGAGAAGCCGTTTTATTCCCTACCCGCCTAACCAACGCCGAACTTGCATCTTTAACCACAATTTAACACAATGAAAAGTTTTCATAAATTTGAATTTTTACCCGCAGATTGGGAAAAATTAAAAAAAGACATACAACAAACCACAACCACCCCAAGCGGGGAAACCGTTACAAGTTGGAAAGATTGCGCGGTTGTTGAAATTGGGTTTATTGTGATTACCCCCGCCGTAATGGATGGAATGACAATCGTTACCCCCGCAGTTTTGAGCGACAAATGGGCGGTAGACATTCTGTTTTATTCAGAACCCCCCGCAAGTTTTGCCCCGTTTGAGGTTTTCCCAAAGCCGTGCGGGGTGCATACTTTTAGCGGGGATGACTCTCTTTACCTTAAAACTTTCTGCGAGAAGTACCCAGAGAGTGAATACTGCAAACTTCCAGAGCCACAAATTGAAAGCGTTAAATAATGAAACACTTTGAGAACGATACTATCGCTAACATCGCTACGGGTATTTCTTGCTCGTCTGCGGTGCTACATTTTGCGAACACTTGGCAACCTCTTTTTTCTCTTATTCTGGCTCTTGTTGGTATTGTATCGGGATTGTTCGCGATTCGTTACTACGCTAAAAAAATCGAGAAACTAGATGGCAAAGACTAGCAACACTAGTGTATTCAGAGCGAAGCCAAAGAACAAACTTCGTCGACACACTAAGCACGTCAATAAGCACAAAAGCGCAAAGCCGTATAAAGGTCAAGGCAAATGATAGATAGAATCTTCAAGAATTGGAAGACTACTGCTCTAGGAATTGGAGTGATTGTCGCTTCATTCGTACTCGTATTCTTTGAGAAAACGACATTGAGCGAGGTTTCTGTATTCTTAGGTGGTGGATTTATGATGCTATTTATCAAAGACAAAAAAGAATAAACGCTATTTACTAGTAATGAACTTCGAGAGACTTCAATTTCACGAGAATAAACTACCGACATTCAAAGAGAATAAGTCGAAAGACATATACAACTTTGGTGACGACAACTTGTACCCCGATTTACTAGTAGACTTGTTCTCTAAATCACCCAAACACAACGCTATTGTATCATCAAAAGCGTCTTATGTTGCAGGTGTAGGAACTGCTATCGTAGGTGAGAACACACAAGACGTAGCAAAAGCAGAAGCAAAACTAAAGTCAATCAACACATACGAGTCGTTTGAAGAAGTAAAGCAAAAAATCGCTTACGACTTAGAGTTGTTCAATGGCTTTGCAATCGAAGTAATTTGGAATCGTGCGAAGACTGCAATCGCAGAACTTTACCACCTACCTTTTAAGAATGTACGAGTAGGTCTTGACGATTGTTACTATTATAGTGAAGATTGGTCAAATCGTAGAGAAGAGATTGTTCACTACAACCCTTTCAACGAGAACACTCGTGAGTCAAAGCAGTTATTTTACTACAAGATGTATCGCCCCGGTCAAGGGGTTTATCCTTTGCCCGACTACGTAGGTGCGTTGAAGTACATCGAGATTGATACAGAAGTTTCTAATTGGCATTTGAACTCTATCAAGAATGGTTTCTCAGCGCAAACCTTGATACAAATGTTCAAGGGTGTACCTACGCCCGAAGAAGCGAGAAAGGCAAAGCGTAGATTCAAAGATTCATATCAAGGTACAGACAACGCAGGGGGTTTGATATTGATGTATAACGACCCGAACGAAAGAGAGTCGATTGTATCAAACATTCAACCTAGCGACTTCGACAAGCAATTTGACATCTTGAACAAAACGGTACAACAAGAGATATTTGTAGGTCACAAAATCAACTCTCCTATGTTGTTCGGAGTTCGCGTAGAAGGTCAACTTGGTGGGCGTAGCGAAATGATTGAAGCATACGAGATGTTTCAACAATCGTATGTAGAACCTCGTCAAGGTAAAATGGACGAGCAACTTACCTACTTGTTCTCTTTCATCTCTCCTGTAAAACTTGAGACTATCAACAAACCACCTCTAGGACTTGACTACTTAGACTTGTACACTCGCAACTTGATATCAAACGAGGAAGCGCGTAAAGAGTTGGGATTGCCAGAACTTTCTACCGTGAAGATTCAATCAAACTTGAACGACGCAATCAACTCTTTGAGTCCTTTGGTAGCGAACAACGTCTTGTCAAATATGACAATCAACGAGAAGCGTCAACTTGCAGGTTTACCACCTATCGCAAACGGCGACGCCCTAGAAAGTGCATCACCTGTTGCACTATCTAAACAAAACCCTTTTGGTTGGGATGACGAGCGCGACTTGAAAGTTTTCTCTCAATTTGGTGAAGATGCTTCTCTCTTTGAAGAAGTCAAAATGACTTTTGCTAGTGACATCGAGAAAGCAATCTTGAACACAATCAAAGAAAACAAGGGTATCACAATAGGCGAAGTTGTTAACATCATAGACGCAGACTTGTTGAAAGTGTCTCAAGCAATAGACAACTTGAATAAGACGGGAATGATTCAACCCGCAGAAGGTGGCTTGACAATCACAGACGATGGCTTGAGAGAAATCGCAGACATTCAAACCGAGTTACTCGTACGCTATAAATACGAGAAAGCACCAAACACAAAAGGTGATATCATCATCGACACATCTCGTGAGTTTTGTCGTAGCGTCGTACGCGTTAATCGTGTGTACTCTCGTGAAGACATCAACGCTATGAGTGCGCTTCTAGGTTATGACGTATGGAAGCGTCGTGGTGGTTGGTATACTATCCCCGATTCATCACCTGCCGTACATCGCCCATCGTGCAGACATATTTGGGCTTCTAAAGTAGTAAGAAGAAAGAAATGACAAACTTTGTATACTTCGTTTCGACAACGTATTTGAAAGACAATACGCCTATCAACGAGAATGTCGATGACAAACTCTTAAAAAATGCTATCAAAGAGAGTCAAGAGATATACATTCGTGACATCATTGGAAGTGGTATCTACAACGAACTACAAACTCAAGCGTTTGCAGGTACTTTAACCGCGCTCAATACAACGCTTCTAGACTCTTATATTGCGCCGTGCTTGAAGTACTATACTTTATGTGAAGCGATGCTTCCTATGACGTTCAAATTGATGAATAAGAGCGTAGCAAGTAGAGAGAGTGACAACGCTCGTGCAATAAGTGTAGACGAGTTGACTCTTTTAGAGAATCGCTATCGTGATAAAGCAGAGTACTACGCCAATCGTTTGAGAGATTACTTGAGAGAATACACAAACGACTATCCTTTGTTTTTGAATCCCGGCTCGACCTTTGATACTATTCGCCCATCAAGCACTACTTTTGTAGGAGGTATCTATTTACCCACAGACTATGACGATTGTTTCTGGAACTATGACTTCCCGCCCGACGAGAGATAACAAGTGGCAAAAAAACAACGAAGCCAAACTCATTAAATTCTTAAAGAATGACCCTAAATCAAATCATAGCAAAAATACGAACTCAAGTCGAAAGTCATAAGATGGTAGGGAAGTTCTCTGTTGGCGCAGAGTACAACCTAGCAGTCGACGAGGTGAAGTTCTACCCTCTCGTTTGGTTAGTGCCAGACGGCTTTGATTTAGCAACTCGTGACGGGCGATATGTGAACTATCGCTTTGCTCTTCTAGTATTCGATAGAGTATTCGAGAGCGAGTCAAACACAATCGAAGTATTGAGCGATACTGCTCAAATTATTATCGACATTATGTCTCTAATCGACTATCACTACAACAACTTAGAAGATTTTCAGTTGATAGTGAGTAGCACGGCAGAGCCATTCTATGACGCAAAAACAGACATTGTCGCAGGTTATGGCATACAATTCCAGATTTCTACTCCTTACTTGGCTAATAGTTGCGTTGTACCTGTGTAGCATTGTGTATGCTTTCTTCAATTTCAAACCGATTGAGAAAGAACCGATGTACATTGAGACAATTTCTTACTATGAAGACACTATCGAAAAAGTGCGATTTAGGAAACAGATTCTACGCGATTCTATTTATATGTATGACACGATGTATGTTGACACTTTTTCTCGTACTAGCGACGGGCTTAAAAGGGCAATCAATTTGCATCGACACATTGACTCTCTCACGAGCGAATTACTATCTCGTTGAGGGCGCAAAAGCGAGACGCAAAGTTCTCGACTACAAAAAGTTGATTTTACTAGATTCTATCGAAATCGCACAAATCGACTCTATTCGCACAATTCAAGCACGAACTATACAAACTAAGCAAATCGAAATCGAGTCGCTTAGAACGCACGAGAAGACGCTCAAATCACAAATCGTAGTCTTCTCTGTTATTGGTTTTATGCTTGGTCTTATTATATGAAGAAAAACAACGTCATTCGAATCGACAAAAATTGGGAAGAAACAAAAGTTCTACTCATCTCTGACTTGCATTGGGATAATCCTAAATGTGATAGAGCATTACTCAAGAAACATCTTGACGAAGCATTGAAAGGGAATCACGATATTCTCATAAATGGTGACTTGTTTTGTTTGATGCAAGGTGCTTACGACCCTCGCAAATCGAAGAGCGATATTCGCGAAGAGCATAACGTCGCAAACTACTTTGACGCTATTATCAACACGGCGGTAGATTGGTTTGCACCTTACGCACATCTCATCAAGTTAGTCGGTTATGGCAATCACGAAACCGCAATCTTGAAGCGTCAAGAGACAGACATAATCGAACGCTTTGTCACTCTTCTCAACTACAAGTGTGATACACAAATTCAAGTAGGGGGATATGGTGGATGGATTCGCTACGCTTTTCGTACTGGCGAGAAACACACGATAAGTTACGCCATCAAATATATGCACGGATTTGGTGGAGGTGGTGCAGTTACACGAGGCACTATTCAGCACAATCGTATGAGTGTCAACGTCGAGGGCGCGGATGCGATTTGGATGGGTCACGTTCACGAAGACTACGAATTGACTTACACCGTTGAATATCTCACAAACAAAGACACGGTACAACAACGCGATATCTTAATGATTCGTACAAGTGCGTACAAAGAAGAGTATGGAGACGGCTCTAAAGGATGGCACGTCGAGAGAGGTGCGTCACCTAAACCAATCGGAGGGCGTTGGCTTATTCTCAAACCTGTTAGAGACGAGAATGAAGGTAGAAAGATTCACGCTTACACACACAAAACGCTATGATAATTGATGTCTTAATCGTTCACGAAGAGAGAAACGACAACGCGTTTCTTGAGATGGGAGTCGACCCAGAGATTATAGAATATCTTGAAGAAGGTCTTGTCGATTTGCGTCAAGTTGTAGCAATTAGCGCGTATCACGAACACACTCAACTCTTCTTAAATGGCGGTCATTCATTGATAATTGACGAAGACTTTTATACTTTTGCGTCACGATGGAAAAAGATGCGATAAACCCAAACCACTACAAGACAGGAGATGTCGAAGCAATAGAAGCAATCAAAGCGTCTATGACACAAGAAGCGTTTTACGGATATCTCAAAGGCAACGTCTTGAAATATGTGTGGAGATTCGAGAAAAAGAATCGTCTTGAAGACTTAAAGAAAGCGAATTGGTACTTAACACGACTCACAAATGAATATCAAGCAAACTCCGTTCAAGGGCTATAACGCAGAAGAAACAACGAAGAAACAAATCTACTTGCATCATACGGCAGGTGGCGCAGACGCTCTTTCAACTTTCAAGTTTTGGGAAGCAGACGCTATCAAAGTCGCTACTTGTGTCGCTATCTCTCGTGATGGTCAAATCGTACAAGGGTTTGACTCTAAGTATTGGGCGTATCACTTAGGTCTCAAGTCATCTCATTTCTTAGGTCTACCATACACAAATCTAGATAAGTCGTCTATCGGTATCGAATTGTGTAACTGGGGGTACTTAACTAAAAAAGGAACTAAGTACTACAACTACGTCGGTAAAGAAGTGAAAGATGTTTGCAAACTTGACACACCTTACAAAGGGTATGAGTACTTTGAGAACTACACAACGAAGCAAATCGAAAGCGTCAAAGAGTTGCTCTTGTTATGGCGAGACAAATACGCAATCGACTTGACTTACAACGAGGATATCTGGCAAGTTACAAAGAGAGCGTTGAGTGGCAAGAATGGAGTCTTCACTCATAACTCAGTACGCAAAGACAAGATAGATGTTTACCCTCACCCACAATTAATCGAGATGCTCAATGACCTTTGATGAGTTTTTGAATGGATTAGGTGACCGCGCTGACTCTTTCGTCACGAAAGGCGATAGCGAGTTGAATCAAATCATCGCTAACTTTTGGAATAAAGTAACGATTCAACTTCAAGAAGAACTTGACAAGCCAAAGCGTAAAGGGAAGTTCACATACGACTCAAACGCTAGTGGTAAGTTAAGACAATCAATTAAACCTCTTGAGACTACTAGAACGCCTACTTCATTGACGATGCGTCTAGGAATGGAAGACTACGCAGAGTACGTCGACGGAGGTCGTCGTAGTGGTAAACGCCCACCTGTACAAGCCATCGAACAATGGCTCATCGACAAAGGAATACAAGTACGAGGTTCAAAGAATGAGAATCTTGCTACTGCACGACGCAACAAAGCACAAGCAATCGCAAACGCGATAGGTCGTCGAGGTATCAAACCGACAAAGTTCATACGCAACGTATGGAATCAACAACTTCTAGACGGCATTTCGACAGAACTTGCTACTAAACTAGGAAACAGAATCTTCTCGATAGATATAAAATAATTTTCTTTTTGTTTGCATTATGAAAGAATTGTTGTACTTTTGTGAGGTATGACAAACATAGAGCAAATCCAAGAAGAGTTAAAAAAGAAACACTATCACGGTCTTCAAAAGACTATCCACGAGAGAACAGGTTTGTCTCTCCCTACTATTCGTAAGTATTTGAAAGGTGACGTGTATCACCCTACGGCGGTCAAAGTATTCAAGACGGCAAAAGAAATCATTGAACAAATCGAAAACTAATATGAACAAAAGCGAATCAATCAAGAACATTGGACTTGCTCTGTGCAAGTTTCAAGCATCAATCGGCAAGGTGTCGAAAGAAGCAAACAACCCATTTTTCAAATCTAAGTACGCATCTTTAGCGAACATCTTAGACACAATTCAAAAACCATTGAGTGAGTGCGGTCTTGCATTTGCACAACTCCCAGACGATGACGCTTTGACGACTATCTTAATTCATAGCGAGAGCGGTGAATGGATTGAAGCATCGTACAAGATGCCTGTCGTAAAACAAAACGACCCTCAAGCGATGGGTTCTGCAATCACTTACGCACGACGCTACGCTCTAGGTGCAATCTTAGGTCTTAACATCGACGACGATGACGATGGAGAGAAAGCAATGGGTCGCACACCACAAAAAGAAACTCTTACACCTAAACACCCAAATTGGCAACGTGCAGTAGAACACATTCAAAAAGGTGGTAAGATTAGTGACATTACTCAAAAGTACACATTGAGTGAAGTTGACTACAAATTGTTGTCTAGTGTCAAATGAATGATTGAGAATGGTTACGACTACACAAAGTGAAGAGCAATGGTTAGAGTTGCGACGCACAAGATTTACCGCTTCACAAATTCACAAGTTGATGGGTACTCCGAGAAACAAATCGGAGTACTTAAGCGAGACCGCGAAGACTTTTATCTACGAGAAAGGTGCAGAGATTCTTACGAGCCAAAGAAACGAAATCTATGGTCGCGCTCTCGATTGGGGTAAAGAACATGAGAAACAAGCATACGAAGCGTTTGACCCTTTCAACACTCTCGCTACTTACTACGGAGGTGAGACGTTCGTCTTCATCGAGTACGGTGAGTTTGGTGGGTATTCTCCCGATGCGCTAGGTGATGACTTTATCGTTGAGATAAAATGTCCTTTCAATAGCGGTGTTCATCTTCGCAACTTCTCAATCAAAACAAACGAAGACTTGAAGTCGCTTCATAGCGAGTACTACTGGCAGATGCAAATGGGTATGATTGCTAGTGCTTGTGAGAATGCGTTCTTTGTTTCGTACGACCCTAGATTTGAAGACTCACACAAGTTGCACGTAGTGAATATCACACTTGACGACGTGAAAGACTTGATTGATGAGAAGTTGTACTATGCAGGTCATATGCTCAAGAGTGTCATAGAATTGTCATAAAAGAAAATAATTGCAAAAAAAGTTTTCAAAGTACTTGCATATATGTTTCGTGATATTATCTTTGCTATATGAAAACGACACAAAATATGGAAAACTTGAAATCATTATTCGTAGAAGTAGTAAAAGCATCTTTATCTAAAAATGCTAAGAACACATCAAACATTGTTGCTAACACTATCAAGCACTTTGCAGAATTAAAAGGGTTTAATACAATTTCATTAGAGCAATGGTATTGTATATGTTCATCTAACGGAGTAAAATTTTCTATCTAAAACAAAAAACGGGGGTGTAAAAGCCCCCATTATTTATATAACTATGGCACTAGACATCATTTATCTAATCATTGGCACACCTGTTGCGTTTGCGATAGGTTATGCTCACCATTGCATCAAGAGAAACTCGAAGAGACTTCGTGATATGCCAGAGGCAACACCTTATCAATTCGAGAAAGATGAACCAATCGCGAATTTTGATGAGTTCTCAAAAGCAATCTATGACTTCAAATTCTATAAAGGAAAAGCAAGATGACACAAATTGTAGAAGCAATCGTCAACAACAAGGTTGAGTATCGTGTGTACTTCAATCAAGAAATAGTAGGTAGATTCGAGAAGAAGATATTTGCTGAGTTCTTATCAAATCGCTTGAATGGTATGTCTTATGTTCTCGTCAACGAAGACAACGATGTGATTTGTGTGTTTGATAGCGAACCACAAATGCAAGATGTCTGCTCTCAACTAGAAGAATCTTATTCAATGGATTTGCAACTATTCCCTTTAGGTGGTTTATATACTCACTATGAAGTATACGGTGACAATTTCTATGAAGTAGTACAAGTAGTTAAAACTAGAACACAATGACAAATACACAAATGGCAATTTGGTACGGATTTATTCTACTGGCTTTCGTTCTTGGATTTTATATAGGCAAATACGATGACGAGAAGTGAACAATTCGATGTGATGTATATGGACATCGCGCATATCGTCGCTAAACTTTCAAGGTGCAATCGTGCAAAAGTTGGCGCAATCATAGTCAAAGATGGCAATATCATATCATTTGGCTATAATGGTACACCGACAGGATTTTGTAACGAGTGCGAAGAGAACGATGTGACGAAAGACGAAGTCATTCACGCAGAAATGAACGCTATCTTAAAAGCAGGTATAAACGCTCAAGGTGCAACGATGTACGTCACGATGTCTCCTTGTATACAATGCTCTAAGATAATCAAACAGAGCGGCCTGCAATGCGTCATATTTGACAATCTATATCGAGACACTCAAGGACTGGATAAACTAAAAATAAATTATAGACAACTATGAAAAAGGAATCGCAACTGAAGAAAGTGAAGACTCACTTGATGAATGGTAAGTCAATCACACCAATCGACGCTTTGAATTTGTACGGCTCATTTCGACTCGCCGCGCTTATTCATACGCTCAGACACAAAGAAGGTCTTGACATTGTATGTGATGAGACTGAAGGATTTGGTAGATATTCAATCGCAACAAAAAAATAGTTTGCTATTTATATAAAATCACTATCTTTGTGATGTTAACTGGAATGTAGCAGATTCCGTATGTTAAAAGACTTTAGCCCTGTTGGGATAGTTGCACTGCTACTGCGCTATCTCGATGGGGTTTTTTAATTTATGGCAACCGACAAAAAATCATTTCTATTGTATTGTGATATAATACATACGATAGACCAACTCACAGACGAACAAGCAGGTAACTTGTTCAAACACATACTACAATATGTGAACGACAAAGACCCAGAGACAGACAATGTAATCACTAAGATTGCATTTGAACCTATTAAGCAACAACTTAAAAGGGATTTAATGAAGTACGAAGAGATACGAAAACGCAATTCGGACAATGCTCGTAAGCGATGGGATGCGACCGCATACGACCGCATACCAAACGATACCAAAAATGCCGATAATGATAATGATAATGATAATGTAAAAGGTAAAGTAAATAATAAATTTATTAAACCAACTCTAGACGAGTTGAGAGAATATATGGATTCAATAGGTATGAACGATGTCTCAAACAAGTTCTTCGATTTCTACGAGTCTAAAGGTTGGATGATAGGTAAAAACAAAATGAAAGATTGGAAGAGCGCAGTTCGTACGTGGAAACCAAACAACTTGAAAGTCTCAACAAATACTCATAAACTTGCAACATTATGAATCTAGAACAAATGATACTATCAAACTTGCTCTTTTACAATGATGCAAGACACTTCTTACCACAAATCAATAAGAATTGGTTTACTCAAGATTTATCTCGAAGAGTTGTAGACGCGATGACAGAACTCTACTACGAGAATCAACCTGTTGACCTTGTGACTTTATCAAAGTATTTCACACGAGTAGAAGTTCTTGAGATTATTCGTATTCAACAAGAAGCAAGTGGAATGTCAAATATTAAAGTACACTTGAAGACTCTAGAGTACGAGTACATAAAGAGAACACTTGTCGATAGAGTGACTAACTTGAACTTGACAAAAGACTTAAGCGAGATGGTCAAAGACATTCAAAACATTCTTGAAGAGACTACATTCTCAACTCACAAAGAGCCAGACTCAATCGTCAAAGTTACAAACAAGGTCGTTGACCAAATCATAGACAATAGTCTCAAAGGTGGTGCGCTCACAGGTAAACAAACAGGATGGAGATATCTTGACAAATACATCGGAGGTTACAACGAAGGTGATTTGATTGTAGTAGCAGGTAGACCGGGAATGGGAAAGACTGCAATCGCTCTCACTCTCACAAAAGACTTCGCAAAGTATAACTACAAAGCACTCTTCTTATCGCTTGAGATGAGCAACGAACAACTAGCGAAACGATACTTGTCTTTGATAGGTTCTATCGAGAATTGGAAGATTCGCAATGGTCGTTTAGAACAAAATGAAATCGACAAAGTGATTCACGTCGCAAACAATCAATCTATTGAGTTTCACATAGACGATGACGTTGATACTTCTATCGCTCAAATCAAAGCGAAAGCAAAACTACACAAGTCTCGCAAAGGTCTTGACTTGCTAGTGATTGATTACATTCAATTAATCAAAGGTACAAAAGCAAATCGTGAGCAAGAGATAGCAGAGATATCACGAGGGCTTAAACTACTGGCAAAAGAATTGAAAATCACGGTCATTGTTCTTGCGCAGTTGTCTCGTAAGAGTGAAGAGAGAGCAGACAAGAGACCTATGTTGAGTGACTTGAGAGAGAGTGGTGCGATTGAGCAAGACGCAGACATTGTGATGTTTCCTTTTAGACCTGCATACTATGACCAAGAGAAGCCAGACGTAGAAGAAGCGGAGTTGATAATCGCAAAGAATAGAAACGGTGAGTGTTGTACGATACCTACAACTTTTGAAGGCAAACTAACAGAATACAAAGAGCGCATATGAACCAAATAAAAGAAATACGAAGAGCGTACATACTAGCACGAGCGTTGAATGTGCAGTATCAATTCATTCGTGAGATTGTGAGTGACGATTTGCGAAAGTCAATCAACATAGCAAAAGCGAAGAACTCACACTTCATTAAAACAATAGACCAAAACTTTGACCGAAAGAACCAACAACATCAAATAGAGTTTGATGAAGAACTCGCTTTTCAACTACTAGAACAAATCGAAAAACTATGACACACTATCAAGAACTACACATCTTAAAACAAGAACTCAGAAGACAACGCTTGTTATTAATTGAGCAGAAGAACAACTATGAGAAAATTATTGCAGGTTTACGCAAAGAAATACTACGACCAAAGATTGATATCACCAAGAACGAAGAAAAATGGGAAGACGTAGTTCGTAGTATTTGTCAAGTGTATAAAATAACGCCAGACGATATCTACGCAAAGAATCGAAATCAACACATAGTCTATGCGCGTCACACTTTTAATTACATTTGTAGAAAGAGATTGAGAATGTCTTTGATGTACATAGGCAGAATCATAAATCGAGACCACACTACCGTTATACATAGCATAAGACAAACACAAGATTTGATAGAATATGACAAACAATTCGCCACAACCTATAAACAAATTATCGAACTACTGGATTCTTATAGCAACGAAGAATCTATCGTCGTCGATTCACATACTGAAAGAAGAGAGCGATATGTTGCGCACGAAGAAACGATATGAGAAAGACGGGTATTTTGTAAGCATTGAGAAAAAATAATTTGTATATACAAAATCTTTTTCTATATTTGCATTGTTGAAGAAGTCACAAATCATCGAAAATCTAACAACTCAAAAGTGGGTCTTCGATACGTGTCTTCGTATCTCAAAGAATAAAGAACTAGCAAGAGAACTATATCAATACTTTTTTCTACTACTACTCGAAAAAGAAGACGCATATGTTGAGAAGTTACACAACGACGGTTATTTGCAATGGTGGGCTATCAAGGTACTTCACACCGCCATCAATGGTAATCGTCACCCATTTCAACAAAATCGCATATACGACAATGTTGATGTCTATGAGTGTCACCTACATAGTGACGACAAAGACCATCTAGTAGAAGAAGAAGAGTATGAAGAAGAGAGAAGCAAGATACGAGCGTATGACTTTATCATTGAGTCGAGTCATTGGTACGAGAGAGAACTATTCAAGATGTGGCTCGATGGAAATAGCGCACGTTCTTTGCATCGCAAAACAGGAATTAGCGTACGAGAAATCTTACGCGTCGTAAAACTTATGAAACAACTAGTACAAGAACAATATGAGAAAACAAACCCCAATGAAATTCGTTGATAGATTTTTGACGAATCTCGCAAACATTCACGAAGAAGGTGGCGACACTTTTAGAGCAGAAGAAGTAAGAAGACTTCACAAGCAATTTGAAGGACTCGTAGAAGAAGAAGAAGCACTATTGAAGAAAGCATTCGTCGACGGCTACGAAACAGACCTAAACGCGCATTCAAGCAAAGCGCCTATTCTAGCACAACTATACTACAAAAATCACTATTGATATGACACATCTAGAAATATTGGGTATCGCTTCTTTCAGCGTCATACTCGTAAACTTTGGCAAACCTGCGGACTACTTAAAGACTTTAATCTATGGTCGTAATCCTTTCAACTGGCAAAGAATGAAACCGCTTGACTGCGCATTTTGTATGTCGTTTTGGATTGGTCTTGGTTACTTCACTTATCAGTACGGTCTAGTAGGTATTCTCTACGCGTCTATCTCTACTATCATTGTTGCACTCTTAGAAACTAAAATATGAATTTTGAAGACATCGAGTTCGTTGTAAGTCTAGAACCGAAATACAACGAGTACAAAAAGACACAAGTGTTGTCATTGAACCCCGAAGAAGCGCATCGTTTGAGAAGCGTCTATCACTCTTTGTATGGTCGTTCGATGCCATCTTGCTCTACTTGCTTTGTTGAGAGTTATTTCTCACTCTTAATTTTTTGCAACCAAAAACTAAACTCAATCAAAGAGCAAGCAGAATGGCGTGAGAAACAACAAGCAATCGAGAGAGCGACTATTGCAGATGACGAGCAACCAAAACGCAGAAGAAAGAGCAATGACAAACAATAAAGAACAAACACCACACGGGTTTTGTGAAACCCCAGAACAAAAATGTACAATGAATTATTGTGATGAAAACGGATGTCAAAATAGAAAAAGAACTTTGGCAGAACCTACGGAGATGGAAAATAATAAACAGCAAACAGTAGTACAACTAATTATTAAAGCCTTAGATATTGAATGCAAATCAAGAGGAATGAATGTAAATTGGGATATGTATTTAGAAACGGAGAAAGAAAGAATTGAAACTGCATACAACAAAGGAACAGTTCATGGAATTGATTATCCTGAAAGTACACTACCAATAACTGGTGAACAATACTACAACGAAACCTACGGAGGAGGTGAGCAATGACAAACAATAAACAACAAACGGCAGTTGAGCAATTTGCAATTGCACTCTATGAAAATGGATTTTTAACAGGCAATGGAGATGAAATACAAGAGTTACTTGAAAAAGCCAAAGCAATAGATAAAGGGCAACGACAACACACATTTGAACAAAGTAGATTAAATAACAAATTTGTTGGGCTTAAGTATGAATCATTTGATGAATACTACAACGAAACCTACGGAGGAGGTGAGCAATGATAATATTAGCATCAATAATTGTATCTTGTCCATTATGGTTGATAGCATCATTCTTAAAGGATATAGTTAAAATAAAAGCAGATAAAAAATGAAGACACCAATGGAAAGACTTATCGAACACGTACGTCAACAAGTGCCAGACTTTGAGATGTCAGAGAGTCTTATCTTCAACTTCACGATGTTGGAAAAACTAGAGCAACAAATGGCATACAACGCAGGTTTCTCTAAAGCAAAAGAAATCTATGAGACGAATGAGTATAATACTAAAGAGTAAAAGATGAAAGCAATACTTGAATTTGACTTAACAGAAGAGAGAGAACAATTTGAACTTGCCGTCAATGGTCACAAGTTCGCTATGGTTGCTTTTCATCTAGACCAACACTTGAGAGGTTTGATAAAGTACGCACCCGATACACAAAGCGAAGACACTCACAAAGCACTACAAGAGACAAGAGACAAACTATATCAACTACTAAACGAGTACAACCTAGAAATATGAAGAAGCACACTCAAGATATTTTACGTATATTTGCATTATGAACCATCAAAAAAATAATCAAATAAAATATGAGGTATTGTTTGACATTGTTGGATATGAAGGATTGTATTCAATATCACAAGATGGCAATGTATATTCTTGGAAAACAAAAAAGTATCTAAAGCCACAATTACAAAGAAATGGGTATTTAACGGTTCAATTATATCTTGAGAAAAAGTCAAGAGTTCTGCCTATTCATAGATTAGTAGCACAAACATTCTTATCAAACCCATTAAATTTACGAACTGTTAACCATAAAGATTTTGATAAAAGTAATAACAATGTTTCAAATCTTGAATGGATGAGCCATCAAGAAAATTCTTTGCATTCTAGTATGCGTGGTATCTATAATGGAGAGAATAATGGTAACTCTAAATTGACAAAGCAACAAGTCATTGAAATAAGACAAAAGTACAAATTTAGAAAATATACATATGAAGATTTGTCAAAAGAGTACGGAGTATTAAAAACATATATTGGTAGAATTATCAATAGAGTAGTTTGGAATCATATATGAAGCCCTATACTAAGATATATCTTGACTACTTTGGCTACGACGAAACATCGTGGATACCTTGCGAGGTATGTGGTAAGACTGCGGTGGACATTCACCACATCGAAGCACGTGGAATGGGAGGGTCAAACACAAAAGATGTCATCACAAATCTTCAAGCGTTGTGCAGAGAATGTCACACGAAATTCGGAGACCAAAAGCAGTACAAAGACTTTCTCAAAGAGAAGCATCGAATCGCTTTGAGTAAGTGTCAAAAATAAAGAACAAATAGAGAATACTATGGCACACGAGAACTCAATCAAAAACTTGAAGCCCTTTCAAAAGGGAGTAGTCACAAACCCCAACGGAAGACCAAAGAAACTAGTCACTCAACTCAAGGGTCTAGGATATTCAAAAGACGACATCAATCAAACCTTGATGAATATGGTCGCAATGTCAAGAGAAGAACTCACAGAGATTGATAAGGGTAACGACTACACTATCTTAGAACGCATCGTCGCAGGTGCGCTACTCAAATCACACGACAAGAACTCTCTCTTCTCGCTTGAGACTTTGCTCACGAGAGTACACGGCAAACCAAAAGAAGAAGTAGAGACTACAATCAAAACAGAAGAACCAATCAAAATAACACTTAAACTAGACTAATGACAACTTACATCGGCAATGGATGGGAGAACGAGTACGGACTCAACCTATCAATTAACATCAAGAAACTTCAAGACGCTATCGAAAGCGGTGAACTTATCGTCAATCAATACGGAGATGTTCGTATCAACTGCAATCGTATGAAGGTAGCAAACGAGAAGTCAAAAGCAACTCACTCAATCTCAATCCCAAAACCCAAGTTCTAATGAAAAAGACGTGGAGAGGTAGTGACGTTTTGCCACCGCAAGACGACGAGATAAAACTCGTGAAGACGTATCAAGGCGAAGTAGCACTCGCTAGATACCTTGACGATATGTGGGTCGATGAACACACGAATCGACTTATTCAAGTAGAATACTGGATGCCCATACCAATCGCACCAAACGAATGACACCAAAAGAGAAAGCCGAGGAACTAATACGAAAATATTATCGATGGGGATTGCATAAAGATGGTCAATCATTAAGTTGGTTGGAGTCTAAAGAATGCGCGTTGATTTGTGTTGATGAAATGATGTCAATTTATGCAAGTGCGTTACACGCGATTGGAATTGAGAAGCACATCGCAGAGATTACACAAAGCGCATATTTGCAACAAGTAAAACAAGAAATTGAGAAACTATGAGAATCCTAGCACTAGCAGACGGAATGAATGGTGTAGTCTACCATCGAATCTATACGCCTTTGATGCGTCTACAACTCGACGATTACGCTACAATAGACATCGCTCAAGATAGCGATACAATGATGAACCTTGTCGACTTTAAGAACTACGACCTTGTAGTCTTTAATCGTTGGCTAGGAAAGCATCACTACGACATCTTGAAGAAGATTGCTCAAGCAAAGACTCCGTACGTTGTAGACGTTGACGACTATTGGGTGTTGCCTAAATTCAACCCCGCATATTGGGCGTATCGTCACGGAATCAAGAACGCAATCAAAGACGCTCTTCACTACGCAGACGGTGTGACCTGCACAACGCCACAACTACTAGACCAAGTCAAGCAGTACAACAAGAACGCAATCGTTCTACCTAATTGCTTAGACTACGAACACGAGCAATGGAAGCACTCACGAGTAGCGAATGACAAAGACAAAGTCGGTTGGGTTGGTGGTATCACACATCACGAAGATTTGAAACTAATCGTCGACGATATCACTCGTCTAGGTGAAGAAGGTCTTATCGACTTCTACTTGTGTGGGTATACTCCAAGCGATATCTGGGATTCTATTTGCTCAATGTTCAAAGGTGATTGGTTTCACGTCGTACGAGGCACTAGCGCAAACGCATATGGAGAAGTCTACAAACACTTCGACGTAGCAATCGCACCTCTTCAAGCAACAAAGTTCAATTCGTGCAAGAGCGAGTTGAAGATTCTCGAAGCGAGTGCATATGACTTGCCTATCGTCGTGAGTGCTTGTGAGCCATACTTGAACCACATCGACAATGGTGGTGTCATCTTCGCAAAGAATGACGAGTGGTACGACTCAATCAAACAAGCGTTACTAAATACTTCGCACTTAGGTTCTTCAAACGCTAAGTATTGCAAGAAGTTTCACGACATCAAGTTGTGGAATATCGAACGAATCAAGTTCTACGAAAGCATATGCAAATAGAGTACATTCGCCCTAGATTGACTTCTTACCAAAAGAACATACTCGATTCACAAGCGAGGTATACAATCACGGCGGCGAGTACTAAAACAGGTAAGACCGCATCACACATCATTTGGCTCTTCGAACAAGCACTCAAGTTGCGGGATGGTCAAAGTGTGTGGTGGGTTGCACCTGTGTACCAACAAGCAGAAATCGCGTATCGTCGTATGAAGACGCAAGTGACCGACAAGAACTTCTTTATCACGAACGAGTCGAAGTTGTTGTTGACTCTCCCAACAGGTGCGAGAATAGAGTTCAAGAGCGCAGAGAAGCCAGACAACCTATATGGTGACGACGTGTACGCTTGTGTCTTTGACGAAGCATCACGAGCAAGAGAAGAGTCTTGGTTCGCTCTTCGTTCTACTCTCACGGCTACACAAGGCAAATGCAAACTTATTGGTAACGTCAAGGGCAAGAAGAATTGGTTCTACAAACTAGGCGAACGAGCAAAGCAAGGAGAGAAAGACTACGAATACTTCAAGATTACGGCATACGACGCAGTAAACGAAGGCATACTTCAACTCGATGAAGTAGAACAAGCAAAGCGAGACTTACCAAAGCACGTGTTCGATGAGTTGTATCTTGCAGAACCCGCAGACGATAAATCAAACCCATTTGGTATTGACTCAATTCGTGCTTGTTATCAACCTACTACAAACTCTCAAGTCGTAGCGTATGGTATTGACTTAGCAAAGTACACCGACTATACGGTGATAATTGGTATCGATGCGAATAATTGCGTATCATATTGCGAACGCTTTCAAAGCGATTGGGGGCAAACTCAACAACGCATCATTCAACTAGTACAGAACACACCTGCTTACATCGACTCTACTGGCGTAGGTGACCCAGTCGTAGAACAAATACAACGCGCTTGTTCTCGTGCGCAAGGTTTCAAGTTCACATCGCAATCGAAGCAACAACTCATAGAGGGTTTAGTTCTTGCAGTACAACGCAATGAGATACGCTTTCCAGAAGACCCTATCGGCTACGAGATGGAATCGTTCGAATATGAGTACACTCGCACAGGTGTAAGATATAGCGCACCTAGTGGATTGCACGACGACTGCGTTTGCTCACTTGCTCTCGCTTTAGATTGCAAGTCAAAAAATAGACCGGGATTATTTTACTTTGCATAATGAATTGGAAAAACATAACAATC
>JACCDQ010164260.1_pt1 | contig 30407 bp, 22 predicted proteins | sample 7446031 | NCBI WGS metagenome assembly JACCDQ01 (sample SAMN15323442, study PRJNA562643) | freshwater metagenome | isolation source: river surface water | place: USA:Blue River Watershed | collected 2017-08-17 | reverse complement strand
AACTTACTTAAATTCACGACAGCCCTCAATACAGTTTCGGGAAATGCTTTTACTAATAGTTTATCGAAAGTCAGTACTTTAACAGCAGGCGATACCGTAGAAAATAATTCTAATCGAACTGTTCGAAATCACTCGCAGGGTATTAGTTTCAATAATAATCTTTTGCTGCGTCATCGTTTTGCTTTGCCCCGTAGAACCGTGAGTTTAAATGCGGTTTTCAATCTGAATAATGATAAAAACAACGACTCGACAAATACACTAAACCAAAACCAAGTAAACGGAAGTATCGTTGAGCGAATAATTAAGCAAGAAAACGACCGCCAAACTACGCAACAAAATCAACGAGTTCAAGTAGCTTTCACCGAGCCACTGGCTAAAACCATGACCCTTGAGGGTAATTATGCGTATCAGAAAAATATCAATCGCTCAAACTTTGATGTTTGGGATATTGTAAATAATAATTTGGTGCAGAATTTTACATCGAGCAATGCGTATAGTAGTAATTTTAACTTCCAACAGGCTGGTTTTAAGGTCAATAACGAAACCAAAGAGAAAACATTTATGGTGGGTGTTTTCTACCAAAAATCTATTTTGCAGAGTATTGTGAAGCGTGCAAGCGATAATGTTTTGGAACGCTCATTTCAAAATGTGTTACCTTCATTGAGGTATTCATTCCGCAAAAATGCTGCAAAAAGCACCGATAAAAACGCAAAGGCCAACAACAAAAATAATAGTATCACTTTTGAATATAACACAGCCGTAAATGAGCCGTCGGTGCGAGATTTACAGCCAATAACGGTCAATAATAATCCCCAAAACATTGTTTTGGGAAATCCCGACCTTAAACCCGAATATATTCACCGATTAATTATCAATGAAAATTCATTTAACCCAAAAACTTTCACCAATATTGGAATAAACGGTAATCTGAACTATACACAGCATGCCATTGGCTATGCTCAGACAGTTAGCGAAACCCTCGTACGCACCACTCAACCCATAAATTTGCCGTATCGGTGGAATGCCAATCTCGGGTTTTATTATAATTTTTCGGTGGGTAAACAAAAGAATAAAATTCGCTTTTCGATTAGTCCTCGCTATTTGGTTTCAAAGGGAAATAATTTGGTGAATGGAGTAAATAATCTGAATACGCAAAACCAGTATCGTGGCGATTTTAAGATTACTTATCTGACCGATAAAATTAACTTTGTTTTCAATACCAATTACCAAAAATCGTTTGTCGAGTATTCGGTCAATAAAGAATTCAATCAGACGTTTTCAGTCTTTAAAAATACAACTGATTTTCGTTGGAAAATTACCAAGGAATTTACCTTCGCTACCGATTTTGATTATACCTATTATCAGAGTTCGAGATTATCAACCAATCTTCGACCAATTCCGATTCTCAATGTGGCAGTTAAACATCTTTTCTTGAAAAATAACCGTGGTGAATTAATGCTTTCGGTGCAAGATGTGTTCAAACGCAACATCTACCTTTCGCAGCGTTCCGACGAAAATTTCTTTGAAATTGACCGTTCGAATGCCATTAGTAGGTATTTTCTGTTGACTTTTACTTACAGTGTAAAGAACCAAGGTGGAAAGCGTCAATAAATCAATCAGGTAGGTTTCGTAAGAAAAAATCTCGGATGTTTCCGCCCATTATTTTCTCTATTTCGACTCTTGTAAACTGTTGCTTTTCTAAAGCTGCCACAATTTCTGGTAGGCCAGTCACATCGAAATGAGTGCCGATGGCTCCATCGAAATCAGAGCCTAAGGCCACTTTATCAACGCCAATTTTATCGGCAACGTATCGGATGCTTTTGGCAGTAGCAGCGGCATCGGTGCCACATACGGCGGTTTCCCAAAGACCAATCCCAATTATTCCGTTGTGCTTGCCAATTTCAATGATTTGGGCATCAGTCAAGTTTCGGTTATTATCACAAACGCCTTTCACTCCTGTATGCGAAACCACCACGGGGCCGTTGTGGTATTTCAGTACATCACTTATAGTTTTTTGTGAAGCATGAGCTAAATCAATCATGATATGGGCATCAGCCATTTTTTTGATTAATTGCTTACCTTTTTCGGTCAAACCTTCTTTTTTTATTCCATGAGCCGAACCCGCCCATTCGTTATCAAAAAAGTGCGTAAGTCCAATATAGCGTACGCCTGCTTTGCCAAATTCTTCCAAATTAGTCAACTCATTCTCGAGGCAATGAGCTCCTTCAATTCCTAACATTCCTGCCGTGATGTTGTGGTTGGTTTTTCGGTCGTTGATGTATTGTTGAAGGTCTTTTTTAGTTGTAATTACTCGAAACTTTCCATCTGAGTTTTTGGCAAAATCATGCAAGGCTTCGCATTGGTGTAACGCACGAGTTTTGATACTAAACCAATCGGCTGGATTGCGTAATTGAGCAAAACTCAATAAAGCTACTTGGTCGGTGTGGTCATCGTTGTTTTCAATATTGATGCCTCTTGGGGTTTTGCTCACAATCGAAAAAACTTGCATGGCCATATTACCTTCAATCATACGAGGTAGGTCAACGTGTCCGTGGTCATTTTTTTTGAGAAAATCTCTATCCCAAAGCAGAGCATCGCAATGCAAATCAGCAATAAACGGAATCGAATCGTAATATTTTTGTTTCGGAAAAGGTGGTTTTTTACTTACTACATTCATTGATTTATCAATCATCTGCGGCACAAAACCAAAGAATATAATAGCAGCAATGGTAAGAATAACAAGGAATATTTTGAGGGCTTTTTTCATGGTTGGTTGAAAAGTGGTTATTTGTTATTGGGAAACTGCGGGGCCGCCCACGGTACGCCGCTGCGGTGCGGTTAACGGTAATCAACTCTATAAAAGTAATAGTATTCTGATGTAGAATAAAAATAAGCTCATATTTTTTTACGAATAACCAGTAACAAATAACCAATCCCTAAGACTAAACTTCTTGAAGCAACGTAGTAAACTCAACGAGTTTTCCTCTGAAAAGCATTTGGTATCTATCCGAGATTCGCTCACGGTGTTGCATCTCAAATTGCATAAAATCTTCCATGTTTTTGAAATGAAACTGAAACGCATACGTTTTATCTTCGTTCTCTTTTTCGTTGAGTAGTTTCATGATTTTAATGTCTTTCGGAAGTTTGGTTTCTAAGGCAAGTGGTATAAAATTTGTTTTCATCCATTTAATCCATTGTTCACTGATTCGACTTTCGACATTAAAGGTGATATTGAATATTAGCATAATTAGTTTTTTTGCGGAATATATCTTCCAAGTTTTAAGTAAATTAACTTTGTTTGTGGACTGTGGACCATCGACTGTGGACTTTTCAAGGCAAAGTTCGTAAAGATTTTTGGTCTTGTGTCGTCTTAAATTAATTTTCTTTGCGTTCTTTGTAGTTTCGTAACACAATTTTCAGAATTGTGAATCATAGTTATGGTAGTCGGCAAAGACACCAACGATAATATATAAAAATCAAAAACTTTTACATATTTATTTTTCAAATCAATGTTTAAAAAATACATTCCTCATCTCATTGCGGTTGTTGGTTTTGTGGTGGTTAGCTTTATGTATGCTTCGCCACTTTTGCAAGGTAAAAGATTGGCCATGCACGATACCCAAATGGCGGCAGCATCGGCAAAAGAAATTAATGACTTTTATAAACAAACAGGCGAATGGGCTTGGTGGACAAACTCAATGTTTGGTGGTATGCCTGCCTACATGGTTGCGGGCGACTATGAAAATAGCCTTTCTACCAAAATAGGGTCATTTTATATCAATCTGATTCCATCGCCAGCCAATGTGCTGATACTGTTGATGCTGGGCTTTTTTGTGCTAATGCGAGTGCTACGTGTCAATAATTGGCTGGGCTTTTTTGGCTCTGTGGCCTATGCCCTCAATACTTATAATTTACTCTTTCTCGAAGCAGGACACGTTTCTAAAATCATTGCTATTGCATTTGCACCAGCGGTTTTGGCTTCATTTATAGCCGTTTTCAGAGGCCGATACGTGCTTGGAATTGCCATGACTACCTTCTTTATGGCCATGGAAATGTATGCCAATCACCCACAAATTACGTATTATCTCTTCTTCCTGCTGGGTATTTATGTGCTTTTCGAAAGTTATTTGCACGTCAAGAAAGGCAATTTTTCGGGTCTTTTAAAAGCCTATGCCGTGGTACTGATTGGTTCGTTAATTGGCCTTGGCACGCACAGCATGCACCTTTGGAATAACTTTGTGTATTCGAAAGAAACAACTCGTGGAAAATCAGAATTGACACTTGGCAACCTCAATCAATCGGCCGATGGTTTGGGACGTGATTATGCGTTTTCGTATAGCCCAGGCAAAATCGAAACCTTAACGTTGCTTGCTCCGAACTTCGTAGGAGGTTCTTCGGCGGGTAATTTGGGCGAAAAATCAGAGACTTATAAGATGCTCGTTGGTAAGGGAGTAGATGCTTCTACGGCCGCTCAGTTTAGTGCCAATCTACCGCTTTATTTTGGGCCACAATCGTATGTTTCGGGGCCGAATTATTCTGGAATTATCATCTTGTTTTTATTTATTTTGGGGCTGATTCTGATAAAAGATGGCCTGCGTTATGTACTGATTCTGACTTCGATTTTATACCTGTTTATTTCGTGGGGAAGTAGCTTTAGTGGCTTTAATTTCTTTATGTTCGATTACTTCCCGTACTACAATAAATTTAGAGATAGCAAAATGATTGTTACGCTCATGCACTTGTGTTTCGTACTGGGTGCGATGTTGGGCGTGAATAAAATCATTACCGATAAATTGAATTTCAATGACCTCAAAAAGCCTTTGATGTATAGCCTCGGAAGTTTAGTGCTTTTGATTTTGGTTGGCTATTTCTCGCTTGATTTCCAGTCGGCTCGTGATACTGATATGCTCAAAAGCATGGCACAGTCGAACGGACAAGAGTTTGCGAATGCTTTCTCTGCTTCGTTAATGGCTGACCGTCAGTCAATGGTTACGAGCGATTTGTTGCGTTCGATTTTCTTATTAGTAATTTCGGCGGGTTTGATTTGGGCTTTTACTACCCAAAAAATTAAATCAACTGTTTTTGTGGCTGTTTTGGGCGTTTTAGCTGCTCTCGACCTCGCTTTGGTAGATAAACGCTATTTCAATAACGATGATTTTCAGACCAAGACACGTGTGGCTGAAAGTTTCAATCCTTCGCCAGCCGACGAGCAAATTATGCAAGACAAAGACCCTGATTTCAGAGTGGTTGATATGGCTACCAATCAAGGTTTCTTTGCCGATGCTACGGCTTCTTATTTCCACAAATCGGTGGGTGGTTATCACGGTGCTAAGTTGAAGCGAATCCAAGAGTTATACGATAATGCCATGACTAAAGATGGTAAGTATAATTTGCCGATTTTCAATATGTTGAATACAAAGTATTTCATTACACCAGGGCAAGATGGAAATCCTGTGGCTCAGCGTAATCCTGATGCTTTGGGTAATGCTTGGTTTGTGGGCGAAGTGAAAACCGTAAAAAATGCAGATGAAGAAATTAAGGCCGTGGGGAATTTTAATCCTCGTGCATTAGCTTTTGTTGATGAACGCTACAAGCAATACTTGGCTAATACCAAACAAGATTCGACAGGAACAATAAAGTTGACTGAATACAAACCAAATCATTTGACTTACGAATCTAATTCGCCGACAAGCCAAGTAGCCATTTTCTCAGAAATTTTCTACCGTGGAAATGAAGATTGGAAGTCGTATGTAGATGGGCAGGAAACGCCACACTTCCGTGCAAACTACGTACTTCGTGCGATGACTGTGCCAGCAGGAAAACACAAAATTGAATTCAAATTCCAGCCGAAATCGGTGGTTGTAGGAGCAAAAATCGACTTAGTAGCTTCTATCTTGATGGTATTATTGGTGGTAGGTGCAGTAGTTGTGGAATTTAGAAGTAAGAAAAATAGCGAAGCTTAAAAAAATATATTTCCCGAAAGTGTAGAAATGCCTTTCGGGAAATATATTGTAACAAGACAGAAAAATGTGGTTTGATTATTATATAAAAGCAATTTCTCTATTTGAAAATTCGGTTCAGTCGGTAGTTTCGGTAGTAAAAGTAGGGTTACTATCGAAATACATACTTCCCAAGTTCTCTAATCAAAAAACTAATGCTTCAATTTTGGGCAATGGCCCATCGCTCAACCAAGCCCTTGCCGATAACCTTGATTTTCTGAAAGAAACCGATATGTATTGTGTCAATCTTTTTGCACTCTCATCGGTTTATGCTTCTCTGAAACCTCAAAATTATGTTTTGCTCGACCCCGCATTTTTTATGTTTAGCGAACAAAACGATGGACGCCAAGATATAAAAAAAACGTTTGATGCTATCATTCAACAAACCGATTGGTCAATGCGGCTTTTTGTACCAGCTCGTAGCAAAAAATCATACATTGTCAAGAAACTCAAACTCGAAAAACCCAACATTCAAATTTGCTTTTTCAATTACACAATCGTCAGAGGTTTTCCTGCCTTCAGACATTGGTTTTTTAAGCATAATTTGGGCATGCCACAATGCCAAAATATACTGGCGGCCGCTCTGTACGTAGCCCTATTGCAAGACTATAAAAATGTTTATCTTTTCGGTGCTGACCATTCGTGGCACGAAGAAATCAGAATTACGGAGCAGAATGAATTCGAAATGCGTCAGGTACATTTTTATGATAATGCCAATAACGTAAAACACGAAAAAGTGATTGATGTTCGAAACAACTCACGGCCACGCCTACACGCACAGTTTTTATCATTACACAAAGTGTTTTATTCGTACGAAATCTTAGGAGCATTTGCGAAGTTTCGTAAAATCAACGTCTTAAACGCCAGCAAGAAAACTTACATTGATGCCTTTGAGCGAGTTTCGGTTTAGTGATTGGGAAATTAGTGATTTGTTATTGGGAAACTGCGGGGCCGCCCGTGCAGTTATTGGTGTTTTGGAGGAAATCGTTGGAATATGTAAATAAAAAAAGAGAGATGAAAGTTTTTGACCCTTCATCTCTCTTTTTTATTTGACTAATCACTAATTCTCCAGTTTCCCAATCACTAAATTCCCATTGCCATAATATCCGAAGTCGGAACAGGGCTTCCACCTTGCTTTTCGAGCGTTACAGCAAATGCCTTTGCTGGTGGTACTTTCTTTAATTCTTGCGTATTATTTTTGATATCAAACACACCCGCATCCACTGGTTTATCATCGACGATTGCCCAAAGCTGATACTGCATTCCCGCAGGTGGTGTTGGCAAATTACCTCTTACGACATATACTTTATTGGTTTTTGTATCCCAAGCGAGCATAACTGTTGAATTTTCTGACCCTTTTTGTCCAACTAATTTGCTCATTTTTATCTGTGGGTCCATAATCAAACTTACCTCACTTGGCTTCATCATTCCTTCTTGAGACTTAATATCTTTTTGTAGTTTAATGTTTTCATTTACTGCCAACGAAAGGTTCGATTTAGCTTCTTTCCACTGAGATGCAAAATAAATATTGGCCAATAAACTACCTAATAATGCAATCGATGCCGCAATTCTCAAGTAGCTGCCATAGAAACCTGTGAGCTTGGGCGGTTTTTTCTCGTCCAAATCAATTTCTTTACCACTCTCGAAATCTAATACTTTTGTCTGCTTTTCATTCGACTCTGCCTCAATCTGAGCCCAAATCTTATCTTCTAAACCCGCAGGAGGAGTTTGGGCATTGGCAAAAGCATAGCTTTCTAAGGCATCTTCGATAGCTCGAATCTCAGCCTTTATTTCAGGGTATTGTAGAGCAAATTGCTCTACCTCAGCAACCTCTTTTTCGGAAGCCAGACCAAGCACGTAGCTTTCTAATACCCCAGATGCTATGTATTCTTGAATATTCATTAGTTTATTAATATAGAGTGAAATTATTCACTCAGAAAGACCGTATTTTTATAATATAAGACGTTAAAATAGGAAAGCTACCACTAACCATAAGCCACTCAGCATAGCTCTTAGGCTACCAACAGCAGCTTTTATTCTGGTTTTTACGGTTCCCAGCGGAATACCATATTCTTCCGAGACTTCTGCCTGCGTATAACCCTGATAATAAACCAACTCAATGAGTTGACGATACTCAGGCTTCAAATTGTCAACAACTTTTCTTAAACCTATCGAGTCAACGTCCATCAAAGTTTGATGTTCGTTATCTACCTGATAGATAACATTTTGCTCCATTGAAATATTTTGTGATGAATCCCGGAAATCAGCCGAGCGAACTTTGTCAATGCTCAAGTTTCGTGCAATATTCATCATCCACGTAAAAATACTACCCTTTGAAGAATCGTAGTTGTCAATGTTTCGCCATATCTTCAGAAAGGTATCTTGAAGCAAATCATTGGCATCATCGTCTGACTGTACTATTTTATTAATTACACCAAACAACGCTCCTGAATAATTATTATACAGGACATTAAAGCCTCTCTGGTCTTTATTTTTCAATAAAGAGACTAATTCTTCTTCTGCTATGCTAATTCGACGTGCCAAGCGATTATCTTTAATTCAAGCTAAATAACTACTTTTTTCGATAAGATGTTTAATCGCTCCATCTTTTTCTGAAAATATTATTTAACGTGAGGTTTTAACGGTTAATGTACAAAATAAAAAATGACTTATTTTTCTTCATTATCACCACTATTTACGGTAAATCAATAATCTTGGATTTGTCACACTTAAAATTTTAGCCGTACCTTTGCAGGAGAGTACTTACGGTAGGGCAGGGCTGTTATTAATTCTCACGGAGAGAATCATACAATTGCATACCACAATCGTTGACTGAAAACTGGATAAAAATAAAAGAATGACTCCAAAACAACAAGGTTTTTTTTTCCCAGCCGAATGGCATAAGCACAGAGCAACATGGCTGAGTTTTCCGCAGAGTTCTGACTCGTGGGATTACGGCGACCGCTTAGAGCGAATATATCCATCATATATGGCTTTTGTAAAAGCTATTTCTGAAAGCGAAAAGGTTTGTATTAATGCCAAAGATGAAGAACATCAGGCTCTAATTTGGAGCTTGATTGAAAAATATGACATAGATAAAAGTCGAATCGAAGTACCAATTCACCCCAATAACGACTCTTGGTGCCGTGACCACGGCCCAGCGTTTTTGATAAATCCAGAAACCAAAGAGCGTATGATTGTTGAATGGGGCTATAACGCTTGGGGTGGCAAGTATCCACCGTATGATGATGACGATAAAATACCTGTACGCATTGCCGAATACCTGAACTTACCTTATGTAGTACCTGGGATAATTATGGAAGGAGGCTCGGTAGAGTTTAATGGAAAAGGTACAGTTCTGACAAGTAAATCGTGTTTGTTGAACCCTAACCGAAATCCACATTTATCGCAATCCGAAATCGAAGGGTATTTACGTGATTATTACGGTGTAGAGCAGGTTCTTTGGGTAACAGAAGGAATTGTGGGCGATGATACTGATGGTCACATTGATGATACCACTCGTTTCGTGAACGAAGATACTGTATTGACGGTGGTTGAACCCGATGAAAATGATGATAATTACCACCCGCTGAAGCAAAATCTCGAAGATTTGAAAGCCATGCGTTTGTTAAATGGTAACCCGCTCAATATCATCGAATTACCAATGCCTGATGCTGTTTATGATAGTGGTATTAGGTTGCCTGCTTCGTATGCAAACTTCTTGATAACCAATGGTTCTATTATCGTTCCGACCTACCGATGCGATAAAGATGCCGTAGCATTAGAAATTATTCAAGGCTGTTTCCCGAATCATAAAGTAGTAGGTATTGATGCCACCGAAATCATATGGGGACTTGGAAGTTTTCATTGCCTTTCGCAACAAGAACCAATCATCTAATGCCTCATTCGCATTAATTGGGGAAATAAATAATCTTATAGGAATGTTCAATTTGTACGTTCCTATAAGTAAAAGCGATTAAACATGAGTATAAACTATCATCAAAAAATATTCAAATCTATTGCTAATACTGATAATGGAGAAGTAGGCCAAGAAACACGTTTTCACTACCAACAGCAAGGTAATGTGGTTTGGGCCGAATACAGTGGAGGTACAATTTTGAAAGGTTTTTTGGTGGCAAAAGTGCTTGAAAATGATGTGTTAGATATGCGATACGAGCATATAAATCAAGTAGCCGAACTCATGACAGGTATTTGTATTTCAATACCAGAAATATTAGCTGATGGCCGCATAAGATTACACGAAAAATGGCAATGGACAAGCGGTGATTTATCTTCGGGTGAATCAATAATTGAAGAAATTATTCAATAAATTTCGTAAAAAGCAGAAATTTCGTTTAATTTTGACTTTTTAACGCACCTCTCGATGTCATGATGTTCTTTTAAAGAGGTTTTGCTCACTCAACAAAATCAATATTCATCACAATAAATTTTAACGTTTACAGTTGTTTATTGAAGATGATTCTTATATGCCCTTTATGAAGAAATACAATAAATATATATATATACTATTAGTTTTTATTCAGTCAGCTTGCCAAGTAGCCAAAAAGCCTCTACCAAAAACTAATCAGCAAGCAAACTCAAAACAGGCGGAAGATACTTTTTCCTTACCAGCCACACCAGCATTGGCAGTTAGTAGACAGTCAGTTGTAGCTCCAAAACCAGAGCCTATTGCCCTCACAGTTGGTACTAACGAACTCAAAACAAGCGACCTGAAAGTTGCCTTTGAAAATCAAATTTCCGAAGATACTTTAACACCAGCTGCTTTTTTAGAACAAGTTATCAACGACCAACGTATTATTGCTGACGCTCAGAAGCGAGGTTATGATAAAACCGAAGCTTTCAAAGAAGAAATAGAAGGATACCGTAGTATGTTGGCCGAGTCATATCTGACAGATAGTACTACCATTAAATATTTATTGAAAGAAACCTACTCGTGGTTAAAAGAAGAAGTTCATGCAGCTCATATTATGTATCAGCTTCCTGAATTTGCCGAGCCAACCGACACTTTGGCTAATTATTATAAGCTCATCCATATTCGTAATAAAGCATTAGCTGGCGAAGATTTCGCCGCCTTAGCTCAGCAATTTTCTCAAGATAAAAAATCAAATAGTATGGGTGGAGACTTAGGCTGGTTTAGGGCCATGCGTTTCCTTTATCCGCTCGAAAAGGCTGCTTACACTACGCCAGTTGGGCAAATTTCAATGCCAGTGCGTACAAAAGGTGGTTTTCATCTGGTTAAAGTAATCGAACGTCGCCCGTACAGTGGAAGCGTTTTGGTGCAGCATATTTTAAAGTCCGTTGCACCGAATGCCTTAGAAGCTGAAAGCCAAAAAGCTAAGGCTACACTTGATTCGCTTTATAATTTAATTAAGAAAGGAGAGTCGTTTGAGGATATTTGTCGTTTGAACTCTGATGATACCAAATACCGAAATTTTGGCGGTTTTTTGCCTGCATTTGCTATTGGTAGTAGAGAAGAAGTGGCTTTTGAACAGGCAGCATTTGCCCTACAAGAAGGAGAAGTATCAAAACCTGTTCGAACTACTTCTGGATGGCATCTAATAAAACTATCTAAGAAAATTCCGTTAGAATCATTTGATGAACTTTCAGGAAAGTTAAAAGATAAAATCGTTACAGATTCAAGGGGCGATGTAGTACGAGAAAACACGCTCAACAAATTAAAAAAGCAAATGAAGTTTGTTGAAGACCAAGAAGTAGTAAAAAAGGCGTTTGCTGCTGCTGATACAAACATGCTGATAAAGAAATGGAATTATGCCATCAACGATGAGTTAGTTAGTAAAACAATTTTTAGTATAGGGAAAAAAGCATATCCGACTAAAGCTTTTTTTGATTTTGCCGCTGACCGACAAACCTTTGAACGAATTCCAGTTGGTTATACTCCTACGATGATAATGCGTAGTTTTTATAAGAAATTTGTAGAAAATACCGTAAAATCGTATGCTGAAGCAAATCTCGAAGAACTAAATCCTGAGTTTAAGGTGTTGATGAATGAGTATAGTACAAGTTTATTGAAAATGGAGTTGCTCAATGATTTAGTTTATGAAAAATCAACTTCAGATACAACTGGGCAGCGTCTTTTCTACGAAAAAAACAAAGAAAAATACCAGATGCCAGAAAGAGCTTTAGCAACTGTTATTGCTTCAAAAGACGCAAAGACTGTGTATCAAGTAAAGGAAGTGTTGGAAAAAGGAAAACCATACAACCTAAAGCGTCTATACCGAACACCATTATATTATGCTAAAAACCTGACAGACCTAACGGCAGAGCATAAAACAACATTGGTATATATCCTTGAAATTATGCGTAAAAACAAAGGATATGTAGTCGAAATTGGTGGACATATTGATATCCATGAAGAAGAAAATACATCGACCGAAAGAATTGAAAAAGCAAAGGCTTTTTTATTAGCGAATGGCCTTTCAATCGAACGAATTATAGAAAATGATTACGCTAAAACAAAACCCGCCGATAAGTTTGACTGGGCAAAAAATCAGCGAGTAACCTTCGCATTTTACAGTGTCTTGAAAAAAGATGTAGAAAAAATCTTTAATGCCAAAGACCCCAATAATGTAACAATAGATGAGGGGTATTTTAAAAAGGGCGATAATAAATTTGTTGATATTGCTAAGTGGGAAGTGGGTAGGCAATCAGTAGTGAAAGATGGTCAATTTGCTGATGTAATAATTGAGAAAGTAGAACCTGCAAGGTATAAAACACTCAGAGAAAGCCGTGGACAGGTATTAGTTGAATACCAAAAGTATCTTGAAGCCCAATTTAAAGCTGATTTAAAAAATAAATACCCTGTCAAGCTAAACGATGAAGAGATTCAGAAAGCAATAGGTGTAAAAAAATGATAAAGCACTCGTAGAGACGTATGAAAATACGTCTTTGTTGGGTTTAAACGTTGACTATTAAAGTATCCAAATAAATAAAATGTTAAAGAAATTATTCCTATTCATTTGCCTTCCTATGTTGGCATTGGCACAAGAAGCCCCTATCAACATTGACCGTATCGTAGCTAAGGTTGACAACTACATTATTCTTCGCTCAGAAGTAGAGCAGTTGTACCTTCGTGGTGCACAGCAGCAACAACCCGTGAGTAAATGTCAAGCCTTAGAAAGTATGGTTGTTAACAAACTTTTAGTTGCAAAAGCTGAGATTGACTCGGTGTATGTTGAAGATAAACAAGTGGACGACCAACTAACGGCTCGTATGCAACAAATGATTCAACTTTATGGTAATGAGAAAAACATTGTTGAGCAGTTTGGTAAATCACTCGAAACTTTAAAGAGCGAAGTGCGTTCGCAAGTCAAAGAGCAACTCACTGCTCAGAAAATGCAGAGTAAAATCACTGAAAATTTAAAGATTACGCCTAACGAAGTAAAGAAATTTTTTAGCCGTATTCCAAAAGATAGTATTCCCGAAATTCCAACCGAAGTAGAGTTAGCCCACATCGTTCGCTTGGCAAAAGTAACTAAGGCTCAAAAAGAAGAGTTATCAGAAAGACTACTCGACTACAAACGCCGTGTATTGGCAGGAGATAAGTTTGAAGATTTAGCTAAGGAGTATTCAGAAGACCCAGGCTCACGTCAGTTTGGTGGCGATTTAGGGTGGTCAAAACGTGGAGCAATGGTGCCTCAGTTTGAAGCGGCTGCCATGAAATTAAAACCAAATGAGATTTCCGATGTTGTTGAATCAGATTTTGGTTTGCACTTGATTCAAACCCTCGAACTTCGTGGACAAGAATTCCATGCTCGTCATATTCTATTACGTCCTGATTACAACCGTTTAGATGTAACCGATGCTACACATTTTTTAGATAGTATTCGCACAGAAATAGTAAAAGATAGTATTAAATTTGAAAAAGCTGCCAAAGACTTCTCGGATGATAAACAAACACAAGACGGGGGTGGAATTTTAATGGACCCACAGACTGGTTCGAGTAAAATGCCACTCGATGAATCAATGGAGCCAACGCTCTATTTTATGATTGATAGTATGAAAGTTGGCACGATTACTGCACCCATGCCATACAGAAGTGAAGACGGAAAAACGGGTGTTAGAATTATTTATTATAAGGCAAAACACGCTCCCCATAAGGCAAGTTTAAATGATGATTTTGAAAAACTCAAAGACTTTGCAATGATGGAAAAGCGAAACGTTGAGATTGAAAAATGGTTTAAAAAAGCAACAGCCGATGTGTATATCAAGATTGACCCAGAATTTGAGTCTTGTAACATATTTGGTAAAGACCGAATAAGTGGAGGAGTAGAGTATTGAAATCTTATTTAAAAACAAAGAATTAAGACGGATTCGACCGTGCGATTACGAAAATTAATTTTGACAATCATTCTTTGTTTCAAAACTCAAGTATTAAATTTAATCATCGAGTTATTATAATCCATAAATGAGCAAAGTTAAGTTTACCTCGGACGTAGAAGCAGCAGATGCCCTAAAAGTGGCATTTAATCAATTACAATCAGAAATCGGACAAGTAATTGTCGGACAAGACGAAACAGTTCGTTTATTATTAACGGCCATTTTCTGCCAAGGTCACTGTTTATTGGTTGGTGTGCCAGGTTTGGCTAAGACCTTATTGATTCAAACAATGGCTTCAGCTCTTGACTTGGATTTTAACCGTATTCAGTTTACGCCCGATTTAATGCCATCAGATATTCTCGGTTCAGAAACCCTTGATAATGAACGTAATTTTCGCTTTATCAAAGGCCCTGTATTTGCCAATATCGTTTTGGCCGATGAGATTAACCGTACACCACCTAAGACTCAATCAGCTTTGCTTGAAGCTATGCAAGAGTTTGCCGTGACTGTTGGTGGAACCAAACATAGTATTGGCCGCCCATTTTTCGTATTGGCTACTCAAAACCCAATCGAACAAGAAGGTACGTATCCATTGCCCGAAGCACAACTCGACCGTTTTATGTTTATGGTAACGCTTGATTATCCATCGTATAAGCAAGAACTTGATATTGTTAAGAATACAACTTCAGACCGTAAAACTACTGTCAATAAGGTACTCACGGGCGAAGAAATTTTATATTTTCAGCACTTAGTACGCCGTGTACCAGTGCCAGATAATGTGGTTGAATATGCAGTTGGGTTAGTTCACAAAACTCGTCCGAATTCAGAGATGGCGTCGGCCGAAACCAATAAGTATTTAGAGTGGGGAGCAGGCCCAAGAGCCTCTCAGAATTTAATCTTAGGGGCAAAATGTAATGCTCTCATTAATGGCAAATACTCGCCTGATATCGAAGATGTGAAAGCCGTAGCGGTATCGGTGCTTCGTCATCGTATCGTAAGAAACTTCAAGGCTGAAGCTGAAAATGTTTCAGTAGAAGAAATTATCAAGAAAATGTTATAATTGTTTTATAAGGTTTTAACGCACAAAAAAGCTCAATAACTAAAGTTGTTGAGCTTTTTTGTGCGTTATTTAGAAGGTCTATTTATTTCGAATCTTTAATTTATTCCTGTTCTTCGTTCATTAAAGTTTCATAAACCAGCATCAAGATTCCGTCTTTGAGGCCTAAATCTGGTACCATGATTTCGGTCGAACCAGCCCATTTCATGACCGAAATGTAAATATCGGAAGCTGGTACGATTACATCGGCACGGTCGGCGTTGAGTTGGAGTTTATTCATGCGTTCTTCGAGACTAAATTTCTCGATGTAGTTCCGCATTTTTTCGAGGTCTTTTAAGTTGGCTTTGTTATCCTTTTTGTTTTCAATCATATTGAAAAGTTTCGAGATATTTCCGCCCGTACCTACTGCAATTACGTTTTCGTGGCTGGGAATGTTAGTGTTTACCCAAGTTTGCATTTTTTTCCAAACATCAGGTGCTTCTTTGTGTTCGAGTAAGCGTACAGACCCAATCTTAAACGATTTTGCCGCAATTTTTTGTTGACCTTTATAAATATTCAATTCTGTGCTGCCTCCACCCACATCAATGTGTAAGTAAGTACGGTCATCGTCAAGTACTGTTACAATTACATTATTGATTAATTCGGCTTCTTGCTCACCCTCAATGAGATGAATTTCCATGCCCAGTTCATTGTGGATTCTCTCAACAATACTTGCCCCATTTTCTGCCTCACGCATGGCACTGGTGGCACAAATCATGTAGGCATCTACTTCGTGTAGCTCCATCAATAGTTGATAGGCTTGTAAGAGTTTTTTGATGCGTGCCTCGCTTGCGTGCGAAATACTTCCCGAATTGAATACATCCATACCTAAACGCAAGGCAAAACGCACGTACTCAACTTTTTTGAAGCTAATTTTATTTTTGTTGGTTAATACCGACGAAATCTGCATTCGGGCAGCATTTGAACCAATGTCTATTGCGGCAATTTTCATAACCCATATCCCCCAAAGGGGGATTTTAAATTGAATGTATTAATTTCTGCAAAAGTAAGCAATTCACTTCAAAATAAGCTGATAAATAAAAAAGGTACTGTAATTTCTCACAGTACCGATTTAGAATGTTTTTTAATTAATATTTTAGCTTGAAATCTTACCAGAAATATGAATACAAGAATACGATTGTAAGGATAACAATAGTAGCCCCAATGGTGAAACTTCTTGATGGTTTAAACATCGTAGTATCAATTTCAAGGCCTTTCTTTTCGTCGGGTAAAACTAAACTTAATACAAACATCACGGCAATACAAATCACAAATACCCAACCCATACGGTCAAGGAATGGAATGGTACTCCAGTCAGCTCCTGGAAGCCAGTTGTTGTGCATCGATAAAGCAATCAAGAATCCACCTACGATAGCGAAAAATGCACCTGCCGAATTGGTTTTTTTCCAGAAAAAGCCCATGATAAAGGCTGCAAAAATACCTGGAGAGAGTAAACCAGTCATTTCTTGAATAAATTGGAAACCACCTTTTTTCTCAATTCCCATGAATGGAGAAATCACAATTGCTAAAATCATAGCAATCACGATTACAATTCTACCCACCACAACGAGCTTTTTCTCGCTCATATCTTTAGCAAAGTATGGCTTGAAAACATCTAAAGTAAAGATTGTCGAAATACTATTGGCTTTACCCGCTAATGAAGCTACAACCGCTGCTGTAAGAGCAGCAAAAGAAAGTCCTTTCAAACCAACAGGTAAGAGGTTTAATAAAACAGGATAAGCTCTATCTTGGTTAAAAGTGCCATCTACGCCCAACATTTCTTGTTGAAACATGCCTTTTTGGTATAAAGCATAAGCGGCAATACCTGGCAGAGTTACAATTACGGGCATCAATAATTTCAAGAATGCTGCAAATAATAGGCCATTACGAGCGGTGTCGAGGTCTGCACCCAAAGCTCGTTGCGTAATGTATTGATTACAACCCCAGTAATTAAGGTTTACAATCCACATACCGCCAAAAAGTACTGTTAAGCCTGGGAGCGACATATAATTCGGATTTCCTTTCGGGTAAATCATGTGGAAGTGGTCGTCGTGGTTTTGAGTCATTAATTTAAAACCATTTGCCAAACCTTCCATGCCGTATTTATCAGAAACCAGAGTTACGGCCAGATAAGTAGCAGCCAAACCGCCAATTACCAAGAAAAACACTTGAATTACATCGGTGAAGCCAATTACTTTCATACCACCGATGGTGATAATAATGGCAAAAACTGCCAAGAAAACCATACAAGAATAAAAGTCTAAGCCCGAAATACCTGAAACCGCCAATGCTCCTAAATAAAGAATCGAGGTTAGATTTACCATGATGTAAAGCAATAACCAAAAGATTGCCATAATTAAACTCACAGTTTTGTTGTAGCGTTGGCTCAAAAACTGTGGCATGGTTGAGATATTATTTTTTAAGTAAATAGGCATAAAGAAAACCGCAACAATAATCAAGGTAGCGGCCGCCATCCACTCATAAGTTGAGATACCCAAGCCCATCGAGAACCCATTACCCGACATACCAATCATTTGTTCGGCTGAGATATTAGAGGCAATCAACGATGCCCCAATTGCCCACCAAGTAAGTGAGCCTTCGGCTAAGAAGAAATCTTTGGTTGAGGTTTGAGCCGATTTCTTTTTGTTGTAAATCCAGTAGCCATAGCCTGCCACAATGATAAAATAAAATAGAAAAACTAAGTAGTCAAGTGTTTGTAGTTTCTGCATATTGCTTAGGGTTAATTAATAAGTGTCAAAAATACATTTTTAGATTTGTTTAAACAAATTAAGAGATAAAATTTGCTTTTTCAAAGAAAAATCATGGTTTTTAAGGGAATTAACTACGCATAAATACTTGCCCATCTAATAAGAATTTTACAAACAATACTTATTTTTTTGTTATAAAGTAAGATTTCTCTATTTTTACGAAAAAACTGTCCCGTTTTGAATAGAAATACAATCAGGCTTCTGGTTTTACTCGGTACGCTTTCGATTACGGGAATTATTGCTGTGCAAGCCTACTGGGTAAAACGTGCTTTCGACTTAAAAGAACAACAATTCAGACAAACCGTCATGATTTCGCTGCGAAATGTAGCGAACCGAATTTCTACGCTTTATAAACTCTCGAAGTTTGATAACCCAGTTACGCAACTTTCCTCAGATTATTACGTAGCCAATCTACGAGTACCACTCGATGCCGATGTATTGGAACATTACCTAAAAGAAGAGTTCAAGAAGCAAAATCTCAATACGCCTTTTGAATACGGTATCTATGATTGTGAGAGCGAAAAAATTGTTTATGGCTCTTATATTGATTCTGATTTCGAAACAAGCACCGTTTCGACGAAACCATTACCCAAAACCGATAAATATCTTAATTATTTTGGGGTGAGGTTTCCGAGTAAGACCAGCTATTTGGCCAGTAAACTTGATATTTGGCTTATTTCTTCGCTCATTACGCTCATCGTAACTGTATTTTTTGGGTATGCAATGTTTGTAATTTTACGCCAAAAACGGCTCAGCGAAGTACAGCGTGATTTTGTGAATAATATGACTCATGAGTTTCAGACACCTATCTCAACGATTCGTATTGCTACCGATGTTTTAAGTCAGCCCAAAATAATGGAGCAGCCCGAACGTTTGAAAAAATACGTTCAGATTATTCGTCAAGAAAATAATCGCCTTAAGACGCAAGTTGAAACAGTCTTGAATACCGCTCGTTTGGAGCGAGGAAAAATGCAACTGGATATTCAATTGCAAGAATTACATAGCTTGATAAACGAAGTAACTGAGGGCGTGCAAGCCGAACTGGAAGATTGCTTAAAAATAGAGCTAAATGCTACAAAATCAAGTATCTATGCCGACCGAACCCAGTTGGTTAGTTTGATTAGGAACTTGCTCGAAAATGCCATAAAGTATTCGCCAAAACCACCACGCATTACGATTCGTACTGAAAATACAGACGACTCATTGATGTTTTTGGTAATTGATAATGGTATTGGTATTCCGAAAGAGAGTGTAGAAAAAATATTTAAGAAATTCTATAGAGTACCAACGGGTAATTTGCACAATGTTAAGGGCTTTGGATTGGGGCTAAGTTATGTTAGCGAAATAATTAAAGCACACAAATGGCAAATAAAAGTAGAGAGCGAAGTAGGGCAGGGCAGTACTTTTAAAGTAATTATGAAACAAGAAAATTAGTTGCTGGTTATTAGTTAACTTGTTATTAGGAAGCGGGTCAAGGCAGAATTGCGTGGGCTGCCGTTATTTGTTAATAAACATAAAAGCCACTTTGTAATACCCAATTTATCAATAACCAATTTCTCAATAACTATTCAGCAATGCCTAAAATCTTATATGTAGAAGACGACCCAAATCTGGGGTTTGTAACAAAAGATAATCTCGAACTCGAAGGCTATGACATCGTGCATTTTCAAGATGGCAAAGAAGCATGGAAGAGTTTCAGTAAAGATAAATATGACCTTTGTTTGCTTGATGTGATGTTGCCTGAGTTAGATGGCTTCTCTTTAGCTGAGAAAATTAGGAAGCAAAATCAGCAAGTGCCAATTATTTTTCTTACTGCTAAAACCATGCAAGAAGACCGCATTGCAGGTTTGAAAATTGGGGGCGATGATTATGTTACGAAACCTTTCAGTATTGAGGAGTTATGTTTGCGAATAAAGATTTTTCTGAAACGTAAAGAGGTTTCTAAAGAGTCAGTACAAGGAATTAGTACATGGACATTAGGCTTGTATGACTTCAATTATCAAGAACTTAGCCTAAAATCGCCATCAAAAACTGAACAACTTACTCACCGAGAAGCTGAAGTATTGAAGTTTCTGTGCGAACGCAAAAATCAAGTAATTAAGCGTGACGAAATCTTGACGGCTATTTGGGGGCGTGATGATTACTTCTTAGGGCGTAGCCTTGATGTGTTCGTGACTCGCCTAAGAAAAATGCTCGCCGAAGACCCTTCTATTAAAATCGAAAACGTACACGGAATCGGATTTAGATTTGCGTGTTGATTGATATATCTTCGCAGAGACAGGGCATGCCCTGTCTCTACAGTTAAAATCCTTATTATATCGGTAATACAGTTGTGCTTTTCACCTCTGACATCACAAAAAAACTGTGTATCAATGAAACCCCCGATAACACGGATAATTTCTGTTGGTGAAACTGATGATAGCTTTCCATATCAGGCACAACGATTTTGAGCATATAATCAAAACTGCCCGACACAAAATTACATTCTACCACTTCGGGTAGATTCATAATTGATTGATTGAAGCCCTCGGAGGAGTCATGGGTATGCTTAATTAGTGTAACCTGACAGTAAACCGTCAGATTCTGCCCCAATTTCTTCTTATTCAGAATCGTCACGTATTTCTCAATAATTCCTTCTTGTTGTAAGCGTTTCACACGGTCATGTACGGGCGTGAGCGAAAGGTTTATCTGCTGTGCAATATCCTTTAAGGTCAGATGTGCATCTTCTTGCAGTAATCGGAGTATTTTCTTATCAGTTTCGTCGAGTATCATAAAGATTTTATGAGTTAATGCTTGTTACGGCTTAGTATAGTTTTGTGTTAATAATTTAGTACAGAATTTTTTTCTTTTCAGAACTTCTACAAGATACACTATTAGTAGTAATTTCTTTTAAAGTGGTATTTCGCATGAAATAATTCTTATTTTATCAAATATAACAATAATATTTTCTTTATGTGCTAATTTTGTGGTGCAATTATACTTCATCATAGAGAAATATATATATCCGCTATGGTTCTGCCGTAGCGGAGAACAATTACACTTCATCAATATAACATATCAGTATTATGATAATCGGAGTACCAAAAGAAATCAAAAACAACGAAAATCGAGTAGCTCTTACTCCAGCGGGAGTAGCGGAATTGAAAAAGCACGGACACGCTGTTTACGTACAAGCAACCGCTGGGATAGGAAGTGGGTTTAGTGATGCTGAATATTCAGCAGCTGGTGCAACGATGCTGCCGACGATAGAAGAAGTTTATGGCATTGCTGAAATGATTATTAAAGTAAAAGAGCCAATCGAGCAAGAATACAAATTAATAAAGAAAGACCAATTACTGTTCACTTATTTCCATTTTGCTTCATCTGAGCCACTTACACACGCCATGATTGAGCGTGGTGCAGTTTGTCTGGCTTACGAAACAGTAGAAAAAACCGACCGTAGTTTGCCACTTTTAGTGCCGATGTCGGAAGTTGCTGGACGCAGGGCTGTGCAAGAAGGAGCAAAATACTTAGAGAAGCCATCGGGTGGTAAAGGTATTTTGTTGGGTGGTGTACCAGGTGTTCCACCAGCCAAAGTTTTGGTCTTAGGTGGTGGAATTGTAGGAACACAAGCCGCAAAAATGGCCGCTGGTTTGGGAGCAAGAGTAGTGATTATGGATGTAAGCTTACCACGTTTACGTCATTTGTCTGATATTATGCCACCAAACGTAACGACTATCATGTCGAATCACTACAATATTCGTGAGGCAATCGCTGAGGCTGACTTGGTAGTGGGTGCGGTATTGATTCCAGGTGCAAAAGCTCCACATTTGATTACACGTGATATGTTGAAGTTAATGAAGCCAGGTACGGTAGTAGTTGATGTAGCCGTTGACCAAGGCGGTTGTATCGAAACTTGTACGCCAACCACGCACGAAAACCCAACCTTTATCATTGACGATATCGTGCATTATTGTGTAGCCAATATGCCAGGTGCTGTGCCATATACATCAACGTTAGCTCTTACGAACGCAACGTTGCCATACGCAGTACAACTGGCCAACAAAGGCTGGAAAAAAGCTTGCAACGAAAACGAGGAACTGAAAAAAGGATTAAACGTAGCAAATGGTAAAGTTGTGTACAAAGGTGTTGCCGATGCTTGGGGCCTTGAATTCAACGAAGTAGAAGATATTTTAGCGTAATAGAACTTCATCACCACTAAATAAAGTATGCCTTTTCTCTGCAAAGAGGAAAGGCTTTTTTTGTGATTTTTTCGCAGAAATTGTTTTCAAACCCACAAAAATCTGCAATTTTGCAAAATGGCAAAAAAACAAAAATTTTATACAGTCTGGGAAGGTCGAACAAAAGGAGTTTATGACTCGTGGGATGATTGTAAAAAGCAAGTTGAGGGAGTTCAAGGTGCAAAATATAAGGCTTTTGAGTCGAAGAGCGAAGCTGAAAAAGCTTTGGGTGAAAACTATTGGAAGCATACTCAAAAAGCTGCTGAAGCAAAGCAAACTAAGATTCCGAAATCGGCCTTTCCACCACCCAATTTAGAGTCAGTGGTGGTAGATGCGGCTTGGAATTCGGTCAAGAAAGACATGGAATATCAAGGGTTTTATCTAAAAACCAAAGAACGATTGTTTCATAAGGGCCCATTTCCGCAAGCTACTAATAATATTGGTGAGTTTTTGGCTATTGTACACGCCTTGGCCCATTTAAAAAAGCATAATTCTTCGCTACCCATTTATTCAGACTCTCGGACGGCTATCAGTTGGGTAAAAAATAAACGAGCCAATACTAAACTTGATGAATCGACAGGAAATCCAGAGATTTTTGATTTACTCGAACGTGCTGAAAAATGGCTTAAAGAAAATCCCTACCCTAATAAAGTATTGAAATGGGAAACCGATTATTGGGGCGAAAATCCAGCTGATTTTGGGAGAAAGTGATTTTTTATAGTCCATTGTCCATAGACGACAGTCCATATAAATTTCAGTAAATTAAAATCTATTGACCGTGGACTACGGTCTATCGACTTAATTAAAATGCCTAAAAATTCCTTTACATTTAAGCAATTCACGATAAACCAAGACCGCTGTGCAATGAAAGTTTGCACAGATGCGTGTATTTTGGGAGCATCGACCGATGTTGAAAATGTAAGCAAAATTTTAGATATCGGCACAGGAACAGGCCTTTTATCGTTGATGATTGCTCAGAGAACCAACGCTCAAATTGATGCCGTTGAAATTGATGAAGATGCTTATCAGCAAGCAGTTATGAATGTGCAGGAGAGTGTGTTTGCATCTAAAATAAGAGTGCATCACCAGCGAATCCAAGATTTTTTAGTTGAAGATAGCTATGACTTAATTGTCTCGAATCCTCCGTTTTATCAGCAATCGCTTAAATCGGCCGATGCAAAAGTAAATAGGGCTTTACATACAGTTGAGTTGAGTTTTGATGATATAATAGATTCAAGTATAAGGTTGCTTAGCCCTAATGGGAAATTTGTAGTTTTGTTACCGCCTTTCGAGATGGAAAAATTGATACAAATTGCAAAAAAAAAAGGTTTATATTTGTCCAAGAAAATGCTGATTCGTCACGATGAATCGAAACCCATTTTCCGAGTAATTGCTACTTTTCAGACCAATCAGATACATGATTCTGCTGAAAAGACGTTAATTATTCATGAAAAAGACGGTCGAACGTATTCAGACGAATTCCGAAGATTATTACAAGATTATTATTTGATTTTTTAGCTCTTACCCTTGATAAGGTGCTATTCCTACTATATGAACCAATCCTTGCAAATATCAGTTGTTGTGCCGCTTTACAACGAAGCTGAATCATTACCCGAACTTCACGACTGGATTGTACGTGTGATGAACCAGCACCAATTTTCGTATGAAATATTATTTGTTGATGATGGGAGTAGTGATGAGTCTTGGGAAGTGATAAAACGACTTTCTGCTAATAATCAGGCGGTTAGAGGCTTTAAATTTACCAGAAATTATGGTAAAACAGCTGCTTTACAAACGGCATTCATCAACACGCAGGGTGATGTAGTAATTACAATGGATGCTGACCTACAAGACAGTCCCGACGAAATACCTGAGCTGTATCGGATGATAAAAGAAGAGGGCTATGATTTGGTTTCTGGCTGGAAAAAGAAACGCTACGACCCAATCACGAAGACCTTACCAACGAAATTGTTTAATGGGGTTTCTCGTTGGGTTTCGGGGGTGCATTTGCATGATTTTAATTGTGGTTTGAAGGCCTATAAGTCGAGAGTCGTGAAGAGTATCACGATTTATGGTGAAATGCACCGCAATATTCCAATCATTGCTAAATGGAATGGTTTCAAGAAGATAGGTGAAAAGGTTGTGCAACACCAAGCCCGTAAGTACGGAACAACCAAATTTGGCCTTGAACGTTTCATTTTTGGGTTCTTGGATTTACTTACGGTGGCCTTTGTCAATAAATTTGGTCGCCGTCCGATGCACTTTTTTGGCACAATGGGCGTGCTTTCATTTTTGATTGGTAGCCTGATGGCCATGTATTTACTTTTCGAAAAATTATACAATATCAATCAAGGCCTTCGTTATCGAAACGTAACTGATAATCCTTTGTTCTTTTTGGCATTGGTGGCTATCATTATCGGTTCGCAACTATTTCTGGCAGGTTTTATCGGCGAACTTTTCGTAAAACAAAACTTTAAAAAAGACGAATATTTGATTGAAGAACAAGTTTAATCATTTACTAATACCGATTAAATACCGCACTCATTGCACCATACATATAAAAACACTGACCCAACAAAATGAAATTTCCTTTTTTTGAACTGGCAGATGGACCGTATAAAAAAATTATTGGTAATATTTGGAAATTTACCAGATACGGAGTGCTTGCCTTTATCGTTTACCTCATTGCGGTTAACTTTAATTTCTTTTGGCTTTTCGGGAAAATGCCAAGTTCTGATGATATAGATAATCCTAATAGCGAAATTGCATCGGAAGTTATCTCATCTGATGGAAAAGTTATTGGAAAATTCGCCTACGAAAACCGAAGTCCGATTGATTTTAATGAGCTTTCTCCTAATATAGTCAATGCTTTAATAGCCACTGAAGATGTGCGTTTTACGGTGCATTCGGGTATTGATGCCCGCAGTACGCTACGTGTGGTAACGGGAATTTTTACTGGTCAAAGCAAAGGTGGAGGTAGTACACTTTCTCAACAGTTAGCCAAAAACCTTTTCAAACTTCGTGAGGATGATTTCTACAAAGGCCCCTTGTATAAAATACCTGGAATCAGACAATTGCTTATCAAAACTAAAGAATGGATTACGGCTATAAAGTTGGAGCGTCGCTACACAAAGCAGGAGATTATGGAAAAATACCTCAATACTGTTGAATTTAGCAGTGGAGCGTATGGCATAAAATCGGCAGCGAAAACTTATTTTAAGAAAGACCCAAGCGAACTAAATCCAGAAGAAGCTGCAATTTTGGTTGGAATGTGTCAAAATCCATCGAGATTCAACCCAAAATTTCATCCAGTAGCGGCAAAAGAGCGAAGAAATATTGTTTTCGACCAAATGGTGAAATACAATAAACTTTCGCTCGAACAAGGAGAAGCCCTCAAGAAAAAACCTGTTATCTTGAATTATTCGCCCGAAAGCCATAACTCTGGGCCAGCACCTTATTTCCGTCAGTTCTTGAAAGATTGGTTGAAAGCTGAAATCGTGAAAGAAGGCTACGAAGCCAACGATATTTATACGAAAGGGTTCAAGATATATACAACCATCGACTCGCACATGCAGACTTACGCCGAAGAAGCTTTGCGAGAAAATATGAAAGACCAACAAAAGAAATTCTATGCTCACTGGAAAGGAAAAGGAAACCCGTGGGTGCTGGAGTCGAAAGCGAAAGAAGGGCGTTATGAAGAGATACCAAATTATATTGAAAATATTGCCAAAACTACCGCTCGATTCCGTGAATTAAAAAATGAATATGACGGTGACTTGGATAAAGTGTGGCGAGACATGAACAAGAAAAATAAAATGAGGGTCTTTACTTGGCAAGGTGAGCGTGATACGGTGCTTTCGTCGATGGATTCTATTCGTCATTATAAATTTTTCTTACATTCGAGTTTCTTGGCTATGGACCCACGCAATGGACACATTAAGGCTTGGGTTGGTGGTATTAATTACAAGCATTTCAAATACGACCACGTTTATCAAGGTAAACGTCAACCAGGGTCAACCTTCAAGCCATTCGTTTATTGTACGGCCATTGATAATGGTTTCTCAACTTGCGAACACGTAACTGACCAACCGATAACGATTCAAGTACCAGGTGGAAGTTGGACACCGAAAAACTCTGATGGTAAATATTCGTATCGCTCATTGACTTTACGCCAAGCTTTGGGGCAATCAATCAATACCGTGAGTGCGTATCTGATAAATCAGTTTAAGGCTGAAAATGTTATTAAATATGCCCATAAATTGGGTATTAAGAGTGAGTTGCCCGAAGTACCTGCTATTTGTTTGGGTATTGGAGATGTTTCGCTCTATGAATTGATGTCTGGTTATTGTGTGTTTGCGAACCAAGGAAAATATACTGAGCCGCTTTTCGTGACAAAAATTACGGATAAAAACGGTGAAGTAATAAAAGAGTATTATTCTGATAGTAAGGAAGTTATCAGCCAAGAAACAGCCTACAAGATGATTCACCTCATGCGTGGAGCAACCCAACCAGGCGGTACTGCCGCAGGTTTAGGCCGATATGGTGTATTAGATGGAAACGAAGTAGCAGCCAAAACGGGTACAACCTCAAACTTCTCAGATGGTTGGTTTATGGGTATTACGCCTACGCTCGTAGCGGGTGGCTGGACAGGTGGCGATGACCCAACAATTCACTTCCGTGATATTAATTTAGGTCAAGGTGCAAGGCTTTCGATGCCAACGTGGGGGGGATTTTTCCAGCGTGTATATGCCGATAAAACCCTTGAATACAAAAAAGGAACATTTTTGAAGCCTTCAACGGTTTCTATATCAGGCGATTGTGTGTTTACAGCTGGCGAAGGTGCATACATTGATTCTACCCAAAAATATACACCACCAACGGCTAAACCTGCTGATGATGAGTTGTTGTAAAAGAAGTTTTAAAGCGGAAATCTAACTTTCATTAGTACTTGGGTTGGCCGCAAATCATAAGAAGTTTCTACATAATTGAAAGTACCATTGCTTACACTTAGAAGCGATTCGGAATTAAAAATATTTGTTCCAATCGCTTCTAAGTCTATTTTTTTCTTACCTACGGTTTTTCTGAATACTACATCTGAAAATAGATTTCGAGTAGCATTAAAATTATTGATGTAAAGCTCGGTTATTATACCCAAATACCACTTTTCGGCAGGGTTGAAATTTAATTTAAAATCGTGGTTTTGCTGAACGAGGGTTGGTTTCGAGGCCTCAGAAATGATATTTTTTATGCTCGAAAGTTTATAAGCATATTCCATCCCAAACCATTTTGAAAGGCTCGACGAAACTCTCAGGTTTGGACTGATGCCTTTTGTAATGACCGTAGTGAGACTATTATTGATAAACTGCTGGTTTTGTTGCTTAAAGACACTTGTACCCATGCTCAGTGTTGTTTTTAGTTTACCAAAATACTTGCTGGCATTTACATTAAGCGATTGATTATACGCATGATTGTTTTGCTCAATGGCGTTTCGTTCGATACTACCGTTTGGATTGATTAAATTAGTAAAAAGTAAGTTATTTGCTCGAAGAGCATAACTGTAAGTGAATGTGGCAAAAGTTGAATTTACAGGATTTCGGTAATTGATTCCTGCTGAACTCGAATAACTTTTTGCTTGCAATAAAGGTACATTCATGCGTTTAATATCTCGGTAGGTTGTCAATAAATAACCATAGTACATTTGATTAATATCGCCAAAACTATTGATTTTACTTGCTGAAGTATTGATAGTAAGGTAATTATTCAAATCATAACTAAGGCTGATGCGAGGCTCAAAGGTTAGACGGTTGAGGTTTTCGGATTTACTAAGGGCTATATCTTCAATGGCAAAACTTCTGAAATTAAGCGGTGTAGAAAGGTTAATGTTCAGTTTTTGTTTGCGGTATCGGCTTTGCAGATGCACGTAATATTTCTGATTTAGCCAGTTTAAATTATTTCTAAATTCGCTCCCAGCCGAACGAGGTTCGAGAAAATTCATAAGTAAAATATCACTTTCTAAGGTTTGCTTTTCAAGCAAAAAACCTACTTGTGTATCAAACGAAAATCCTTTCAGCGTTTTTAAGTACTGCACCGAATTATCAGTAAAAAAGCTGGTCTGCAAAACCTCTTGCCGAATGCCCTGAATAAATTTATCAGCATTGAATAAGGTGGCAAATTGAACGGGTGAAACGTTTAATTGTTGCGGTTTTCGTTCAAAGCTAATACTTGAATTTAAGGTAAGCAATGATTTGCCGACCTTGAAAAAATCTTTATAATCATTAGAAAATGTATAAAATGGCACGTTTGCCTGCTGAAAAATGGTACCGTTTTGATTTCTGATTATACCCGTTTGGCTGTCCCAGTAGGCTTTTATTTTTATACTATTTTTTAGGTATTTACCTGCTGAGTTTTTTTGTAGTGTAAAATCAGTTTTTAGGTTATTGAAATATAAATCATTTCGTTTGTTCTCTAAGAGCCTAATGCTATCAGCTTCTGCACTGAAAAAAGTTGTTTTGGTATAACCCGTTTGTAGCTGTATATCGTTTGAATAATCACCGATTAGGCGGAGTTCGAGGGTGTTTTTTAGTTTTTTTAGGATATTTATGCTACCAATGTGGCTGTTATTATCAAGCCATCGGTTTTCCTTAAAAGCAGGATTGCTCAAACGCTGAACACCAAGCCAATCTTGTTTATTTTCCATACCAGCATCTCTTCGGTAAATGCCTGGGGTGAGCCGCATGAGTTGTTAAGCATTGTTTCGGCCTACATTATTGGCTTGATAGGTTGCTAAAAATTGCAGATTTTTGGTAAAAATCATGGGCGTAAGATTCACATCCCAAATTAGTTGTACTGGGTCAATTCCCGCCCCCAAAGATACCTGGCCAGTGGTGGTAATATTTTTTTTGAGTTTGATATTCAAGGCCGCTTTTTCGGAGTGTACTACGCCATTGAGCATTCTAACTGGCTGATGATTTTCTAAGATTTCGACATTTGTAACGGCTTCTACATTCAGATTCTCATTAGCCAATTTATAGCGGCCTTCGAGCAAATCCATGCCTTCGATGTAGTATTTGTTAATGGGTTCGCCTTGATATAAAATCTGTCCGTTAGGACTAACCTCAACACCTGGAAGTTTTTTGATAATATCGGCAATGACACGGTCGTTTTTATCCTTAAATGCCGAAACCGCATAAGAAAGCGTATCACCGTATTTTTTTATGGGGTCAGGTTTTACTTTCACTTCTTTTAGCTCAATCGAAGATTCTTCTAATTCAAAATTGATGGTTTGGCTCTGGTTCGGCACATTGAGGCGTTGAGTAGCGTAGCCGAGCATTTTTATGATTAATGTTAGAGAATCGGCACTGCTGTTGGCTTTAATTTCAAACTGCCCCAAAGGCTTGCTCATACCAAAACCTATCGTAGTTTCGGTATTGAGTTTATTGACCGTGATGATGGCATTTGATATGGCTTTGTTTTGAGTTTTATCGCTTACTTTTCCTGTGATGATTGTTTGGGAGAATGAATACTGACAATTCAAAAAAACAATTACAGGGGTAATAATAAAAATCAATCGTTTGCTCATAGTCATGCTTGTGGGTCATTAGTATCTTTCTATAATATTTCGTTTAATCAATTTCATATTGGAGCTACCTCCTGTTGGTTTTAATCCTTGGCTTTCCAAGATTTTCTCAGGGTTTTCATTTTCATTTTTCCGTAATTGTTTGAAATTCTCATAAGTTATTTCGTATACTTGGTCAGGCTTTTTAAATTCAGAAAAATTTTCGGTAAATTTTTCAAAACTTTCTAATTCAAAAATATAATGATTCTCGGTATCTGCTATTTTTATGATTAGCCCAGGAAGCCCCCAAAATTTATGTGGTCCGTCAGAAATCGGAATATCAGTGCTATACCAAGCGACATAATCTCGGCCTTCAAAGGTAGTGGTGGCCTTGTTACATTTGTAGTTTTT
>JACCDQ010234886.1_pt1 | contig 30415 bp, 31 predicted proteins | sample 7446031 | NCBI WGS metagenome assembly JACCDQ01 (sample SAMN15323442, study PRJNA562643) | freshwater metagenome | isolation source: river surface water | place: USA:Blue River Watershed | collected 2017-08-17 | reverse complement strand
TAGCCAGCCGGCGGCAGACAAAGCGACGCGCTGCGGGCGGCCAGTCAGCGCCTGATCAATTCAGCTGCGGTCAGACATGCCCGAGCCGGCGTGAAACTTCGCGCGCACATTCGCGCAGCGGACCGGCGACCCGGCCGTCCCAGCCGCTGTCGAACGTCGCCTCTGGTCCCATGGCGGTGATACCGAGCACCAGATGCCCGGCAGCGTCGAACACCGGCGCGCAAAACGCATTAATGCCCGGAATAGGCTGACCGATCGTGCGCGACAATCCGTGACGGCGTGTCTCGGCAATGGCGTTTTCCACCTGCGCCGGCGTCGCATTCACTACGCCGCCCGAACGCTCGCTGCGGCGCTCGATGTCCTCGCGAATATATTTTTCCACCACCTTCGGCGGCATGTAGGTCGCGAACAGCCGGCCGGTCGCCGTGTTCGCCAGTGACATCACCGTGCCGGTACGCAGGTTCACATGCAGCGGCTGTATCGGTTCTTCCAGCCGCACAATCGTCGGCCCCAGATTGCCCCACACCGCCACCGCCACGCTTTGCTCAGTCTCGGCGGCCAGCCGTTCAATGAAAGGCGACGCCTCTTTCACCGCATCCAGCCTCTGCAGCCTCACCAGCCCCAGCTGCAGCGCCAGCGGCCCCAGCTCATAGGAGCCCGACGCGTCCTGCGTCACAAAGCCCACCTTCAGAAAGCTCACCAGATAGGGGTGCGCCTTGCTCGTCGTCATTCCGGCCGCCTTCGCCAGATCTTTCAGCGCCATCGGCGCGACATGCCGCGCCATTTCGACCAGTAACTGCGTGCCGATCTCAAAAGACTGAATGCCGCGGCGTGATTTTTCTTGCATGGGGGAGAGGTTGGACACAATCGATCCCGAAGTATAGCCATCAAATTGGGCGTCGATCTGATTGTATGCATTCAACAAGTTCAACGCAATCGACAATATCAGAAGTGTTTGACCAAATCAGAGGTGGCGTGTAAAGTCCGGCCATCTGCAAAAGGAGGTCGGCATGGAAGACAAAAATTTCGATTGCGATGTGCTGGTGGTCGGTACCGGAGCCTCGGGCATGTCGGCCGCTATCACGGCGGCGTCGCAGGGTTTGAAGGTTTTGGTGGTGGAAAAAGAGCCGCGCTTTGGCGGCACGACCGCGCGTTCCGGCGGCTGGCTGTGGATTCCGGGCACGCGACTCGCGACCGAGCAGGGTATTCATGAGCAGCCGGGAGCAGCGCGCACCTATCTGCAGCACGAGGCCACCACGCACTTTGACGCCGCACGGGTCGACGCTTTCATTGAAAACGGCCCCAAGGCCATCGACTTCTTCACCCGCAAGACCTGCGTGCAGTTCGATATGCCGCCGGTATTCCCTGACTATCACGCCGAAGCGCCGGGCGGCGCGCCGGGCGGTCGCTCAATGGTTGCGCGGCCTTTCGATGGCCGCGAGCTTGGGGAGCGCCTGAAGCACCTCGCGCCGCCGCTGCCCGAGCTGACCGTGTTCGGTATGATGCTCGGCTCGGGCAAAGAGATCTGGCATTTCATGCGCGCGTTCCGTTCGCTGGAGTCGTTTGTCTATGTCACCAAGCGGCTGTCGCGCCATTTCCTCGATGTGCTTCGTCATGGCCGTGGCATGAACCTCACCAACGGCAATGCATTGGCCGGCCGCCTTGCCAAGGCGGCGATAGATCTCGGCATTCCGGTCTGGCTGAATGCGCCGGTCAAGCGGCTGATCGTCAACGGTGAGCGCGTCACCGGCGCGATGGTCGAGCATGAAGGCCAGCGCACGAACGTCCGTGCCCGTGTCGGCGTCGTACTCGCCTGCGGCGGTTTCCCGCACGACATCGAGCGGCGCAAGGCGCTATTCCCGCACGCGCCGACGGGCACCGAACATTTCACGCCTTCGCCGACCGGCAATACCGGCGACGGGCTGCGCATGGCCGAGGCCGTCGGCGCAAAGGTCGATCCCACCATTCCAAACGCTGCCGCTTGGGTACCGACCTCGGTCACCACGCGTCCCGACGGATCGCGCGGCGTGATGCCACACTTCATCGATCGAGCCAAGCCCGGCGTCATCGCCGTCACGCGGCACGGCAAGCGCTTCGCCAATGAGGCTAATTCGTATCATGATTTCGTTCAGGCGCTGGTGGCCGCAACGAAAGGCGACAAAGAAAACTACTCGTGGGAGATCTGCGACCATGCCACCCTGCGCCAGTACGGCATGGGCTGCGTTGCACCGTTCCCGCTACCGATCGGCCGCCATCTGAAGGCCGGCTATCTGAAGCGCGGCAACAGCGTCGAGGCACTGGCGCGCGAGATTGGCGTCGATCCCGCAACCTTAAAAGCCACGATCGACGGCTTTAACCAGCATGCACGCAACGGCGACGATCCCGCGTTCGGTCGCGGCAGCAAGGCCTACAACCGCTATCAGGGCGATGCGCAGAACCTGCCCAACCCCTGCGTGCGCGCGATCGAGACCGGGCCCTTCTATGCGATCAAGATGGTGATCGGCGATATCGGCACCTTTGCCGGCCTGGCCGTCGATGAGAATACTCGTGTACTGGATGCGCAGCGGCAGCCTATTCCGGGACTGCATGCGGTCGGTAACGACGCGGCCAGCATCATGGGCGGCAACTATCCCGGCGCCGGCATCACGCTTGGCCCGGCGCTCACCTTCGGTTATGTCGCCGGCATGGCGCTGGCCAATGCAGCACAGGGCGCGGCTTCTGCTTCCTCCGTCGGCGGCGACCGCATTGCCGCCTGAGGATGACGATGGCTCTGCATAACTTGACGCCCGGCCTGCTCAACGGCCGCCTCGCGCTGGTGACAGGCGCGGGCCAGGGCAATGGCCGCGAGATTGCGATCGGACTGCACCGCGCCGGCGCGCGCGTGATTGCAACCGACGTCAATGACGCCACTGTCGCCGAGACCGCCCGCCTCATTACTGATGAAGGCGGCACCGCCAGGTCGTTCACGCTCGATGTGACCGATGCCGCGGCCTGCACAGCGCTGGCCGCGCGCATCGACGCCGAACTCGGCAATGTCGATCTGCTGGTCAACAACGCCGGCATCCTCATCCGTGAAGGCAGCGACAGCCCGCGTGCCGCCGCCAACTGGCAGCGCGTGATTGACGTGAACGTCACTGGCACCTTCAACGTGACGCAGGCCTTCCTCCCGGCGCTGCGCGCGGCACGCGGCACCATCGTCAACATCGCGTCGATCGCCGCCTTCGCCGGTCAAGCCAGCACGCTCGGCTATGCGCCGTCGAAAGGCGCAATCAAGATGTATACGCAGTCATTGGCGGCCGAGCTTGCCGCCGACGGCGTGCGCGTGAATGCACTTGCGCCCGGCGTAATCGAAACACCGATGACTGCAGCCACGCGCGACAATCCTCAGCGGCTGGAAAAATTCATGGCGCGCATACCGCTGGCCAGGGTCGGGCAGCCGGCCGATCTTGTCGGGCCGGTTGTCTTCCTGTCGTCGCCGATGTCGGCGTACGTGACCGGCGTAACGCTGCCGGTCGACGGGGGCTTCCTCGCCGCCTGAAAGTACATTAACCACACAAGAGCTGCCGTCAGCAGCCACAAACCAGACTCGTCAATATCGGGAGGGGACACACATGAAGTTCATCAGCACGAAGTTCACAAAAATTTTCCTCGCCGCGCTGGCTGCGTGCGCCGTTTGCGGCGCGTCGGCCCAGAGCAAAGACATCAAGCTCGGCTACAACGGCGATTTATCGGCCTCGCCGTCCGCGCAGAGCGGGCAGGCCGCCGTGATCGGCATGCAGGCGGCCATCGATGACATCAATGCTGGCGGCGGCGTGCTCGGCCGCAAGCTTACGCTGATCGTGCGCGACGACACGTCGCAGCCGCCGAAGTCCATCCAGAACATGAGCGATCTGATCGACAACGAAAAGGTCGCGGCCGTGTTCGGTCCCACCAACTCCGGCAATGCGATGGCCTGGAAGCACATCCCGAACCAGAAGAAAATTCCCGTCATCGGCAACGTCGGTTCCGGTACCGACATCACCAAGCCGGTGTCGGCGGGCGCGGACAATTACATGTTCCGAGTCTCTATGGTCGACCGCGAGCAGGTCGTTGCGCTGATGGCCTACGTGAAAAAAAATGCGGCGAAGTCGAAAGTCATCGGCCTGATGGCCGAAAGCACCGGCTACGGGCAGGGTGGCCTGAAAGACATGGAAGAGATCGCTGCGCTGCAGGGGATTAAGCCCGCCGCAATCGAGCGCTTTGGTGTCGCCGACACCGACATGACCTCGCAGCTGAACAAGATGAAATCTGCCGGCGTCGACACCGTGGTCGTCTGGGCGCAGGGCACGCCGATCGCCCAGCTGGTGAGAAGCATGGAAAAGATCAATTATTTCCCGGCGATCCTGACTTCGTGGGCGGCGGACAACGTCACCTTCTTCGATGCCGCTGGCAAGACCCTGGCCGAGAAGCCGCTGTTCATGCGCACCGTCGATGAGAAGCGCCCGCCGGCGCAGCAAAAATTGTTCGATCGTATCGGCAGCAAGCTCAAAGGGCCCAGCGCCTTCTCGTTCGCCGCGCACGGCTACGATTCGGTGCAGCTGCTTGCGCAGGCCATCAAGCAGGCCGGCAGCACCGACGGTGCGGCGGTGCGCGCCGCGCTGGAAGACCTGAAAGCGCCGGTCACTGGCGTATTGAAGGTCTACAACAAGCCGTTCTCCAAGACCCAGCACGAGGCGCTCACTGCGAAAGACTTCGTCTGGACCAAATGGAAAGACGGCAAGCTCTCCGCCTATAGCGACCCGATCATCGCCGGATTCACCGCCGCAGACTTCAGAAAATAAGCCGCATCTTTGGCGCGTCGCGTACGGCGCGCCAACCGCAGGAGATTCCTATGACCCAGGCATTACTGCAGGCGCTGATTAGCGGCCTCGCCGTTGGCGCCGCCTATGCGCTGGTGGCGCTCGGCTTCAGCGTCACTTTTACCACCACGCGCACGCTGAATTTTTCGCACGGCGAGTTCGTCTCTGCCGGCGCATTCGTCGGCATGAGTGTGCTGTTCCTCTCGCTCGGCAAGCCTGTCAGCGATACCTCATTCGGTGCCGCGCTGCCTGGCAGCGGCGCGCAGTTACTGGCCTTGCTGGCGGCGCTGGCCATCATGGGCGCGCTCGGCTGGCTGCTGTATGTGATCGGCGTGCGCCCGTTCCGTGGCCATTCCGGCATGGCCTGGGTGATGAGCACCCTCGGCTTCGGCGTGATCCTGCAAAGCATCGGGCTGGCGATTTGGGGCCCGAAGCCGGTATTCGTGCCCGCGCCCGTGGGCGATGAGATCCTGCGCATTGCCGGCGTCGGCGTGCGCCCCCAAGAGTTGCTGACGCTCGCGGTCGCCGTAGCGATCATGCTGGGCTTTGACCGCCTCATGCGAACCACGATGCTGGGAAAGGCCATGCGGGCGGTCGCGCACAGTCCGGCCAATGCCAGCCTGATGGGCATTAACGTCAACGCCATCATGATCGGCGCCTTCGTGTTCAGCTCGGCGCTGGCGGGCCTGTCCGGCTTCCTGCTGGCGCCGATCGCGCAGGCCTCGTTGTTCATGGGGCTGTCGGTCGGACTGAAAGGGTTCTCCGGCGCCATGATCGGCGGGCTCGACAATCCCCGCGGGTGCGTGCTGGGCGGGTTCCTGCTCGGCATACTCGAATCGATGGTCAACCTGTGGCAGGCGCAGTGGCGCGAGGTCGCCATCTTCGCACTGGTGATCCTGGTGCTGGCCTTCCGTCCGACCGGCCTGTTCGGCTCCGCGCGCGTGGAGAAGGTATGAAGACGGTCGCCCGTTTCCGCCATGTCGGCGCCGTGCTCGCGGCGGCGGCGCTACTGATCCTCGCCGTCGGCCAGGTCGACAATGATTACTATCTGCGCATCGCATTCACGATGTGCACCTTCTATCTGTGCGCGGCCGGCATGAACGTGCTGGTCGGCTATGCCGGCCAGAAGTCGCTCGGCCAGGCCGGGCTGTTTGCCGCCGGCGCGTATGCCGTGTCGCTGCTGACCACACTGGCCGACCTCGATCCCTGGCTGGCGCTGCCGCTGGCGGCAATGGTGGCGGGCATCTTTGGCGTGCTGATCGCGTTGCCGTCGTTGCGCGTGAAAGGACCGTATCTCGCGATGGTCACGCTGGCCTTCGGCGTCGTGACAGAAAAGCTGGTCTCTGAATGGACCGATGTCTTCGGCGGCGCGCAGGGCCTGTACGGCATCAAGCCGCTGACCTGGAACGGCCAGCCGTTCACCAGCGTGCAGTGGGTGTGGTTCGGCATTGCGCTGTCAGTGGTCACCCATCTGCTGCTGCGCAATTTGCTGAACGGCCGTTTCGGCCGTGCGCTGATGTCGTTGCAGGCCGATGAGATTGCCGCGTCATCGGTCGGCGTGCGGGTTTATCGCGCGAAAGTGATGGCCTTTGTCGTTGCGGCCGTCACCTGTGGCATCGCCGGCGCACTGGTAGCGCAGCAGAACCAGTACATCAATTCCGATTTCATCCACTTCAATCTGTCGATCTTCATCCTGCTGCTGGTGCTGTTCGGCGGCGCCGGCACATTGGCCGGACCGGTGGTCGGCGCGGTGCTGCTGACGGCCATCGACGCCTTGTTGTCGCGCTGGCCAGCGGTACAGCACTTTATCTACGGAGCGTTCCTGTTATTTGCGCTGTACGTGATGCCCGGCGGGGTGGTCGGCCTGCTGTCTACGTTGCGCCAGCGCGGCCGTCAGTTTGCCGGCGGCGCGGCACAGGGCGGCACGGCAGCCGTGAAGCTCTGCGAAGGCGGCCATGGCGATCTGCTCGAGGTATCCCATGTATGCAAGGCCTACGGCGGCGTCAAGCCGGCGCAGGATGTCTCGTTCCGATTGCAGCGCGGCCACATCCACGCGCTGATCGGCCCGAACGGCGCCGGCAAGAGCACCATGATCAACATGCTCAGTGGCGTGATCCGGCCCGACGCCGGCACCGTACGCTTCGGCGGCCGCGAGATTGCCGGCCTGCCTGCGCATGCAATCTGCAAGCTCGGCATGGGCCGCACCTTCCAGAACCTGCGGCTGTTCGGCCAGCTGTCCGTGCTCGACAACGTGCTACTCGGCCATCATGCGCGCATGCGAAATGGCTTCTGGTCGTCGCTGGTAGCCTTTCCCGTCGCGCGCCGCGCCGAGCAGGCTGCGCGTGAACATGCGACGTCGTTGTTGCAAATGCTGGGCCTCGCGCATCTGGCCGACACGCCGGCTGGCAGCCTCGCCTACGGGCTGCAGCGCCGCGTCGAACTGGCGCGCGCACTGGCCACGCGGCCGCAGTTGCTGCTGCTCGACGAGCCCGCCGCCGGCCTGAATCCGCAAGAGACTGCCGAGCTCGGCCAGTTGCTGCTGAAGATAGGCGAGGGCGGCGTCAGCATCCTGATGGTCGAGCACCATATGGACCTGGTGATGTCGGTGTCCGATCACGTCATTGTGCTCGACTACGGCGTCAAGATCGCCGAAGGCACGCCGGCTGCGGTGCAGTCCGATCCGCGCGTGATCGAAGCCTATCTCGGGGTCAGCGACGACGCGCAACCCGAAGCTGCCTGAGGAGAGGCCACCATGTTGAAACTTGAGTCCGTTCGCATCGCCTATGGCGCCATCGAGGCCGTGAAGGGCGTGGACCTCGAGGTCCGCGCCGGCGAGATCGTCACCATCATCGGTGCCAACGGCGCGGGCAAAAGCACGCTGATGAAAGGCATCGCCGGCCTGGAGCTGATCGCATCAGGCAAGGTCGTCATTGGCGGCACCGATTGCACCGGTATTCCCGCGCACCGTCGCGTCGGCCTGGGCGTCGCATTGTCGCCCGAGGGGCGCGGCGTATTCCCCGACCAGACCGTGCTCGACAACTTGCTGCTGGGTGCCTACCTGCGTGGTGCCGGCGATGCACGCACCGAAGCGGCGCTGCAGCGCGAGTTTGCGCGCTTTCCGCGCCTGAAAGAAAGGCAGCACCAGCTGGCCGGCACTTTGTCGGGCGGCGAACAGCAAATGCTGGCAATGTCGCGCGCGTTGATGAGCGAGCCCCGCTTGCTGCTGCTCGACGAACCATCGCTGGGCCTGGCGCCGCTGATCATTGCCGATATCTTCCGCGCGATCCGTGAGCTGCGCGCGTCCGGCCTGACGATCCTGTTGGTCGAGCAGATGGCCAACCAGGCGCTGGCCGTGGCCGATCGTGCGTATGTGCTCGAAGGCGGCCGCATCACCGCCGAGGGCTCGGGCACCGACTTGCTGAACGATCCGAAGGTGCGCGCCGCCTATCTCGGCACGCATTGATGCGGGCTGACGATGCACAGTTTTCCTACAACTCACGCAATGGAGAGAGAGCGCATGATCTTGCGTCTGGAACTGATACAACGGGCCCCCGGCCTGAGTAACGAAGCCTTTCGTCGCCGATGGCGCGGCGCAGTGGCTGATTGCGCGGCACAGCTGCCGGGACTGCGCCGGCATGAGCAGAACCATGTAATCGATCATGTCCAGCGCGGCATTGACTACCGGCGTGGTCCGGAGCAGCTCGACGGCCTCTCTGCGTTCTGGTTCGACGATGAGGCTGCGATGCAGGCGGCGATGGCATCCGATGCCGGCCGCGCGCTGGCTGACTCGGGCCGCGATGTGATCGGGCAGCGACGCTCGCTCCTGATCGAGCCGATCGAAGTCATTGCCCCGGACGACAGCCGCCCGTTGATCAAGCGCATGTCCACGCTGCGTCGGCGTGCCGGCGTATCGACCGGGACCTTCCGCCATGAGTGGCACGATTTGCATGCTCGCTTGGTGAAGCGCATTCCGCAGGTGCGTGGCTACCGGCAGAACCCGGTGCTGGCGCGTGAGGCGCCTGCCGGCGCGGCGGCGGATTACGCCGCGCTGCCGATCGACGGCATCGTCGAATTATGGTTTGACGATGCCGCTACCCTCGATGCCGCGTTCGCGTCCCCGCCGGGCGCCACGCTGATGACGCACGCGCTGGAGTTCATCGACGAGATCACCACCTTTCTGGTCGAGCGGCACGTCATCGTCTGAGGCCCCCGCCCCCGCGCAGCCGGCATTATTCCCCGATGACCAGTACCAGGGCCGGTTCTACCGCGCTCACCACGTCCTCGGTGCTGCGGAAGCGATATTTCGGATTCGGCGGCGCCAGCTTCAGTTGGCGCATCTCCCGCAGCAGCGACAACAGATAGCTCGATTTCACCGCGAAGTTCACGTTCTGCGGAATGCTGTCGAATTCCTTTTGCATGGCCTTGTCCGACAGCTGCGCGGTGACGACACCAACGACATTGCCGTCCAGCGTGAATAAGGGGCCGCCGGAATTGCCCGGCTGGATAGGGTTGGAAATCTGGAATGCCCTTGCATCATTCATGATGCCCGTCAGCGAGCTGATGATACCGTCGGTGAACTTCGGCTCAATGCCCTGAACCACGACCTGCGGAAATCCGGCCGCCAGCACCGTCGTGCCTTTCTTGACCGTCGATGAGTCCGCAATCGGCAAAAAAGCCAGGCCGGCGGCATTGATCTTCAGTACCGCGAGGTCGTTCGCCTCGTCGATGCGGACGACCCTGGCCGGGTACTTGTTACCGTTAGTCGTGCGCACGGTCAGCTTCACCGTGTCTTCGATGACATGGTGGTTGGTGACAATATAGCCGTCCGCTGTGATGAGGAAGCCCGAGCCGGACACATACCGCTTGCGGGCGTCGTTGCTGGCCGGTGGCGTCTCTTGCTCGCGCGTGATTCGTGCTGAATCTGCGACCAGCTTGCCGTCTGCCCAGCGCGCCTCCAGGCGTTCGCCCTCGGCCGTGGTGAAGACGCCTTCCCCGTGAAATGTCCCGTTCCTGAATCCGCCGACATAGCTTTCGCCGCTCGCAAAAAAATAACTGCCGTGCCCATTGCGCTGGCCGTCCGCGAATTCGCCGATGTAGATGTCGCCATTGTCGGCCGTGTAAATGCCGAATCCTTGTACCTGGTTATGCTGATATTCGCCGGTATAGCTGCCGCCGCTGGCGAAATGATAGGTGCCTTGTCCGTGGCGCTCGTCATCGGCGAATTCGCCAACATACACGTCGCCGTTCGCGTAGCGATACGTGCCTTGCCCGTGGCGTTGGCCGTCACGGAATTCACCGTCATAATCGGATCCGTCCGCAAAGTGCAACTGCCCGCGGCCATGACGCCGGAAGTTGCGAAACTCGCCGTCGTACGCCTCGCCGTCAGGAATCCGGTAGCTGCCTTGACCGGTCAGTTGACCGTAGCGCCATTCGCCTTCCAGGATCGTGCCGCGCAGGTCGTCGGACTGCGTGAACACATAGCTTCCCCAACAGTCGTTCCAGTGCCAGGTGCGTCCCCCGATGCCGATGTCGTGCGCCTTCGAATAGTCAGGCTTCGGGCAGGGCGGCAGGCCATTCGGGTTTTGCGCCCACAAGGGCGAGGCAATGAACATCAGCAGGGCGGCGAGGCGTCTCATGGTCGCTTCTCGAGGGGCGCGAAACGTTTAGAATTTTTAGAACTATTCTCGAGAAGATAGCGCAAGAACTGTGCGGCCGGCGAAGAAATGCCTCGGCGCCGTGGCGATCCTGGTACGCGACGGGCTCAGGCGCGCCAGGCCGGCAGCCGCCAGTCGCGCCAGACCGACACCAGCCGCAGGCTGGCGGTCGCCACGACGCACAGCGCCAGCGCCAGCCAGTCGGGCTGCCCGGCCTCAACCAGCCCGAGATAGAGCCAGCCGCCGGCGAACGCGCACAGTGCATACGGGCGATGGTCCTTGAAGGCTGTGGGTATCTCGCCGCAGATCAGGTCTCGCAGCACGCCGCCGAAGACGCCGGTGATCACGCCCATCAGCACCGCGACGATGCCCGGCATGGCCATCGTCATGGCCTGATGCACGCCGGCTGCGGCGAACAGGCCGAGGCCGGCGGCGTCGGGCCACAGAATGGCGCGCTCGGTCACGGCGAAATGGCGCGCTCGCATGAAGAACATCGCCAGCACGCACAGCAGCAGCACGGCCCACAGCGCATCGACATGCCGCACCCAGAAAAACGGACGATGGTCGAGCAGCAGGTCGCGCAGCGTGCCGCCGCCAAAGGCCGCGACAAAGCCGGCCACGCAGACGCCGACCGGATCGAGCCTTTTGCGCGCCGCACCCAGAATGCCCGACATCGCGAAGGCCGCGGTGCCGGCAAACTCGACCAACTGCAGAAAATTTTTGCCCCAGAAAGCGATCGTGCTCATGCTCGCCATTGTAATCGCCACGCTGACAGCGCCCGGCCTTGACGTCGCGCCCGGCCCTGACGTCGCGCCAGGGCTGTCGTCAGGCAGCGGCTTCGGCCGAGCGCCGCACGGCGTCATGTCGACCGAGCAGCGCGATGCCCAGCGACGCAATCAGCGCCGGCACGGCCAGCATGGCGAGAATGCCGGCGGCATCGAAGCCGACCGACACCAGCCAGCCGCCCGCGACCGAGCCCACCACGGAGCCGGTGCGGCCAGCGGCGTTCGCCCAGCTGACGCCGGTAGCGCGGCTGCTGGTCGGGTAGTACGACGCGGCCAGCGCATTCGCGCCGACCTGGGAGCCGCTGATGCAAAAGCCCACGCCGAACACCGCCATCACCATCAGCCCGAGGTGCGCGCTGCCGAGGCTGCACAGCAGCACGAAGCCGGCGCCCGCCGCATAGGCCACCGACAGCGTGCGCGCCGCGCCGACGCCATCCATCAGCCGGCCCAGCAGGATCGCGCCGACGGTGCCGCCGATCTGGAACACCGAAGTCACCAGCGAGGCCGTGCGCAAGTCCGCGCCGGCGCCGGTCAACAGCGTTGGCAGCCAGCTCGAGATCAGGTAGATGATCAGCAGGCTCATGAAGAAGCTCATCCATAGCAGCGCGGTGCCGACCGCATACGGCGGCTTGAACAGCTCGCCGATCGGCATGCGCGTGGCCGCCTCGCGCGCGCTCAGGTGCGGCGGCGTCGTTGTCTGCGGGTCAAGCGCGCGCTGGATCGACTCGACCTGTCCCAGCGGGCGCTGCTTCAGCAGCAGGAAGCGCAGCGATTCCGGCAACAGGATGATCAGCAGCGGCACCAGCGCCAGCGGCAGCACGCCGCCCAGGAACAGCACGCCCTGCCAGCCGTAGTGCGACAAAATCTGCGCCGACGCCAGCCCGCCCAGTGCCGAGCCGACGGTAAAGCCGCAGAACATCATCGTCACCAGGCTCGAGCGCCGCGCCGAAGGACAGTATTCGGAGGTCAGCGTGATTGCGCTGGGCATGGCACCGCCCAGGCCCAGTCCGGTCAGGAAGCGCAGCACGACCAGCGTTGGCAGGTCGGGTGAGAACACCGAAGCCAGGCTCATCAGCCCGAAGAACGTGACCGAGGCTGTCAGGACCGGCTTGCGGCCGAGCCGGTCCGCCAGCGGCCCGAACACCAGCGCGCCCAGCATCAGCCCGAACAGGCCGGCGCCGAACAGTGGCGCCAGCGCGGCGGGTGTCAGACCCCATGCCACCCGGATCGACGGCGCGATGAAGCCGATGGCCGCGGTATCGAAGCCATCGACGGCGACCACCAGAAAACAGAGCCACAGCACAAAGCGCTGCTGGCGTGAGAAGGGCAGGGAATCGAGGTAATCCTGAACGTCGATCGAGGGGCGCATCAGCGGATCTCCGGCGGGCCGCGCATCGTCGCGCGCGGCCTCAGTGTCATAGGGGATGAAGGTTGGGCGGGTCAGATCACGGCAACGCTGATCGGCGACAGTCCGGCCACCTGGCCGCGCATGACATCACCGCGCCTGACCGCGCCGACGCCTTCGGGTGTGCCGCTGAAGATCAGGTCGCCCGGCTGCAGCGTGAACAAGGTCGACAGATTGGCGATCGTTTCACTGACGGACCAGATCAGGTGGCTGATGTTGCTGGCCTGTCGAACCTGGCCGTTGACCTCGAGCGAGATCTCGGCGCGGTTCAGCTCGCCGGTGGCGGCTATCCGATGCAGCACGCCGATCGGCGCCGAGAAGTCGAAGGCCTTGCCGATCTCCCACGGCCGGCCTTGCTCGCGCATCGTCATCTGCAGGTCACGCCGCGTCATGTCGAGGCCGACGGCATAGCCGAAGATATGCGAGGCCGCATCTTCCGCGCGTATGTCGCTGCCGCCCTTGCCGATGGCGACCACGAGCTCGATCTCATAATGAAAATTCGCCGTCAGCGGCGGATACGGAATCGAGATCGTTTGTCCGGCGGGTACCGGCACGATCGAGCGGGCATCGTTCGGCTTGCAGAAAAAGAACGGCGGCTCGCGGTCCGGGTCGAAGCCCATTTCGCGCGCGTGCGCGGCGTAATTGCGGCCGACGCAATAAATGCGGCGCACGGGAAACAGCTCGGCCGTGCCATCGATCGGCAGGCCGACGATCTCAGTCGGAGTAAAGGCGAAGGTCATGGGGTGTCGTCAGAGCGTGGGTGGATAGGATAGGCCGGTGCCAGGCCGAGGAGAAGAAGCAGGGGGCGGATTATGTGGCGTCTGGCTGCAGCGACGGCTTCGCGCGGTGAAAGGCGTCGAGCGTATCGCATTCTGCGGCAATGGCCATGATCGTCGGATAGCGCGACAGGTCGACCTGGAAGCGCCGCGCGCTCTCGACCTGCGGCACCAGATAGATGTCCGCCATCGTCGGCGTATCGCCAAAGCAGAAGCGTCCGCGCGCGGCATCGCTGGCCAGCAGAGCTTCCAGCGCCGCAAAGCCGCTGTCGATCCAGGTGCGGCACCACTGCGTCACACGGTCTTCCGGCACCGACAGCACATGGCGCAGGTGCTCCAGCACGCGGCGGTTGTTCAGTGGATGAATGTCGCAGCCGATCACGGCCGCCAGCGCCCGCACCCGCGCGCGCTCGTCGGCGCTGGCCGGCAGCAACGGTGGCTCGGGATAGCATTCTTCCAGCCATTCAATGATGGCCGGCGACTGAATGTAGCGATGGCCGTCCGTTTCCAGCACCGGCACGAAGCCTTGCGGATGAATGCGCCGGAAGTCGTCCGTCATGTGCTGCTCGCTACGCAAGTCGACCGGCACTTGCTCGTAGGTCAGCCCCTTCAGGTTCAGCGCGATGCGCAGCCGGTGCGCGCTGCCGCTGCGGAAAAAATCGTAGAGCCGCATCGTGTCGCTCATGCGGCCTCCAGACAGTTGCCGGCGTTCCAGCCATATAGCCATTGCATCGCGTCGTAAAACTGTTCAGGCCGACGCCCGCGCCACAGATCATTGCGCACCAGCCGCTCGACGCCCCTGGCGTGATAAATGCGGCCCATTTCTCGCGCCGACAGCACCACCCGCGCCGCGCGCGCCACACGCGCACGCTGGTACAGGTCGAAGGCCGGCACGATGTCGTCACCGCAGGCGCGCAGCGCCTCGCCGAGCGTCACTGCATCTTCCAGCGCCATGCAGGCGCCCTGCGCCATGTATTGCGTCATCGGGTGCGCGGCGTCGCCGAGCAGGGTCGCACGGCCGAAGCTCCACTGGCCAATCGGCTCGCGGTCGGCGGTGGCCCAGCGCTTCCAGCTCTTCGGCAGGTCGATCAGCTGGCGCGCCTTCGGCGAGATACCATCGAAATAGCTGCGCACTTCGTCGGCGCTGCCATCGGTCACGCTCCAGGTTTCCTGCTGGCGGCTGTGGAAGGTCACTACCACGTTGTACTGTTCACCGCCGCGCAGCGGGTAATGCACCAGATGGCAGTTCGGCCCGACCCACACACTCGCGGCATTCCATTTCAGGTCGTCCGGAAAATCCGCCTTGTCGACCACCGCGCGGTAGACCACATGGCCGGTCACGCGATGACTGTCGCCGACATACTGCGCGCGCACCACCGATTTCACGCCGTCGGCCGCGATCAGCGCGATGCCATGATGGCTTTGCCCGTGCTGATCGACGACGGTCACGCCGGCGTCGTCTTGTTCGGTGCGCTCGACGCGGGTGTTCGTCAGGAACTCGACCATCCCGCTTTCCTGCGCGCCTTCGAGCAGCGACAGGTGCACATCGGCGCGGTGGATCACCGCATACGGATTGCCGAAGCGCTGCCGGAAGGCCTCGCCGGTCGGAATACGGCCGACCTCGGTCTCGTCGATCGCATCCGTCATCACCATCGCGTCGGTGTAGACGGCGCGGGCGCGCGCCTTGTCGCCGACGCCGAGCGCATCGAACGCATGAAAGGCATTCGGGCCCAGCTGAATGCCGGCGCCGATCTCGCCGATCTGCGGCGACTGTTCGAGCACCCTGACGCGAAAGCCGCGCCGGACCAGCGCCAGCGCGGCGGCCAGTCCGCCGATGCCGCCGCCGGCCACCAGCAGCGGAGATGAATTTGCCATGAACGGTCCTTGATGAAATTGAGAGTGACGGTCTGACTGTGTAGAGGCGCTCAGAGTCCGTCCGCACATACTTCATAGACGCCGAGCTTGCGGTGCAACGGCGACTCGTCGGCAATGAACAGGAAGGCCGGCGCTTCCGCGGACGCATTCGTCAGCGTGACCGCCGTATAGCCGGGTGCGCAGCAAGTGTCGGCTTCGCTCAGCGCAAAGCGCTGGTCGCTGATGACGGCCGTCGCCGACCCTTCGATCAGATGGAACACCGCTGCGGGAGAGCGCACCGGCAGCGTCAGCGTCTCGCCGGGCCGCAGCATCAGCGCCGAGAAGCCCAGCACGTTCTCGGCATCGCCGCCGGTCTCCGGGTTGATGTACGCCACCTGCACCGCATCGATCGCCGGTTCGGTCGCGTGCAGCGCCAGCAGCGCCGTGCGTACCTCGGCCCACGGATAGCGCAGCATCGGATAGCGGCGTTCGCTGCGGCGAAACAGCGGCGACGGCGCTACGCCGCCGCGCAGATAGGCGCGTTCGCCGCCCGCGGCATTCACGGTCTGCGGCGCGCCTTCGGTCACGTACGAGGCTTCGAGATAGACCATCAGCGGCAGGTCCAGCACGTCCAGCCAGATCACCGGATCGCTGCCGTCATGGCCATGCTCATGCCACAGGCCGGTGGGGGTGAGGATCAGGTCGCCGCGCTGCATCTCGCAGCGCTCGCCATCGACCGTGGTGTACGCGCCGTCGCCCTCGACGATCATGCGCACCGCATTCGGCGTGTGCCGGTGCGACGGCGCGATCTCGCCGGGCAGCAGTAGCTGCATGCCGAGATAGATGCTGCTGCTGGCCTGCATTTTTTCCAGTCCGTGGCCCGGGTTTGCCAGCACCAGCACGCGCCGCTCGGCCTTATCAATCGGCGTCAGCGCGCCGGCCTCCAGCAGCAGCGGGCGCAGCGCGTCGTAGCGCCAGTGCGTCGGCCGTGTCGCCGGTTGCGGTTTGCGCGGTGGCAGCAGCGAGCGCAGGCTCGGCCACAGCGGTACCAGGTTGTGCTCGGCCAGAGCTTGCCGATAGTGCGGCGGAAGGTCTTCCAGACGGCCCAGTTCCAGCATGCTTGCTCCTTGATGGCGACGACGGCCAGGCCGCCTGCAGTGACAGGCAGCCACTGTAGGAGGAAGCAGTCATTCAGGCTATACAATGACAGGAATTCAAACCATTCCAAATTCGAATACAGATGTCCATCCCCGACCTGCGCGCCTTGCAAGTGTTCAATGAGATCGGCAAGACCCGCAGCGTCAGCCAGGCGGCCGCCAATCTCGACATGGGGCAGCCGGCCGTCAGCGTGACGCTGGCGAAGCTGCGCGAGCAGTTCCGCGATCCGCTGTTCGTGCGCGTGGGCAACCGGATGGAGCCGACGCCGTTCGCCCTGTCGCTGGACGGCATGGTGGCGGCCGCGCTTGCGGCGGTAGAGCAGGTCTACGGGCATCAGCTGCGCTTTGATCCGGCCACGGCCGTGCGGACCTTCCGGATTTGCATGGCCGACATCAGCCAGCTGGTGCTCTTGCCCAAGCTGTGGCCGTATCTGCGCGACGTCGCGCCGGGCATCCAGATCGACATCGTGCCGATCACGCCGGAGCTCGGCCGCCAGCTCGAGCGCGGCGAGACCGATCTGGCGTTCGGCTTCTTCCCGCAGCTGGAGGCGGGTTTTTTTCAGCAGGCCTTGTTCGATCAGGAATACATCTGCCTGCTTGCGTACGCGCACCCGCGCATCCGCGAGCAGTTGTCGCTGGCGCAGTACGAGGCCGAAGTACATGCCGCGGTGGACACGGCCGGCACCGGTCACTGGGTGCTGGACGAAGCGATCGAGCGCCGGCAGATCCGGCGCCAGGTGGCACTGCGGGTGCCGAACTACATGGCGATCCCGTTCGTGATCGAGCAGACCGACATGCTGGTCACGCTGCCGGACCGGCTGGCCGGCGTGCTGAAGGGGAAGGGGCATTTCCGCAGCCTGCCGCTGCCATTCCCGGCGCCGCGCTTCACGGTGAAGCAGCACTGGCATGAACGCTTTCACCATGATCCGGGCAACCAGTGGCTGCGCCGGACCATCGCCGAACTGGTGGCCGCGCCGGCCGGCTGAGACCGGCGGCACTGCGGCCAGCACCCGGCTTCAGCGTGCAGCGGCGGCCGCTGTCGGCGGAATATGGTGCTTCACCAGCGCCAGGCCGATCAGGCTGAACAGCATCGCGCCGCCCAGCAGGTTCAGATAGGTCTGCGCGCCGCCGGCCGTGATCACGCTGGCGCCGACGAAGGAGCTCAGGATCGCGCCGAAGCGCCCGAAGGTCAGCGCCGATGCGGTGCCGGTGGCGCGCATCACGGTCGGGTACAGGTGCGCGCACAACGCATAGCTGGTGGTCTGCACGGCGTTCATGAACAGGCCGTGCACGCCCAGCCCGAGCAGGAAGGCATCGGTATGCTGCCTTACATCGATGCCCTTCAGCACGAACGCGGACACGGCGGCCAGCGAACAGAAGCCCAGCATCGACGCGCGCGAACCGAAGCGGCCGATCGCCACCGCGCAGGCCAGCGCGCCGATCACGCCGCCGAGGTTGTAGGCGGTGAGCCCCATGCCGGCCAGCTTCGGCGACAGGCCTTCGGCCGTCAGCATCGTCGGCAGCCAGCTGAACGCGCTGTAGATCGATAGCAGCGTCATGAAAAAACAGATCCAGATGCCGGCCGTATCGCGCAGCCGCTGCGGCGTGAACAACGCGCCGAAGCTGGCGCGCTGCTGGCCGCGGTCATCCTGCTGGCCGTCATGAAAGCCCGTGCCGGCGGGCACGTCGATGGCCATGCGCGCCAGCAGCGCGCGCAGCTCTTCCCAGCGGCGCGGCACGCGCGCCAGATAGCGCGGCGATTCGCGCAGCGTGGCAACGAGGAAGAGCGCATAGCCCATCGGTATCACGCCGCCGATCCAGAACAGCGTGCGCCAGCCGGCGGCCGGCAACACCTGCCCGGCGAACAGACCGGCCAGCATGCCGCCCAGCGGATAGCAGATGATCGTGCCCGTCACCGCCAGCGTGCGCAGCCGCTGCGGCGTGTACTCGGCCGTCATGGTCGAGGCGCTCGGCAGCGCCGCGCCTATGCCCAGTCCGGCGAAGAAGCGGATCAGCGCAATCGCCTGCACGTCCGGCGCGAAGCCGATCAACAGCGTCGCGGCGCCGAACAGAAACACGCTGAAGGCCAGCAGCAGGCGGCGGCCGACACGGTCGGCGATATAGCCGGCGGCCAGGCTGCCGAGCGCCATGCCGAACAGGCCGCTGGCCACCGCGCCGGAGAAGGCTTCGCGCGGCACGCCCCATTCTTTCATGATGGCCGGTATCGCAAAACCGATCAGCTGGCCGTCGAAGCCGTCGAGAATCATCGCCAGCGCCGCCAGCAGGTACATGCGCTTTTGCAGCGGCGAGAAGCGCCGGTCGATCGCTTCGGTAACGTCGAAGTGGCCGTGCGCGGCCGATGGGGTGTCTGACACGATTTTTTTCCTTTTCAGTGAGTGTGTCGATCGGACAGGGGTCTCCATCCCTGCGCATGCCTGACGGATGCCGCCGGCGTCGTCGCCGGTCAGTCCGCGCAGGGCCTTACTCGTCAGCGGGCAGGTCGGCGTCGCCGTCGCCCAGGGTGTTGATCAGTCGGTCGAGCAGCGCATACAGCGCGTCCGTCATCTCGGGGCCGAGGTCGGCCTCGAGCGCCTGATAGGTCGCTTCGATCCGGGGCGCGAGCCGTTTGGCCAGCGCGACGCCGGCCGGCGAGGCCGACACCAGCACGCGGCGCTGATCGTGCGGCACGCGCTCGCGTATCACCAGCCCGAGATCGTCCATGCGCGCCAGGATGCCCGCCAGGCTGGGGCTGGCCAGGCAGCAGATCTCGCCGATCTGGCGCGGCTCCAGCGGGCCGCGCTCGAGCAGCGCGCGCACCACGCGCCATTGCTGCTCGGTGACGCCGGCTTCGTTCAGGATGGGACGGAAGCGCGCAAACACGGCCTCGCGTGCCTGCAGCATCAGCAGCGGCAGGTTGCGGCGGCGTAAGACCCGGGGTGATTTCATGTCGGTGGCTCCTGTGTCCGCCGGTGGCCGGCGTCGGCAAATTTTCATCGATTATATTGACTTACTCAGATATGAGTAAATAGAATGCGGTCAATCTACTCACATGCGAGTGAATTTTCATGCCGCCGCTTCCTTCGTTTCCTTCACTTCCGCCAGTCGCGCTCGATGGCGCGCCGTGGCGTCTGTCCGGCGTTGTCTACGGCACGCTGCTGAACCACCGGCCGGCGCTGGCCGCGCTGGGCGACGCCGTCAACGACGCGCCTTACAAGGGCGCGCCGGTCGCGCCGGTGCTGTACCAGAAGCCGCGCAACACGCTGGCGGCCGATGGCGCGCAGGTCGCGATGCCGCAGGGCGAGGCGGCGCTGGAGCTTGGCGCGGCGCTGGGCATCGTCATCGGGCGGCCGGCCTGCCGGCTGACCGAGGCGACGGCGCTCGACCATGTCGCCGGCTATCTGGCAGTGGCCGATCTTTTTCTGCCGCACACCAGCTTCTACCGGCCGTCGCTGCGCTTCCGGGCTCGCGACGGCTTTTGCGTGCTGGCGCCGTCGGTGACGCCGCGCAGCCAGGTGACGGATGCAGACGCGCTGGCGGTGAATGTGTATGTCGATGGCGAGATCGCCCAGCGCAGCAGCACCGGCGAGCGCGTGCGCGGCGTGGCGAAGCTGCTGGCCGATGTCAGCGATTTCATGACGCTGTCGCCCGGCGACATCCTGATGCTGGGCGTGTCGGCCGGCGCGCCGACACTGGCGGCCGGACAGCGCGCCAGCATCGTCATTGGCGGGCTGGCGCCGCTGAATTTCAGCGTGGTGCCCGGCATCGCAGCGCAAGGAGGTGCGCAATGAAGACCGCCCGTGTCGCCTATGCCGGCGCGATCCATGCCGCCACGCCGGCCGACGACGGGCGCCTGCGCCTGACCGACGGCCGCATCGTCGCCGAGAACGCGGTGGTCTGGCTGGCGCCGTTCGAGGTCGGCAGCATCATCGCGCTCGGCCTGAACTATGCCGACCACCTGAAAGAGCTGTCGAAAGAACTGACCATCACCGCGAAGGATGAGCCGCTGGCTTTTCTGAAAGGTCCGGGCAGCGTGGTCGGCCATCGCGGCGTGATGCGCCGGCCGGCCGGCGTGAACTTCATGCACTATGAATGCGAGCTGGCGGTGGTGATCGGCAGGACGGCCGCGGCGGTGTCACGCGACGACGCGATGCGGCATGTCGCCGGTTATACCGTCTGTAATGATTATGCGATTCGCGATTATCTTGAAAACTGGTACCGGCCGAACATGCGCGTCAAGAACCGCGACGGCGGCACCGTGCTGGGACCGTGGTTCGTCGACGCCGCCGACGTGCCGGATCCGCACTGTCTGACGCTGCGCACGCGGGTCAATGGCCGCGTCACCCAGCAGGGCAGCACCGCGAACATGGTCAACGACATCCCCGCGCTGATCGCGTACCTCAGCAGCTTCATGACGCTGTACGCGGGCGACGTCATCCTCACGGGCACGCCGGAAGGCGTGGTGAACGTGGACATTGGCGACGAGGTCGTCACCGAGATCGACGGCATTGGCCGGCTGGTCAGTTATATCGCCGGCGACGAGACCTTCGGACGCTGACATCTGGAACAAGGAGCAGGACTTGCAGATCTCCCATCTGATCGACGGCCGTGCGGTCGCCGGCAACCGTTATTTCGAGACGATCAATCCAGCCACGCAGGAGGTGCTGGCCGAGGTCGCCGCCGGCGGCGCGGCCGAGGTCGATGCGGCCGTCGCGGCCGCCAGCGCGGCGTTTCCCGGCTGGGCCGGCAAGCCGCCGGCCGAGCGCGCGCGTATCCTGCACCGGCTCGGCGAATTGATCGCGCGGGACGTGCCGGAGCTGGCCGCGATGGAGACGCGCGACACCGGCCAGTCGATCTCGCAGACCGGCAAGCAGCTGGTGCCGCGCGCGGCCGATAATTTTCATTACTTTGCCGAGATGTGCACCCGCGTCGACGGTCATACCTACCCGACGCCGACGCACCTGAACTACACGCTGTTCCATCCGGTCGGCGTATGCGCGCTGATCAGCCCGTGGAACGTGCCCTTCATGACCGCTACCTGGAAGGTCGCGCCGTGTCTGGCCTTCGGCAATACCGCCGTGCTGAAAATGAGCGAGCTGTCGCCGCTGACGGCGGCGCGGCTGGGCGAGCTGGCGCTGGAGGCCGGCGTGCCGCCCGGCGTGCTCAACATCGTGCATGGCTTCGGTGCCGAGGCGGGCGAGCCGCTGGTCGCGCATCCGGACGTGCGCGCGATCAGCTTTACCGGATCGACCGCCACCGGCAACCGCATCGTGAAGGCCGCCGGCCTGAAAAAGTTCAGCATGGAGCTGGGCGGCAAGTCGCCGTTCGTGATCTTCGACGACGCCGATTTCGAGCGCGCGCTCGATGCGGCGCTGTTCATGATCTTCTCCAACAATGGCGAGCGCTGCACCGCCGGCAGCCGCATCCTTGTGCAGCAGTCGATCTACGCCGAATTCGCGCAGCGCTTTGCCGAGCGTGCGAAGCGCATCGCGGTGGGCGACCCGCTGAATGACGCCACCATCATCGGCCCGATGATCTCGGCCGGCCATCTGGAGAAGGTGCGCAGCTATATCGCGCTGGGGCCGAAAGAGGGCGCGACGCTGCTCTGCGGCGGGCTGGAGCGGCCGTCGTACGCGCCGGAACTGCCGGCGGCGCAGGCGCGCGGCAATTTCGTCTGGCCGACCGTGTTTGCCGACGTCGACAACCGCATGCGCATCGCGCAGGAAGAGATTTTCGGCCCGGTCGCCTGCCTGATCCCGTTCCGCGACGAGGCGCATGCGATCGCGCTGGCCAATGACATTCCGTATGGCCTGTCGAGCTATCTGTGGACCGAGAATATCGGCCGCGCGCATCGCGTCGCGGCGGCCATTGAGGCGGGCATGTGCTTCGTCAACAGCCAGAACGTGCGCGACCTGCGACAGCCTTTCGGCGGCACCAAGGCCAGCGGCACCGGCCGCGAGGGCGGCACCTGGAGCTACGAAGTGTTCTGCGAGCCGAAGAACGTGGCCGTGTCGCTCGGCGGCCATCCTATTCCACGCTGGGGCGCGTAAGCTGGCCGGCGTGGCCGTACCGGCAATCACAACCACGGAGACACCTCATCATGGGCCAGCTGGCGCTTGCCGCAAAAATCACCCACGTGCCGTCGATGGTCCTGAGCGAGATGCCGGGGCCGCGCTTCGGCACCCGCAAGGACGCCATTGACGGGCATCGCTCGATCAGCCGGCGCTGTCGCGAACTCGGTGTCGATACGCTGGTCGTCTTCGATACCCACTGGCTGGTGAACGCGGGCTACCACATCAATTGCGGGCCGCATTTCCGGGGCACCTACACCAGCAACGAACTGCCGCATTTCATCAAACAGATGCCGTTCGATGCGCGTGGCAATCCGGAACTCGGTCGCCTGCTGGCCAAAGCCTGCAATGCGCACGGCGTCGAGACACTCGCGCATGACGACGGCTCGCTCGATCCCGAGTACGGCACCCTGGTGCCGCTGCGTTACATGAACGACGACCATCATTTCAAGGTCGTGTCGGTGTCGGCGCTGTGCATGGTGCATTACCTGAACGACAGCGCGCGGCTGGGCTGGGCGATGCGCAAGGCCATCGAGGACGAGTACGACGGCAAGGTCGCCTTCCTCGCCAGCGGCAGCCTGAGCCATCGCTTTGCGCAGAACGGCCTCGCGCCGGAATTCGCGTTCAAGCTCTGGAGCCCGCTGCTCGAGCAGCTCGACCGCAGCGTAATCGACCTGTGGCAGCGCGCGCAGTGGAAAGATTTCTGCGCGATGCTGCCCGAGTATGCGGCCAAGGGCCACGGCGAAGGCTTCATGCATGACACCGCGATGCTGCTGGGCGCGCTCGGCTGGTCTGACTACGATGCGCCGGCCGAGATCGTCACGCCGTATTTCGGCGCATCGGGCACCGGCCAGATCAATGCGGTCTTTCCGGTCACGCCGCAATCCGGCGCGGCCGTGCCGGCGGCCGTGGCCAGCAGCGCGCAAGGCCAGGCCGCCATTTCTTCCCGTTTGTGACCCGGAGCTGCGATGCCCCATCTGGTGATTCTGTACACGCCCAATCTCGAACGCGAGACCGACATGACGCAGCTGTGCCGCACGCTCGCCGACACCATGCTGGCCGCCCGCGATGAACAGGGCAAGGCGGTCTTTCCGCCGGGCGGCACCCGCGTGCTGGCGTATCCGGCGGCGCATTACGCGGTGTCCGACGGCGGCGCGGCCGGCCGCATGGCCGGCACGCACACTGGCGCGGCCAGCGGCGACCCCGGCGACTATGGATTCATTTATTTGAACCTGCGCATGGGCCGCGGCCGCAGCGCCGCCACCCACCAGCAAGTGGGCGACGCGCTGTTTGCGGCGGCGAAGGCGCACTTCGGCGCGCTGTTCGAGCAGCGCCATCTGGGCATCACGCTGCAGATCGACGAAGGGCCGGAGGTCTTCGACGGCAAGCACAGCAACCTGCATCCGCTTTTCCAATCCCCACCGAAGGCCTGACCATGCTGTCCCCCGACATTCTTCAGCAGCTGGCACGCCAGCTGTACGACGCGCGCAAGTCGCGCACCCAGCTGCGCCATTTCTCGCAGCAGTATCCGCAGATGACCATCGACGATGGTTATGCGATCCAGCGCGAATGGGTCAGGCTGGAGCAGGCCGACGGCCGCCGCATCCGCGGCCGCAAGATCGGCCTGACCTCGCGCGCGATGCAGCTGTCGAGCCAGATCGACGAGCCCGACTACGCGCCGCTGATGGACGACATGTTCTTCGAGGCCGGCGGCGACCTGCCGTTCGAACGCTTCATCGCGCCGCGCGTGGAAGTGGAGCTGGCGTTCATCCTCGGCAAGCCGCTGAAGGGCCCCGGCGTCAGCATCTTCGATGTGCTGTCGGCCACCGAGTACGTGACGCCGGCCATCGAGATCATCGACGCCCGTATCGAGCAGTTCGATCGCGACACCCGCGCCATGCGCAAGGTGTTCGACACCATTTCGGATTTCGCCGCGAATGCCGGCATCGTGCTCGGCGGACGGCCGGTGCGGCCGCTCGACGTCGACCTGCGCTGGGTCGGCGCGCTGCTGCACAAGAACGGCGTGCTGGAAGAGACCGGCCTGGCGGCCGGCGTGCTGAACCATCCGGCGAATGGCGTTGCGTGGCTGGCCAACAAGATCGCGCCGCATGGCGAGCAGCTGCAGGCCGGCGATGTCGTGCTGGCCGGTTCGTTCACGCGGCCGGTGCCGGCCGCGCAGGGCGACAGCTTCCACGCCGATTACGGTCCGCTGGGCAGCATCGCTTTCCGGTTCGCTTAAGCAATCCAAAACGCTGGCCGATCGCATCGCCGGTATCATGGCCCGGAGCGGCCGTGACCGGCGTGTCGCCGCTGCGGACAATCTCACCAACCGAACATCACAGGGAGCAGGGCTGATGGACATGCCGTTGAATCATTTCAAGCGCGCGCTGGCAGACAGAAAAACTCAGATCGGCATTTTTGTCGGGCTGGGCGACACGATGGCCGCCGAAGTCGTCGGCACCGCAGGATTCGACTGGCTGATCATCGATGGCGAGCATGGCCCGAACGACCTGCGCTCCATCATCGCGCAATTGCAGGCGCTGGCGCCGTATGACGTGCAGCTCGCGGTGCGCACGGTCGACCATGATCCGGCGCGCATCAAGCAGCTGCTGGACGCTGGCGCGCAGACGCTGATGGTGCCGATGGTCGAGTCGGCGGCCGACGCCGCCGCGCTGGTGCGTGCGATGCGCTACCCGCCGGCCGGCATGCGCGGCGTCGGCACGGCGCTGGCGCGCGCGGCGCGCTGGAATGGCGTGCCCGATTACTTTGCGCATGCCGACCGCGAGATGTGCCTGCTGGTGCAGATCGAATCGACCACCGCGCTGGCCGCGCTCGACGAGATCCTTGCGGTGGAGGGGGTCGATGGCGTCTTCATCGGGCCGGCCGATCTGGCGGCCTCGATGGGGCATCTGGGTAATCCGGCCCATCCGGACGTGCGTGCCGCGATCGAGCAGGCCATTCAGAAAATCGCCGCCTCGGGTAAGGCTGCCGGCGTGCTGGCGACCGATCCGGAGACGGCGGTGCGTTATGAGGCGCTCGGCGCGTGCTTTCTGATGGTCGGCGTCGATACGCTTTTGCTGCGCAATGCGGCGGTCAGCCTGGCCGACGCATTCAAGAGCTCTACCAGCGGCAAGGCCGGCGCCGCGTACTGATCCGCAATGCCTGCATTGCGTCTGCCATCCAGCCTGCGGTCCCTGCGGCACCGGAATTTCCGGGTGTACTTCATCGGCCAGGGCATTTCGATGCTCGGCAGCTGGATACAGCAGGTCGCGCTGTCCTGGCTGGTCTATCGGGTGACCGGGTCGGCGGCGCTGCTGGGCGTGACGGCGTTCTGCAGCCTGTTTCCTCAGTTGGTGGTGGGGCCGCTGGCGGGCGCGTGGATCGACAAGCAAGACAAGCGGCGCTGGCTGATCGGCGTGCAGTCGCTGCTGGCTGTGCAGGCCTTTGTGCTGGCGGCCGGTGCGTGGTCGGACACGATAGGCAGTCCTTTCATCGTCGCCATGGCGCTGTGCCTCGGTGTGCTCAACAGCTTCGACGGGCCGTTGCGCCAGTCCATGATCGCCAGCTTCATCGACGAGCGTGCCGACCTGTCGAATGCGCTGGCGCTGAATGCAATGCTGTTCAATGCGGGGCGCTTTGCCGGTCCGCTAATGGCGGGCCTGATGCTGGGGTGGATGTCCGAAGCGGTCTGCTTCCTGTTCAACGGGCTGAGCTTTCTGGCAGTGGTGTTCGGGCTGATGCTCATCCGCGGCAAGCCGATACCGCGCGCCAGCGGCTCCGTTGGTGAAGTGTTCCGCGATGGCCTGGTCTATGCGCGCCGCTCGCCGCCGGTGCGGCATTACATGGCGATTTTGGTCGCGCTGAACCTGACCGCGTCGGCCTATACCGTGCTGCTGCCGATCTTTGCGCGTGACGTCTTCAGTGGCGATGCGCGCACGCTCGGCTGGCTGTGGGGCGCGGCGGGCTGCGGCGCGTTTGCATCGACGATCTTTCTCGCCAGCCGCCGCAGCAATGGCGCGATCCTGCAGGGCGTTGCGGCCGGCGTCTCGCTGGGCGCGCTGGCGCTGCTGGCCATGGGCGCCAGCCTGTGGATGCCGCTGTCGATGGCCTGTATGGGCGTGCTGGGCTTTGGCATTTCGGTCTGCAATGTCGGCGTGCTGATGCTGCTGCAGGCCAGCACGGCCGAACAGTTTCGCGGCCGTATGGTGTCGTTCTTTACATCGACACGTTTCGGTTTCGATGCGCTCGGCGGGCTGGCCGCCGGCTTTCTCGCCGCGCACTTCGGGCCACGGCTGACGATGGCGCTGGAGGGCGGGCTGCTGCTGGGTGTTGCGATCTTCCTGTGGGTGTCGCGGCAGCGGCTGGCAATGCAGATCGACACCGCAGTGGCGGCGCTGCACTGACAGATCAGCGCGTCTGTTCGTTGCCGTAAGTCCTGGCCAGATAATCGACGATGTCCGGCATGTCCTCGTCGGCCAGCGGTGCGTTGAACACCTTCTTCATCCGCGTGACCACGCCCGCCCAGTAAGGGCGCGCCGCTGACGGCGGCTGGTACTGCATGTATTCCGCCGAATGACAGGCCACGCAATACTGGCGGGCCTTGTCGTAGCCGGGCAATGCAGCCGGCTTCAGCTGCACACCGTCCGGCGGCAGGCTGATCTCTTTGGCATGCACACTGGCGACGGATAGCAGCAGCGCCAGCGCCACTCGGTGGCAGGGGAATGCTGCGCGCGTCATGATGCCGTCACCCGCACCGATTCGACCACATGGCGCATATAGCCGGCCGGCTGCCAGCTCGCTTCGAGTGGCTGCACTTGCCCGGCACGGTTCCACGCGCGCACCCGCAGATCATGAGCGCCCGCCGATGGCGTGAAGCCGAAGCGGAATTCGCGGAATGAGTAGCGGCCGATCTCGCTGCTCAGTGTCGCAGGCTGCCATGAGCCGCCGCCGTCGGTCGAATAGGCGACTTCGCGAATGCCGTGCCCGCCGTCAAACGCAATGCCGCGCACCGCGACCGGCTGTCCGGCGGGCAGCCTTGCGCCGTCGGTCAGCGAGGTGATGAAGGAGCGCACCGTTAAGCGGCCGATCGGCCTCGTGGCCGCCGGTGTTTTTCCGGGCTCGACGCAAGCGCAGTCGTTATCGGGAATGCGGTAGGCCGGCTTCATCCAGAAGCCGTCGAATTCGTGATCGATCACCTGAATGTCGGACAGGTGCTTGATCCAGTAAGTGCCGTAATGGCCGGGCACGATCAGCTTGACCGGGTAGCCGTTCAGCATCGGAATCTCGCTGCCGTTCATCTGGTAGGCGAGCATCACCTCGCCATCCATCGCATGCGCGATATCGAGTGCCTTGACGAAATCGGCGCCGCCGAAGAGCGGTGTATCCAGACCGTTGAACACTACTTGACGAGCACGGTCTGCGACGCCGGCACGCAGCAGCAGCTCGCGCAGCGGCACGCCGACCCAGCGCGCATTGCCCATCGCACCATGCGACAGCTGGCCCCCGGTCACGCGCGGGCTGAAATGCGCGCGGCTGTTGCCCGAGCACTGGTTCACCGCTACCAGCTCGATCGGCGTGAATTCGCTGCGCAGTTGCGCGACCGTCAGTGCAAACGGCTGCGCGCACGCATTGCCGCCGACGTGAATGCGATGCGCATCGCCATCGATGCTGGTCGGCAGGCCGGCATGGTGATAGCGGACGAAGAAGGCATCGTTCGGCGTGAGCAGGCCGTCATTGAAAATCTCGAAGGGGGTTTCCAGCTGCGGCGGCCGCGAAGTCAGCACGATCAACGGGCGCTTTTCCGGGTAGGCGGCCAGCTTGCGCCGCCCGTTCTCAAACGGTAGTTCGATTTCTGCGTCCGCTGCGGCCACGCTGCCCAGCGGCGCTAACGCGGCTGCGCCGGCCATGCCAGCGCCGACGCGCAGCAACTGGCGGCGGCCGGCGTCGATGCCGGGACTACGGTGCTTGTTCATCGCTGGCTCTCCCCTAGATTCAAGCAGGACTGTCGGGCATGACCCGCCTGCGGCAGCAAGCTTACACCGGCGGCATTCGCAGGGACACCTGCACAGACGCCGGCATCGGTTCTGCCGCTACCGACCGGTCTCGCAATCAGAACGAATCACGTTGCCGGCGCTCTCGACGGTCCAGCTGTTGCCATAGCGGCCGAACACCATCCTCAGCACATCCGTGAGATTGTTGCGCTCGACCGGATCGCCATAGTTGCGCTCGTCCAGTCTGGCCAGCGCCTGTTCGCGCGTGACGCCGCTCTCGCGCCAGCGCATCGCTTCTGACGCAAATTCGCCCATATCCTGACAGGTCAGTGTGCCCAGTGGGTAGGGGGCGGCATGCGCTGCAGCGACGGGCAGCAGCAGCGCCAGTAAGACGAAGAGCCGGTTCATTTCGATGCCGCTCCGGTGCCGAAATCGAATTCCAGGTGCAGGTAGCGCCGGCCGACCAGATCGCGCGTCTTGGTCAGTGTTTCGCCATCCAGCTCGGCCTCGATGGTATAGCGGCCGCCGGACGGCGGGTTCACATACACGTAGGGGCCGGTCGACGTTGTTTCAACCATCAACTCGCCCGGCGTATTGCGCACGCGGACCTTCACGCCGGACACGCCGTCTTTCTCGCCTTGCCGCTTGAACAGCAGCTGTATCTGGTACCGCGGTGCGAGCTTCTCGAGCTCATCGACTTCGGCGCTGTTCACGCCGCCGCTGACGAGCGTGTAATCGCCTTGCCGGCCTTGTTTGAGTCCGTCGGAGAGCGCCATTGGCGCAGCGACGAACAGCGTCATGCCAATGGCGACGATGCACAGACGGTCGCGCAGCGCGACGATGGGCGGACGGGGCATGTCGGCTTCCTTTCGCCGGCGCGCAGGCGCCGGGGAGGGGTCTTGAACGGGATTACGGGAGCTCACTTTGCAACGCGAGCGCGCCTATTGTGCGGGCGCAGGCTCGTCGGCCGGCAACGACTTGATATAGCGTGCCAGCGCTCGGATCTTGTCTTCCGTGAGGGTTTTCTTAAAGCTGGGCATTGCATTCTGCCCCTTCAGAATGGTCTGGTACACCTGCTCCTCATCCTTGCTGGTTCCGGCCAGCTTCGGCCCGCCCTTGCCGGCCTTCTTGCCGAAATTCCCGTGGCACCAGCTGCAGTTCGACGCAAAGATCTTGCGCGCTTCTTCGAGCGTGATCTCAGGCGCGGCCTGTGCGTCGGCGGCGGGCGGCGCTTCCTGCGCGGCAGGCACTGCCGGGGTTTCCTGGGCGGTGGTGACGGCTGACCAGGACGCGGCCAGCAGCGCGATCGCAGCGGCCATCATGCAAAGACGCATTGACATGCATTCTCCGAAAAATAAAAGTCTGGGATGTTCAGGAAGCGCCGGCGACAGCGCTGCGTGCTGTCGCCGGCGCAGGTACGCGGCTTACTTCAGCGCGAACACGATCAGCTGGCCGTTATCGGTCGGCATCTCGTTGAACGGCGAGCCAAACAGCGGGCCATAGTTGCCCGCCACGTGGCTGCCCCAGCCGGTCACCACGGCCACATACTGCTTGCCCTTGGCGGTGTAGGTGATCACGCCGCCATGGTGGCCAAGGCCGTTGTTGTGGTGCCAGAGCTCCTTGCCGGTCTTTGCATCCAGTGCCTGGAAGACACCGTCCGCGCCCGGCACGAACACCAGGTCACCCTTGGTCGACAGCAGCGATGCCAGCACCGGATACTGCTTCTCGACGCGCCACGCCAGCTTGCCCGTGATCGGGTCACGTGCCTGGATGGTGCCGTAGGCCTGGCGTCCCTTCGGATGGGTCGCGGTCCACGATGCGCCGAAATAGTTCTGGCCCGAGTAGTCCTTCGGACGCTCAGCCTTCACCACTTCGATGTCGAAGCACC